>MDTD01019454.1_pt1 | contig 11406 bp, 6 predicted proteins | sample 811221 | NCBI WGS metagenome assembly MDTD01 (sample SAMN05326646, study PRJNA326480) | marine metagenome | isolation source: seawater | place: Pacific Ocean: South West | collected 2011
ATGCGCGCTTCGTAATCGTAGTTTTGCAATGCGTCGATCAGGTCGTCGAGATCGCCATCCACCACTGTGGGTAGAGAAAGGCTGAGGCCGATGCGGTGGTCGGTGAGGCGTCCTTGTGGGTAATTGTAGGTGCGAATGCGCTCGGAACGGTCGCCGGTTCCGATTTGGCCCTTACGCTCGGCCGCGTATTTGGCATGCTCTTCTTCCTCCTTCGCCTTGAGCAGGCGGGAACGCATGACCGTTAAGGCCTTAGCACGGTTCTTAATTTGAGAACGTTCATCCGCGCAGTAGACGGTGACACCAGTGGGCTTGTGCACCATCATGACCGCAGAGTCGGTGGTGTTCACGTGTTGGCCCCCTGCTCCACTGGCGCGCATAGTGGAGATGTCGAGATCATTCATATTGAGTTCGACGTCCACCTCTTGGGCTTCCGGCAGCACGGCCACCGTTGCGGTGGAGGTGTGGATGCGCCCCTGGGTTTCGGTGGCGGGCACGCGTTGCACGCGATGCACCCCACTTTCGAATTTGAGATATTTGTAAGCTTCCTCACCAGTCATCATAAAGATGATTTCTTTGAAGCCCCCGACATCTGCGGGGCTGGAGCTCATGACTTCGACGCGCCAGCCGCGTGTTTCGGCGTAGCGGCTATACATGCGGAAGAGATCGCCCGCAAAGATGTTGGCTTCGTCGCCCCCAGCGCCTCCGCGGATTTCCATCACCGAGTTACGGCTGTCGGTGGCATCGGGCGGAATCATAAAGCGGAGCACGTCGTTGGCTAGCTTGTCGCGTTCGGCGGCTAGGCTTTCAAGCTCTTCACGCGCCATTTCGCGGAGTTCTTCGTCGACGGACTCATCCTCGGCCATGGCTTCATTTTCTTCGAGCTGTTGCACGGTGTTATGCCATGCTTCGAATTTTTCGACCAAGGTGCTCAGGCGCATTTGCTCGCGCGAGACGTCAGCGGCGCGTCGCTGGTCGGAATAGAAGTCGGGATCCGCCATTTGGTCGTTCAACTCGTTGAGCTTTTTGCGGAAAGGTGCGATATCAGGAATTTTGTGCATAGGAAAAATGGAAACTGCGTTTGAATTATGCGTTGCAGTGAATGACATAGCTCATAACACTTGAGTTCTACCTGCAATGACGAAAAAGAACCTTCATCGCCAAAACATTGTCGCCTGCATCTGGGATTTCGATAAGACACTGATTCCGGGCTATATGCAGGCTCCCATTTTTGAAACTTTCGGTATTGATGAAGAGCAATTTTGGAAAGAGGTGAATGCGCTGCCGGAGATTTATGCGCAACGTGGCACCCGAGTTTCTCAGGACACCATTTACCTAAATCATTTGATCAGCTTTGTGAAGAATGGCTGTTTAAAGGGATTAACCAATCAGCGCTTACGCGAGCTGGGTAAAGAATTGGTCTTCTACCCTGGCTTACCCGACCTGTTCACGCAATTGCAGGCAGTGGTCGAGTCGCGTCCTGAATATAAGAAGCACAACATCAAGCTGGAGCACTACATTATCAGCACTGGTTTGGCGGAGATGATCAAGGGCAGCATGATTGCGCCCTATGTCGACGGGATTTTCGGTTGTGAATTTATTGAAGCCCCCCTGCCCCCCAACTATTCGACTCAAAATGAACTACCACTGCACATGGAGTTTGAGATTAGTCAGATTGGTACGATCGTGGATAATACCATAAAGACACGTTACATTTTTGAGATTAACAAGGGCTGCAACAAGAACCCGCAGATTGACGTCAATGCGTCGATGGATCGCGTGGATCGGCGGGTGCCGATTGATCGTATGATTTACACGGCGGACGGCCCCAGTGATGTGCCTGTTTTTTCCGTGGTCAAGAGTAATGGAGGAAAGGCCTTCGCGGTCTTTAATCCTGAGAGCGAAGGGGAATTTGCGCAGAATGATGCCTTGCTGAGTGCGGGACGGATTCATGCGTATGGGCCTGCTGATTATACGGAGAAAAGCACGACTTCAAAGTGGTTGCGGCTGCACGTGCGCTCGATCTGTGACGGTATCGTGGCAGAGTGTGAGGCCAGTTTGAGTGAAAAGGTCAGGCGTGCACCACGGCATTTACATGATGAGGACACCCGCGGGAGCGATTCGCGCGATAAAGTCGCGACACAAGAAGAGCTGTTCTAGAGGTGACCTGTTGCGGAGTGTGTATTGCCCTGCGGGCGCTCAGCCTCGGTTCTATCTGCCTTTGGCCTTCGCTCCGAGTGTGACGCAGAAGCGGGTCTAAAGAGCCTCGCTACTTTACGCGCTTATTCACGAGCCTAATTTGACATAAGTGAGCGTGCTTGTATTGTTAAGCATAGCTTATGGATATTCAAACAGCCCTCATTCTCGGTGCGATTTGTGGTTTGATCGCTGCTTTTGTTATGAACTTATTTATGCGTGCGGTGGGGCGCTCCTTCGATCGGCGAGCGGATATGGTGCGTGCGCTCGGGAGCTTTTTTACTGGCAAGCTAGAGAACGCTGCTGCGGTGGGCACCGCAATTCATGCCTGTGCCGGCGTGGTCTTCGGCATCATTTATTTCGTGATTATGCAAAGTATGGGCGCGCTGGCATTTCCGCAGGCGATCTTCCTTGGTCTTGGTTTTGGTTTCTTCCATGGGCTCATCACCAGCTATGCGCTTATGTATTACGCCAGTGAACGGCACCCTCTGGAAGATTACCGCAAGGCAACCATGCAGGAGGGTGTGTTGCACCTGTTAGGGCACATGATCTTTGGCCTAGTGGCAGGTTTGTTGGGTGCTTTGATCACCCTCGGATTCTAGCCCGCCTCGCCTAGGATGAGGCGCACCGCATCTAAGCGCAGGTGCGCTTTAGCGATGTGCTTGGTGACGTCTGCGATCACGTTTTCTGCGATCCTGATTTCCTCCTGTCGCACATTAGGGTTCACCTTCTGCAGTTCTTTCAGGCGCGTTGCTTCGCCGTCTAGGCGTTCGTGTGCTTGGTGCATCGCATTCTGTAACAGCTCGGACTTTTGCGTGCGCGCATGTTCTTTGGCAGCGCGCAGCATTTGCGGCACCAGTGCTTGTAGGAGTGTAGAATCTTGCTTGAGGCGGAAGGCCTCTTCGTCGCCGCAATACTTGTTGATGTATTCGTGGCTGTATTCTTCGCTACAATCCTTGCCACTCAGATCGATTAATACTCGAACAGGTGTGGGGGGCAGGAAGCGATCGACGTGTAAACGCGGCGGAGCGACGCTTTCCAGCACATAGACTGCCTCGATTAGAATTGGCGGCGCTTGAATGCTGGGGTCCTGCCAGACCACGATGGAGCTATTTCCTTTTTCGGAGCTGAGTGTCAGGTCAATTGCTCCGCGCACCATGGGGTGATCCCATGTGAGAAAGCTGATGTCTTCGCGCCCCAGTGCCTTCGTGCGATCGCAGGTGACGGTGATGCCTTCGTCTGGCAGTTCAGGGAAGGAATCGGTAAAGAGCTGGCCTGGTTCCAGGCGGAAGGTGCGGGTATCGATATCCTCTACATTGACCCCAAAATGATCGAATATTCGATTCATAAACTGATCCAAAGTGCGATCCGCATCTTGGGTGCGGATACTATCCACCAGCTTGGCGGAGGCTTCTTCGTGAAAAGAATTGAGCGCAATCAAGCGGTCTTGCCCCTGACTAAGGCGTTCTTCCAGCTCTTGGCGAAAGTGAGCGCTCTCTTGGATCAATCGGTCAGCTTCTTCCAGCGTATCGCTGTCAGCGATATGATAGCGTGGCCCCAGCGAGCGGACCGCCTCACCAAACTTCTTAATGTAGGCGTAGCCACCTTTGAGTGAGTGCTCCACTCCGTCCAGTCCCTCGTGATGCCAGCGCATGAGTAGCTCCGTCCAGCTGTGCTTGAGGTAGGGCATGTGAATTTGAATCGTCTTAGTCTGTCCGATCCGATCCAGACGTCCGATCCGTTGCTCCAGTAGCTCCGGATTGAGTGGCAGGTCAAAGAGCACCAAGTGATTGGCGAATTGGAAGTTGCGCCCCTCACTGCCGATTTCAGAGCAGAGCAAGATTTTTGCGCCGTCGCACTCAGCAAACCAAGCCGCATTGCGATCGCGTTGGAGCAGTGTGAGTTCCTCGTGGAAGAGCGCCGCTTTGACGTTAATTTCTTCCAACAAGGCGTCGTGGATGGCTTGAACTTTTTCTCGGGTGCGGCAGATGAGCAATACTTTCTCATTGTCGCCGAGTTCCTTGAGCAGGTTCGATAGCCACAAGATGCGAGGCCCATGGCGGAAGTCGTAGCTTTCGGGCTCGCCATTGCTGGAAGCAGACACACTTGCTTCCAGGTCGAATTCCCGCAGCAGGCGCTGCTGCAGCTCTTCCTTGGACAACTTAGCGCGTGGCTCCAGCTGGCAAGGGTGGCCCTCGCGCTCCGGAAATCCAGTCAAGGTATCGCGCGAATTACGGAAAATCACCCGGCCGGTGCCATGGCGATCCACTAACTCTTGAAGTAGGATATCAGGTTGTTGTAAATGCTGTTGCAGCGCCTCCTCGCTGTGCTCTTCAAAGACTTCACGCAGATAGTTGATGTCCTCTTCGCTCAATGCCTCGCGTGCCACAATTTTGTTGGCCACTGTGGCCACTTGGGAATAGCCCGCCTGTTCCTTTTGGAACTTCTCTAAATCTGGATAGCGCTCCGGGTCGAGCAGACGCAAGCGCGCGAAGTGTCCTTCGGCACCCAATTGTTCTGGCGTAGCGGTCAAGAGCAGTAAGCCATGGCTCTTTTGAGTTAAGCTTTCGACTAGTTTATATTCAGGGCTGACAAGATTGGGAGTCCATTCCAGGTGGTGCGCCTCGTCGACAACCAGCATATCCCAGCGAGCCTTGAGTGCGCATTCACGCCAGCGCGCTTGCTCGGTTAAGGTCTTAAGACTGCAAATGACCAGTTGCTTTTCATTGAAAGGATTTGTATCCAGGTCCACTGCTGTGACGGCTTCACAATGTTCCGTATCGATGAGAGTGAACCACATATTAAAGCGGCGCAGCAATTCGATGAACCACTGGTGCACTAGAGACTCTGGGAGCACGATCAGAATGCGTTCCGCACGCCCGGTCAGATGTAAGCGGTGTAAGATCAGGCAGGCTTCGATGGTTTTACCGAGCCCCACCTCGTCCGCCAGCAAGACGCGTGGCATGTAGCGATTCGCGACTTCCGATGCGATGTAGAGCTGGTGTGGGATCAGGTCGATACGTCCGCCAGTGAAGCCCGCTACCTCAGATTGCTTGGCATGTGCAAGACGCGTAATCGCCTCGTAGCGCAGGTTAAAAGCGGCCGATTGATCAATTTGTCCCCCGATTAAGCGATCCTCAGGCTTGCTGAAGCTAATGCTGTCAGCCAGTTCCATTTCTGGCACTTCGACACCGCCGCCAACATAGGTCAGGATGCCCGCCTCTTCTTTGACTTCCTCGATCAGGATCGTCTGGCCTTGCTGTGAGTGGATACTGTCGCCCACGTGGAATTCTACCCGCTTAATGGGTGCATTGGCCGTTGCGTAGATGCGCGCCTCATTGGCCGCCGAGAAAACGATACGTATTTGGCGTCGATCCGCTTCTTCTAAAATGCCGAGCCCGAGCTCCGGTTCTGTTTCGCTGATCCAGCGTTGTCCAATCGTAAAATTTGCCATTGCGGGATGCTCAATGTCGCACTGTTTAATGTCAAAGCGAAGTTTACTTCTTACCTCCCCATCCCCTGTGCCATGGTTTGAAAAAGTCCGCCTAGCAAGGGCAAGCTCTCGACGCGCTGCACCTTGACCCCCGACAGCTTGGCAAATGCCTGCAAGCTCGACTCGGCTACGTCGGTTGATACGTGGATCTCACTCGGTAGTGCTTGTGCCTCGAGCGCCTTGATTTTAAGAGCATCCCAAAGCACCTTGCTCGGAGATGCCTCCAGGTCTGTGCTTAGGTGGGGTTGCGGCGGTTGCTCCATTCGCACGTCCAAGGCAATTGCGATGACTGGAATCACGGGACCCGTAGCCGTCATTGCGGGAGCGGGCAGAAAGATCGCCCCAAGTTCCCAGACTCCGGCCTGCTTAGGGAGTTCGGCGAGTTGATGGAGTTCAAACTCACTGGGCTGATAAGGCTCGCTGGGAGCTTGGCAAGAATCCCAGTCAATGCCTACATCCGAAAGCGTCCATTTGTTAGTTTCGCTTGGCTTCGCCGCATCCGAAAGTCGAAAAACTTTGAGCGTGGACGGTAAGCCTTGGTCGGCATCGGGCTCCATCAGAAAGCTTTCTGGGCTCGCCGCTTCCGCCATCAGCTTCAGGTAGCGATGGCACAGTCGCATGCCCAAATCCAGTTGCAATAGCTCTTCTGGCTGAGGGAACCAGGGAAATGTTCGCGGGCGATAGGTGCGGAAGCGCACCCAGCGCTTACGTCCCCGCGGCGGCGTGTCCATGCCGACTCGTTCGTAGAGCGCTAGGTCAGGCTCTTCCAAGTCCGCCTTATTGCAAAATTCCAGCTCGATCATCGATGAGCGATGCAACACAGCGTCTGGAGTCATTCCAGCGGGATCGTCTAAGGCCTCGCGCCAGAATCCGAGTGCGTAAGGTGCACGGTGCATGTGTAGCGAAAAGATATCTTTGCCGGCTCCCAGCACAGATACGATGTGAATGCCCCCAGTTTCCGGGTCTTCAATGCCGAAAATATCGCAGTCGTTTAAACGCTTCCAAGGCTCCAGCTTTCGTAACTCGACCGCGCTCTCCATGACTGCTTTGAAGGCCGCACAGCCATCCCGCTCAAGCTCCGAATAAGGCTCAGGAAAGTCTGCTTCCTCTTCTTCTGGTGCCTGTCCCCATGTGGGGAATGCGGGTTCTGGCGCAGTCGGCTCGCCAGTTAGCTCCGCTAGGAAATTTTCAAAATCCTCCTCAATGTCGAAATCTTCCTCTTCGTCGATTTCATGCGGCTTAAAGACCCCATCATATACGGGGGCCCCTCCGACGGCGAGGCCGCCCGCATCGGCGACATCATTGAGTATATCAGCAAAGGTTTCGTTCACCTCATTCACATCCGATTGATCGTAGCCTGCGCCGGCTTCTTGATCGAACCACTCCAAGCGCTCTAAGTCTTCTGCAGAAAACCGCCCGCCCTTGCGCGCGGACTCGCGCAAGTCGCAAAGTTCCATATATCCGAATGGCCCACCGCAATCTTCTGGCGGACACGCACCCTCGCCCTTGAGGCAACAAAGTAGTTGGGTCGCGTCCGGTGGAAGAATTTTTTTCAGGCTCACGTTGTGCTCCCAGCCATCTCCGAAGTCGTAATCATAGCGCAGCTTGTCACCAACTTTAGTTAAAAGCTGCTCGAGGGCAAAGTCGGCCTCATCGATACCGTCGCCCCAATCTTCTTCTGTATCACTTACATAGAAAGTACCCTTATGCATGAATTGATGCAGGTGGCAATCCATCCAACCCATCGCCTCTTGGATGACCTCGTGCAACCAAGGCAAGCTGATGTTTGCTGGTACGATCACATCGCGCCATATTGGCGGACTCACGTGGTTTAGTTGAATGCGTAACTGATAGCGAGTGTCAGGATTAGAAGATGGCATGTTGTGATTTCCAACAAACAGTGCACGGGTTGACAAGCGTTCTCAGTGAAATCACTGACTCAAATGTTAGCGCATCGATGTGCATCGCCAGAGTGTAGCGTTAACCTAGCGACATTCTGAATACGCCAGATAGTCATATTAATTCCCTCTTAACACTTTTCTTTTCATTGCCTGCGTCAAAGATTGTAGCTGAGATTGTGTGCCTATGTCAGAGCTAGCAGATTTATATATTCCTGATAATGTCAGTGCACCTGAGGCGCAGGCGCGCACTTCGCACCTTGCGATTGGGGCGCATCAGGACGACCTCGAATTCATGGCTTTTCATGGGATTGCCACCTGTTACGAACAGGACAGTGCGTGGTTTAGCGGAATCACCTGTACCGATGGGGCGGGCAGTGCCCGCTCTGGAGCTTTTGCGGATAAGACGGATGATGACATGAAGGCGATTCGTCTGCAGGAGCAACGTCGCGCGGCGGAATTGGGCCAGTATAGTTTTATGGCGCAGCTGGGCTTTTCCAGTGCGCAGATCAAAGACGGCGTTACGGGCGAGGACTTGGTGGACGAGCTCGAGCGCTATTTGCTTATGACGCAGCCCGACGTGCTTTATACCCACAACCCGGCAGATAAACACGCCAGCCATGTGGCTGTGTTTTATGCGGTGCTTGAGGCGCTGTTGCGGGTGCCGCCCTACTCCCGTCCTAAGAAGGTCTTCGGCTGCGAAATGTGGCGAGATTTGGACTGGTTGTCGCCTGAAGATAAGGTGGCGCTGGATGTGAGTGCTCATCCAGAATTGGCCAAAAAGTTGAATGCCTGTTTTGAATCTCAGATCGCAGGTGGCAAGAATTATGGACAAGCCGTGTTGGGACGTCGCCACGCGAATGCGACTTTTTATGATTCTCACTCGGTGGATACCGTTGATCAGCTGTGGTTTGCTATGGATCTGACACCATTGATTGAAGAAGACGCACCGACAGTTAAAGAGTTCGTGGATGCTAAGTTGGACCGATTTCGGGAGTCAGTCAGAGAGTTGCTGTAATTTATTTTGTAGGGGCGTCACTTGATGGAGTCTCTGAGCCTGTCGAAGGAGTGACGCCCGCAGAGCCACAGCACGCAGCATGACGGGGGGAGTGCACCCAAGGGCATTAAAAACAAGTCGCGCCCCTGCGATTGAGTCGACGCATACTCACTCTTGACCCAGCGGCGGATTCAGTGAATTTAGCGGGTATTATGCCTGTCAATGATACTATTGTCGCCCTCTCCTCGCCTGCGGGTGAATCTGCGATTGCCTTGATCCGTTTGAGTGGTCCCGCGTGTGCGGAACTCGCGCTTGCGATTACGCAGCGTTCCAAGCCTTTGAAGAAGCGCTTTGCGCACTTTGCCAATTACACCGATCTGCAAGGAGTGCAGATTGATGAATGTGTCTTTACCTTTTTCGCTGAGGGGCAGTCCTTTACCGGTGAAGCAATGCTAGAGATCGCCCCGCATGGGAATCCCTTGATCGTTCAAAAGATTTTGACCGACCTGATGGCGCGCGGTTGCCGGCCCGCGGAGCCGGGTGAATTTACCCGCACCGCCTTTATGAATGGGCGTATGGATCTGAGCCAGGCAGAAGCTGTTTCGGATTTAATTCGTGCACGTTCCGATCGCAGTCTTGAGGTGGCGCAGCGTCAGTTGCACGGCTCTGTGGGGCGTAAAATGAGCGAGTTGACGGAGCGCTTGCTGAGTGTGATGGCGCATTTGGAGGCCTATATCGACTTCCCGGAAGAAGACCTGCCCGGTGAAGATCAGGCGGGCCCCGCGTCCGAGTTGCGTCAGTTGATCGTGGAAATTCGTGATTTAATCGAGACCCAGCGCTACTCCGCCCTACTCCACGAAGGCATTAAAACTTTGATTATCGGGAAGCCCAATGTCGGCAAAAGCAGTTTGATCAACGCGCTGACGGGGGCCGATCGCTCGATTGTGAGCGATATTCCCGGCACCACCCGCGACTATATTTCCGCCTTTATGATGGTCGGTCCTTGGCGTATTGAAATCCTGGATACCGCTGGTTTGCACGATGCCGGCGACCGGATTGAACAGCTTGGCATCGATCATACCATCGAGCAGGCTGAGACCGCTGATTTCTTTTTACTGGTGCTGGATGCCACCGCGCCCTGCCCTACTCTACCGGAATCGCTGCTGGAGCGCTTGACGCCGGCCAATACCATTGTGATCGAAAACAAGACCGACCTAGACGGCGCCGCGGAGCGTGACGACTTTTTGCCCGGTCTGCAGCATGTGCGCACGTCGCTGCTGGAGCGCAAGGGGCTCGCTGAGCTGCGTGAGGTGTGGTTGCAGTCGATCGATGCCAGTTTGACCCAACCGCAGGGCGATGGCGTGGTGGTGAATGCGCGTCATGCCGCCTCGTTGGGCGAAGCCTTGACCGCTTTGGAGTTGGCGTCGACGAAGTTACGCGATGGCGAACTTTCGGAGTTGATCGCTGCGGATCTGCGTGATGCGGTGGAATACATCGGTCAGGTGGTCGGGCGCGTGGATAATGAGCGTATGCTCGACAGTTTGTTTAAACAGTTTTGTATTGGGAAATGAGTTCGGGATTAAAATTTGGTAAGCATCAGCCCTATGATGTGATTGTATGTGGTGCAGGTCACGCTGGCTGTGAGGCCGCCCTCGCCTCGGCGCGTTTGGGTGCGGACACTCTGATGCTGACTGGTAACTTGGATACCATCGCTCAGATGAGCTGTAATCCCGCGATTGGCGGTCAGGCCAAGGGGCACATGGTGCGTGAAATTGACGCGCTTGGTGGCGAAATGGCGATCAATACGGACACCACTGCGATACAATTCCGACTGCTCAACGCCTCCAAGGGGCCCGCTGTTCAGGCGCCACGTGCGCAGTGCGATAAGAAAGCCTATCAATATCGCATGAAGCATGTGATTGAATTGCAGTCCAACCTAGATCTCTTTCAGGCAATGGTGCAAGGGCTCATCTTCGAGGGCGACAAAGTCGTCGGCGTGCGCACTAATCTCGAAGTCGATTTTTACGCTAAGACCGTGATCGTGACGACAGGCACCTTTTTGCGCGGTCTGATGCACGTCGGCAAAAATACCAATAAAGGCGGCCGTATGGGCGACTTCTCTGCGGAGGGGCTGTCGGGCTCCTTTCTGGAGGCTGGTATTGAGCTAGAGCGACTTAAAACAGGCACGCCCGCACGTATTCTCGGCAGTAGTATAGATTTTAGTCAGCTCGAGGAGCAAAAAGGCGACGTCGATCCCACGCTGTTTGCGTTCTACGATACCCGTGGAATCGACAATGTGTTCCACGTGGAACAATCGCAGCGTGGAACCGAAGGTGCCAAAAACGGAACGTTCCACGTGGAACAATCTTGTTCTACGGGTGGAAATGCCGTGCATCCTCTGTTCCACGTGGAACATGCGGGGCAGCAAAAGCTAGGTTGGTTGCCAGGAGCGGACCAGGTTTCGTGTTGGATGACCTATACGGGGCCGGCCACGCGTCAGGTGGTGACGGATAATTTGCACATGTCGCCGATGTATTCGGGGCAAATTGAAGGAACGGGACCACGTTATTGTCCAAGTATTGAGGATAAGTTTGTGCGCTTCGCGGACAAGGAACGGCACATGTTATTCCTGGAGCCGGAGGGACGTAATACCAATGAGTGGTATATCAATGGCCTTTCGACGAGTTTACCTTTTGAAGTGCAGTTGGACATGCTGCGCAGTATTGATGGACTCGAGAATGTGCACATGCTGCGCCCGGCTTATGCGGTGGAGTATGATTTCGCGCCGCCGACACAGTTGTATCCTTCCTTAGAGTCTAAAAAGG
>MDTD01044916.1_pt1 | contig 11406 bp, 15 predicted proteins | sample 811221 | NCBI WGS metagenome assembly MDTD01 (sample SAMN05326646, study PRJNA326480) | marine metagenome | isolation source: seawater | place: Pacific Ocean: South West | collected 2011
CCAAGTCAAGGACACCAGTGTGGCTGGAGGCATTCGAAATACGATTTCCACGGTTGACTTACGTGCTGCACAAAATAGACTCAGAATTGAAGAAGATAATAGGAAAGATGTCTATCTGAAAAGAACCGTCGCTGCTGATAGTTTACAAAAATATAAGTTAAGTATATTAGATCTACAGAACAATGCGGATACAGCAGGAGAATTAGGTCCTCTCCAATATCTATCTGATCTTACTAATATTCCTATGAATAAAATTATTAATATTCTTTTATTAATAATCATATTTGTATTTGATCCATTAGCAGTTTCTTTAGTAGTTGCTGCTAATTTTGCTTTTACAAAAGCATTTCCATCAAGACAAGAAAACATATACGGAGAAAAAGAAGTTATTAAAAAGAAAGTAACTTTATACTCTAAACAAGATGAGACCCCGGAGGAGCGAAAAGCCGAGAGGGTTAAAGCCCCAACTCCGGTAGAGTCTCCTTCCCCTAAAAAAGAAATAGTTATAGCAAAAAGAGACAGAAAAGGTAATTTATTAGTGTCCAAAAAGGAGTCTACTGACGAAAGAAAAGAGTATTTATAGTTGTTTTTCTGAATATAATTTACTATATTATATATTATTGTTAATTCTAAAAACTTATTATGAGAGAAAAATTATTAAAAGCTCTGCTTAGTCATGCACAAGGAGAGTTAGACAAGCATGTTGCTAATGTTGAAGTGTACCTTAAACAACCAGTAGGAGTTGGAGAACATATAGATGTAGTTGAGACTATACAAAAAGAATTAGTTAAAATAGCTGATTGTGATGCTCAAATCGAAATGCTTTCTAAGTATTTTAATGATGAAGAAGATATAGTTGTTGAAGAAGAAAGAGATATTTAATGAATAAAAATAAAAGCGCATTAGCTACCCTACAAAAAGAATACCCTACCATTTATAATGCTTATAAAGAAATCGTAGATGAACAATTTGAACTATTTGCTAAAAAGCATTTAGATTACGGTATGGGAAATGTATCAGCTGGTACTCAATTAATAAATCAAGAAGAGACTGATTTTGCTATGACTGGATTATGGTACAGATTATCTGATAAAATTAATCGATGGAAGAATATGATACTTACCGGTCGTAAAGCTCAAAACGAAACTCTTATAGATACCTTTCAAGATATTACTAACTATGGTATAATTGCTCAGTTAGTATTTAAAGGTAAGTGGAAACAATAATATATGGCTAAAAAGCTCAAAGGTTTTGTCAAGAAGGTCTGGGAAAGTAAAATTAAACAAGAACCTTCTAAAAATACTCACGTATCTTATAGTTCACTAAGTACATATAATAAATGTCCTAAGCTATGGGAACTTCAGTACTTACGAAGTGAAATACCTTTTACTCAAAACATTTATACCTGCTTCGGTACAGCAATGCATGAAACTATTCAAGAATGGTTAACTGTTATGTACCACGATACAGTCAAAGCTGCTAATGAAATAGATTTAGATAAACTTCTTTATGCTAATATGGCAAAAGCATATAGAATGGGTAAAGCGATGATGAATGGAGATCATTTTTCTTCTGCTGATGAACTAACTCAATTTTATTTAGACGGCAAACATATACTAAATTTCTTAAAAAAGAAAAGAGGAGGTTACTTTAGTACTAAAAATACTATGTTAGCTGGAGTAGAGACTTTATTATATCAAGACATTAAACCAGGAGTAAAATTTAAAGGGTTAGTTGATTTAATTTTCTATAATAAAAATTTAGATGAATGGACTATAATAGATATAAAAACCTCTACAGCAGGTTGGAGAGATAAACAAAAAAAGAATCCTAATTTAACTGCTCAAGTAGTATTGTATAAAGAGTTCTTTTCTAGACAATTTAATATTCCAAAAGAGAAGATCAACGTACAGTATTTTATAGTCAAAAGAAGAGTTCCTGTAGAAGCCGAATGGGCGTCTATGCAAAGAAGAGTACAAGAATTTAGCCCTAATGCAGGTCCTAGAAAAACTAAACAAATTTTAGCTTCTATGGATAAATTTGTAGAAGATGTTTTAGATGAAAATGGTGCTTATATAGATAAAGAGTATAGATGCCGTTCTCCTTTTGGAAAATGTGATCATTGTTGTGACTTTGTAAAATAGAGCCTATTTATATATAAATATATAATTATATATAGTTATGATAAAAGTAGAAAAACTTACATCCGTAAAAATTACACAACCCTTATTTGACGAATTTAAAATGGCTTGCTTGCAAGATAACTTTTCTTTTAAAAAGCTTGCAGATCGGGCAATTTTTCTCTATATTAATGATAAAGAGTTTAAGAAATTAATTCATAGTACAACTATTAAAGTTAAAAGATGAGAGAAGGTTATATTCCTAAAGAAAAAAGAAAAAATATATTGCTTCTTAGCGATGACTTAAGAATGCATTCAGGTATAGCTACAATGTCAAGAGAGTTTGTAACTAAGACTGCTCATAGATTCAATTGGTTTCAGGTAGGAGCAGCTATGAAGCATCCTGATGCTGGTAAAATATTTGATTTATCTCAAGATATTAATCAAAAACTAGGATATAAAGATGCTGACGTAAAAGTAATGCCATGGAATGGATATGGTGATGCTGGTTTGATAAGAGGTATTTTAAAAGAAAGAAAGGTAGATGCCATTTTTATATTTACCGATCCTAGATATTGGATATGGTTATTTGAAATGGAAAGAGAAATTAGGAGCAAAATTCCAATATTCTGGTTAAACATCTGGGATGATTATCCTGCTCCGATGTATAATAAAAGTTATTACGATTCAGTAGATTTATTAATGGGAATATCTAAACAAACTGTTAATATTAATAGATTAGTATTAGGAGATAGAGCTAAAGATAAAGTATTAGAATACGTTCCTCACGGTATAGATGATGAAATATTCTTTCCTATAAGAGAAGGTGATAAACTTTATCCTGACTTATTAGAATTTAAAAAGAAAACAATCCCTATTGATACTGATTTTGTAGTATTTTTTAACTCAAGAAATATTCATAGAAAAAGACCAGGAGAAACTATATTAGCTTTTAAGTACTTTTGTGATATGATAGGTAAGGAAAAAGCTAAAAAATGTTCCCTTGTTATGCATACACAAGTATCAGATAATAATGGTACTGATTTAAGAGCAGTAAAAGAAGCACTAGCTCCTGACTGTAATATATTTTTCTCTGGAGGAAAGATTTCTCCTGAACAAATGAATTTTATGTATAATATGGCTGATGTTACTACTTTACTTTCATCTAATGAAGGTTGGGGACTAGCATTAACTGAGTCTATGATGTGTGGTTCTATGATTATAGCAACTGTAACAGGAGGTATGCAAGATCAAATGAGATTCATAGATGAGAAAGGTAAATGGTTTACTCCTAGTTCTGACATACCTTCTAATCATAGAGGTACATATAAAGAGCATGGTGAATGGGCTGAACCAGTCTTTCCTGCTAATATAGCATTGACAGGATCTCCTATGACTCCTTACATTTACGATGATAGGATACAAGCTGAAGATGCTGCTAAAGCTATCTTTAAGGTATATGAATTAGGAAAAGAAGAAAGAGATAAAAGAGGTATAAAAGCTCGTGAGTGGGTAACCTCAAAAGAAGCTAATATGACTGGTACTAACATGTCAAATAAAATAGCTGATTGTATGGATAAAGCATTCGATAAGTTTATACCAAGACCTACATACAATATACATAAAATTGAAGACAGAGTTAAACCTGTTGTAACGCATAAATTAACTGATTATTAAAATGAGTAAAGTAAAAGTAGTAGTAAGTTGTCCAATCGATACTTATTCAGGTTATGGTGCTAGAGCAAGAGATGTAGTTAAAGCTTTAATATCTACTAATAAGTATGATGTCAAAATCTTATCTCAGAGATGGGGAAATACTCCATTTAGCTATCTAAAAGATCATAATGAAGATGAATTATCATCTTTAATTATACCTGAAATAAAAACTCAACCAGATGTATGGATCCAGATTACTGTTCCTAACGAATTCCAAAAAGTAGGAAAGTATAATATTGGAATAACTGCTGGTATAGAAACAACATTATGTGCTAAAGAATGGATAGATGGTCTTAATAGAATGGATTTAATTCTAACTTCTTCTGAGCATAGTAAAACAGTATTAAATCAAACTAAATGGGACGTCAGAGATAAGAATAATAATATAGTTCAATCTATCAAAGCTGAAGTACCTATGGAAGTTTTATTTGAAGGTATAGATACTAAAAAGTATTTTGCTAAACCATCTAATAATTTTGACTTATCTGAAATAAAAGAATCGTTCTGCTTTTTATTCTTAGGACATTGGCTACAAGGTAATGTAAATGAAGATAGAAAAAATGTTGGTTATTTAATTAAATCATTTTTAGAAATGTTTAAAAATAAATCAAAGCAACCAGCATTAATTTTAAAAACATCAGCTGTAGGCTCTTCTATTTTAGATAGAGAAAGAATGTTAGAGAAAATAGACGATATAAGAAAGACTGTAAAAGGTAAGCTACCAAATATATATTTAATTCATGGAGACATAACTGATAGTGAAGTTAATGACTTATATAATAATCCCAAAGTTAAATGTATGGTATCATGGACTAGAGGAGAAGGATTTGGAAGACCTTTATTAGAATTTAGTTTAGTTAAAAAACCTATACTAACTACAGGTTGGAGTGGTCATGTAGACTTTCTAAATCCTGAACAAGCTTTACTAGTAGGAGGTCAATTAACTAAGGTTCATCCATCAGCAGTACAGAAAGGAGTTATATTACCTGAAAGCCAATGGTTTAAACCTGATGATGGTCAAGTAGGAAATGCTTACAAGCAGATTTTTAAACAATATAAAAAATGGTTACCTAAAGCTAAACAGCTAGGATTTAAAAACTCTAAAGAATTTACTTTAGAAAAAATGGCTGAAAAATTAGATATGTTATTAGAATCTAATTTACCAGAATTCCCTAAGCAAGTTGAGTTAGAGTTACCTAAATTAGATTTACCTAAACTTACAACATAATATGGAATTAAATAAAGATCAATTTGTAGAAGGACCTTTTGGTAGCAATGCTTGTTACGAACAAAAGTTTGAACAAGAAGGTAAAGAAATGAAGACATGGTTATGCTTTGGAAGCGGTATGAGTTCATCAACATTACTTACCGAAGGATCTAAGTTACATAAAGACTTGCTAAATACTCTTCCGGAATTACATAAAGATTTATTATATATTGATAAGAATAAAAGAGTATGGGCACCAGCAACTATAACGTTACCTAATCAAGGAATGGTTTTTGTTGATGGTACTTCAAAAAAAGCATGGCAGTGGGCTGCAGTAAAAGCTGTAGAAATAACAGATAAAGATAGAGAGGTTAATAAACATTATCCTAAAGAACAAACTCATAGAATGGATATGAAAAATATTCAATACTTTGGACAAAAAGAGTTTATGGACGCTCTTGAAGTTATAGGATTTTATGATATTAAATAATGAAGATAACTTACGCAATAACAGTTTGTAATGAGTTTATAGAAATTCAAAGGTTATTAAATTTTCTTTTAATAAATAAGAGAGATGAAGACGATATAGTAGTACTATTTGACTCAGTCAATGGAGATCCAGAAGTAGAAGCATTTTTAAGATCAAGAAGTATAAACTTAGATTTTATGTGGCATTCTGGTGAGTTTAAAAACCATTTTGCTGACTGGAAAAATAAGTTGTCGGAATACTGTTCTGGTGACTATATATTTCAAATAGATGCTGACGAAATACCTACAGAAATACTGTTAGATTACCTTCCAAAAGTATTAGAAGATAATCCGGATAACGAAGTATATTTAGTAGCTAGAGTAAATACAGTTTCAGGTCTTACTCAAGACCATATTAATGAATGGAGATGGAATGTAGATGATGAAGAAAGAGTTAACTGGCCTGACTATCAATGGAGAATTTGGAAAAATAAACCAGAAATAAAATGGATAAATAAAGTTCATGAAAAATTACAAGGTTTTAAAACTTATGCGCCCTTACCAGCTCATAAGGATTTAGCTTTATATCATCCTAAAACAATAGAAAGACAAGAGAAACAAAATAAATATTACAGTACCTTATAATGAAAGATCAACAGCAAAATGGTAACTCTCAAATAAATTCATTAAGAAATGAGTTTAATGATAGGATTGAATCTAAAAAATACATGGGCCGTGGTAAAAGAATAGCATGGAACGGTAGAAGAAGATTCAGAACAATTTAGTTATATAAATATAGTTATATGAAAATAGGAATAATAGGAAACGGTTTTGTGGGCGAAGCACAAGCATTCGCTTTTTCTCCTACTCATGAAGTAAGAGTATATGATATTGATCCTCTTAAAGCTACTCACAGTTTAGAGGAAGTACATGAGTGTGATTTTATTTTTGTTAGTGTACCAACACCAATGAACAAAGATGGTTCTCAAAATTTATCTTTTATTGAAGAAGTATTTAATCATGCTGAAGAAGGACCAATCTATATTATTAAATCAACGATTATACCAGGAACTACTAGTGTCTTACAAAAGAAGTATCCAGATTTAAATATTGTATTTAGCCCAGAGTTTTTAACTCAGAGAACTGCTAAGTTAGATATGATGACTCAAGCTAGAGTTATCTTTGGAGGAGATAGAAAATTAACTTCAGAGTGTGAAACTTTTTATAGTCAAAGATTTAAGAATAGAAATTATATACATACCGATACTACTACAGCTGAGTTTATTAAGTATATGAATAATACTTTTTTTGCTACTAAAGTTTCTTTTATGAACGAGTTCAAAAGACTTGCAGATAAAATGAATGTGAATTGGAGTACCGCAGTATGGGGATTTTCAGCTGATCACAGATTAGGAGATAGTCATTTAGACGTTCCAGGTCCAGATGGTAAACTTGGATTTGGAGGCACTTGTTTTCCAAAAGATATAAATGCTATAATAGATGTTGCTAATAATGAAGGTATTGATATGAATGTATTGAAGGCAGCTTGGAAGACAAATTTAGAAGTAAGACCAGAGAAAGATTGGGAAGAACTAAAAGGAAAAGCAGTTATATAATGAATAAGAAATACAAATTAGGTTTTACAGCAGGTAACTTTGATATATTGCATCCAGGTTACGTTTATACTTTCGAAGAAGCTTCTAAGCATTGTGAAAAATTTATAGTATTTTTACATAAAGATCCTTCAGCACATAGAAATTCTAAGTATAAACCAGTTATACCTCCTTGGGAAAGATATAAAGTATTAGTATCATGTCAGTATGTAGATGAAGTTTATATGTATCAAACTGAAGAAGAGTTATTAGAGTTAATTAAGTTTTGGAAACCAGATTTAAGAATACTAGGAGAAGATTATATTAATGCTCCGTTTACAGGTGATGATCTTCCGATAGATATTATCTATACTTCTAGGTCTCACGGTTGGTCTACTACTAAGTTAAAGAATATGATTACTAGACAAACTATGAAACAGAATCCTAAAGTTTTAGATCAAATAGATGAGTAGAGATTTTAAACAAGTTTATATGTCACCGGCTTTAAATGACTTTAAAAACGATTTTAAAGAGAAATGGTCATTAGAGGATTATTCAGATACTGAAGCACCCCTAGTCTTTTTTGGCATGTATGGTCAACCTGACGTAAATGTATTCTTTGAGCATAAAGGACCTAAGGTAGTAGTATGGGGAGGTAACGATATGCATGCTCCTCAACTTAATATAGTTAAAGATTATGTAGATAAAGGAAATACTTTTACATTTGCTCCTCCAGGAGAATTTGATAGAACTTTAACTCAATTTGAAATCAAACATAAAGTACTTTATATTCCTAATAAAGATTATAGTAAGTTTAAAGCAACTCCTTTAGGAGAAAATATCTACATCTATATGGGTAGACCAGACAATCCTAGACCTGATTATTTCAAATACGATGAAGTAGTACAACCTTTAGTAGAAGTATTCGGTAAAGATAGAATTAAATGGGTAATACAGAATGAATCATCTACTCTTCCTATGAATGAATTAATAGAAAAATATTATAATGATTGTTTTGTATTTGTAAAACCTCATGAAAGAGGAGGAGTAACCTCTATGTATGATTTAGCTCATATGGGTAGAAAGACTATAGGTAAAGGTGAAAGTAATCTTCCTAACTTTATTGAATATTCTGATATAAAAAATTTATTAGACCTTATTATGGAAGAAAGTAAGTTTATAGGTAAAGTGAGAAATGATGTAGCTACAAGTCTTAATGATCATTTTTTAGGAGATGAATGGCTTAATTTAAATTTTTGGAAATGAAATATCAATCATACGTAGGAATAGAATTAGAAAATACATCAGCTGAGTTAGAACAACTTAAAAGAGATGGTTATTTTATCAAAGAAAAACTTCTATCTGATGATTTATGTCTACAAATATCTAAAGAATTAGATTTATTATGGGAGCAGCAAGTAGAGTTATACGGAGAAGGATTACTTAAAACTATAGGTGATTGGGGTCAGATAAGAGGTATGATGGAACATAGTAAACCTTTACAGGATTTTATTATCAATAAAGATATTCATTTTTGGGTTGATCAAATAGTAGGAGATACTTCTATACTACATTTACAAAACGGTATAGTTTTACATCCATCCGTAGGACATAATCAAGCTAAATATCATAAAGATTTTGCTAAAGATTTTTTAAGTAGTAAAACTTTAAGTTTAAATACGTTTATAGCTATAGATGATTTTACGATTGAAAATGGAGGAACTTATGTAGTTCCAGGTACTCATAATTTTATAGAAAAACCTTCTGAAGAGTATATTGAAGCTAATAAAGTACAGATAACTTGTCCTAAAGGTACGGTTATTTTCTTTGACTCTACTCTTTGGCATGCAGGCGGACAGAATAATAGTAAGGATATTAGAAGAGCAGTAAATATGCAATGGACTAAACCTTTCATTAAACAGCAATTAGACTACCCAGTTATTATGGATGGTAAGGTATTTAAAGAATCAAAGTTAGGACAGAAATTAGGAATGTGGACGATACCTCCTAAAAGTGTAAGTGAGTATAGAGTTACTGATCCTAAATTAAGAACATATAGAGGAGGTCAAGGATAATGGAGTTAAGAGATATAAAACATATTGTTGATATAGATAAGGTGTTAAATAATCCTGAGACTATACAAGAGATAAGAAAAGATATTCAGAACGGAGACGTCTATATACTTAAAAATTATTTTAGTAAAGATCTAATATACTCAATTAGAGAGTACTGTAAAAGGGTAGGACAAAATAGTATTCCTAATTATGTTCCAATAAAAGAAGGTGCTCCTAATTTTCATAGAATGAATAGATTAGATAAAAGAGCTTACGTAAAAGGCTGTTTTCATCAATTTAGTTTCTTTCCTTGGAATCAAGATTATTTTAATTTATTTGAATTAACTAAAAAAGCATATGCATTAAAAAATTTAACTTCTAATCACGAAGCAGATAAATTTTTAGATAGTAAACCCGAAGATGGATGTACTGCTAGATTAGCCGTTCAGTTTTATCCTAAAGGAAATGGACTTTTAAATAAACATGTAGATCCAGTAGACAAGCATCAACTTACAGTTCCTATTATGATAATGTCAGAAAAAGGAAAAGATTTTATAAGAGGAGGAGCATATGTAGAGAAAGATGGAAAGAAGATTATATTAGATGAAGAATGCGAAATGGGAGATATAGTTTACTTTAGTGCTGAAATACCTCACGGAGTACTTCCTATCGACCCTGAAAATAATACTCCTTGGTTAGATTTTCAAGGAAGATGGATGCTTTTATTAGCAGTAAATAAAGTTTCCGGAAATACGGTTATAGCAAATGCAAAAGATCTCGAATCATAAATGGGAAAAATTAGGATTAATTCTTAAACCTAATAAAGATATACCTTGGTGTGTAAGTCATACTGGTTCTCCTTATCTTCAAAAAGAAAATAATAAGTTAGTTTTATATTTTACTGGAAGAGATAAAGATAATAGATCTCGAATCGGTAAATGTGAATTAGTTTTAGGTAATAAACCTTATATAAAAAATATATCTAAAAAACCTATAGTTCCTCTAGGTCAACCTGGTACTTTTAATGAAGACGGAACATCTTATCCTTGTGTCTTTAACGATCAATTATATTTTACAGGTTGGAAAAAAACTATAAACGTCCCTTTTGAAAATAATTTAGGACTAGCAATAAAAAAAGGTAATAAATTTAGACTATATTCAAGAGCTCCAATATTTGAATTATCTCATTCAGAACCTTTTGGAGTTGGTTCAGTAGATATTATGAAAGATACATTATACCATTGTTGGTATACAGCTTTTACCTCTTGGGGTACCTCTAAAAAACTAAAGCATAAATATAAAATTAAGTATGCCTATTCAATTGATGGTAAAAAATGGAGAAGGAGAACAGGAGATTGTATAGATTTTAAAGAAGGAGAATATGCAATCTGTAGACCATCAGTTATATATTTTAATAAAATGTACCATATGGTTTTCTGTGTAAGAGGTAAGAAGTATAAATTAGGTTACGCTTATTCATATGATAAAAGAAACTGGGAGAGAAACGATTCTTTACTGCAAATAACTAATACTCCTAATAGTTTTGATAGCAAAGAAATGTGTTATCCTCATTGGTTTTTAGATAAAAATTTCTTATATTTAATATACTGCGGTAATGATTACGGTAATGAAGGAATAGGAATAGCTAGATTAAAATTATGATAAAGATAATGTTTTTAGGAGCAGCTGGCTTTCAATTAGCTCCAATTCAATATGCTAAGTCAAAAGGATATTATGTAATAACTTGTGATAATAAACCTGATAACCCAGGCCATAAATTATCAGATAAGAGTTATAACGTAAGTACTATTGATAAAGAAGAAGTTCTTAAAGTAGCTATAAAAGAAAATATTAACGGTATAATGACTTACGGTTCAGATGTATCAGCTCCTGCTGTAGCTTATGTATGCCATAAATTAAACTTACCTGGTCCCTCTCAATCAACAGTTGAAACTTTAGTTAATAAAAATAAATTTAGACAAGTAATTAACCAGTCTATTAATTATAAAGAATTTACTATTTTCTCTGAAGCATTAGATTACTGTAGAAAAAGAAGTAAACCGTTTGTTATTAAACCTATAGATTCTGCTGGTAGTAAAGGTATAAGTTTTATTGAAAAGTATGAAGGAATACCTGAAGCTATTAATTATGCTTTTGTAAATTCAATTAGTAAGGTAATTATAGTTGAAGATTATATTGAAAAGAAAGGAAAACAAGTATGTGGTGATGGATTTATGTATGATGGTAAA
>MDTD01049409.1_pt1 | contig 11406 bp, 5 predicted proteins | sample 811221 | NCBI WGS metagenome assembly MDTD01 (sample SAMN05326646, study PRJNA326480) | marine metagenome | isolation source: seawater | place: Pacific Ocean: South West | collected 2011
AACGTCTACAGCGTTTGGACCTTTTCGTCCATCGGCTACATCGAAAGTAACTTCATCATTTTCTTTAACTTCATCAACTAATCCAGAAACGTGAACAAAAATATCTTTCCCTGTTTCTTCGTCTACAATAAATCCAAAACCTTTGGAATCATTGAAAAATTTTACTGTACCTTTTGCCATTGTATTATAATTATGACCGCAAGTTAATCTAATTATTTGATTAACAGATGAAAAATGTTTAATAATTCTTGTAAAGTGCAATATTTAACGTTGTTTTAACTTAGTAACTCTATCAATCTCAATACTTTATTTCACAATAATTCGTTGATAAGAAAACTTTGGCTTATTCGTTGAGTACCTTCGACAGTAGTATTTTTAATTTAGGTATAGTTTGCCTTTGAGCAGATTTAATTGGAAAGAATATAATTTTCTCTTCATTCAGCCAAGCTTTAAATGATAAAATGTATCGAATGAGATTGATAAAAACTACAGTGCTTCTTATCCTATTTTTTGCGGTAAATATTGTTAATGCACAACAAAGCTTAGTGTATGCTCACGATAATGCTGATTTTAAGAGGGCAAAGGAGCTTTTTGCTGCTGAGAAATATGTGGCAGCTCAAAGAAAATTTAAGCGTATTTACGATGAAATTGATGAGCCTCACTCAGAGGTTAAAATGAATGCGGAGTACTATGTCGCTTTATGCGCATTAGAATTGTTTAATCAAGATGCAGAGTATTTATTTATTCGATTTATTGAAAATCATCCTCAAAGTCCTAAAGTACGTCGCGCAAGATTTCAATTGGGACAATACAACTACCGTAAAAAAAGATGGTCAAGCGCTCTAAAATGGTTTGAGCAAGTTGATGAAAATGATTTGGAACTAAATGAAGTGCCTGAATATCAATTTAAGTATGGGTATGCATTGTTTCGTAAAAAGAAGTTTTCTGAAGCTCAAAAAATGTTTCATAAAGCAAAATCTGTAGTTAGTGATTATCAAAAATCTTCTCAGTTTTATTTTGCTCATTTATCATACAAGTTTAATTATAATGAGATTGCTTTTAAGGAGTTTAAAAGTTTAGAGAACGATTCTGTTTTTGCTCCAATTGTACCTTATTACATTACTCAAATTTTATACTTGCAAAACAAAAATGAAGAGTTGGTTGCCTATGGAGCTCCATTTTTAAAAAAATCCAATACTAAAAGAGCTCCTGAAATTGCGCGATTAGTTGGAGAGGGTTTTTATAAGCTGGGAAATTACGACAGCACTGTTGTTTATTTTGAAAAGTTCAAGGAGAAAGTAAGTCAAATGGATACAATGGCTTATTTCCAGTTGGGATATTCTTATTATAAAAATGCAGAGTATAAAAAGGCTTTAAATAATTTTAATAAATCCTCAGATGATGAGTCTAAGTTGGGGCAGTTGTCTATGTATTATTCCGGTGATTGTTACATCCATCTGAATAACAAAAGAGCAGCGAGAAGAGCCTTTAGAAATGCACATAAAAATCATCATGATTTTGATATCACTGAAAATGCGCTTTTCAATTATGCTAAACTTTCTTTTGAACTTGATATTGATCCATATCATGAGAGTATTATAGCACTTGAAAATTACATCGCTAAATATCCAAATTCTTCAAATGTGGATCGAGCAAGAAAAATTTTATTGAATGTTTACTTGAATACAAAAGATTATCCCAGAGCAATAAGGGCATTAGAAAAAATAAAAGATAAAGGTCCTGATTTAAATTATGCGTACCAAAAAGTAACCTATTACAAGGGAGTTCAGGAATTTAATAATCAAAAAATAGGGTTTGTTAATAGGGGTGAGTTGGAAAATTTTAGGAAGGCGATATATTATTTCAATAAATCGCTAAAAACGCCTGAGGATCGAGAAATTGTTGCACTTGCAAACTATTGGAAGGCAGAATCTTTTTACAAGTTAAACGAATATAAAGCAGCTTTGGCACAATATGAGGTATTTAAGTCTTGTCCTGGAGCTATACTTTTAGATGAGTATAAAGAAGTTGATTATCAATTGGGATATACAAATATGCGTTTGCGAGAATATGGCCCTGCTATAAAAGCGTATAGAAATTATATAAATAAACATGCAAACGATAAACCTACAGATAAGATTAAAGATGCTTATCTCAGAACAGGAGATGCTTATTTAATTCTTAGCAATAGTTTGACTGGTTCTGAAAAGCAAAATGAATTAATTCATGCCGTTAATTATTATAAAGAAGCTATTAAAATTGGTGAAAGAGAAACTGATTATGGTTATTTTCAACTTGGTCAGGCTTATAAACTTTTGAATAAGTACGAGCTGGAAGCTGAAGCTTTTGAAAATTTAATATTTAATTTCCCTGCCAGTAAGTATATTGATGATTCAAAATTTAAAGCGGGTGATGTTTATTATCAAAGACTCGAAAAATTTGATATTGCATATAAATATTTTCAAGATATTGTTGACAATCATGAGAACAACACAGCCTTAGTTCAGCAATCTTTGAACAAGATGGCAAATATTAAACGGGACAGGAAGTTGTTTGAGGAATCGGCCCAATTATTCGAGGCAGCTGTACAAAAAGATCCAAAAACAGAATATGCAGCTAATGCTCTTAGAGGTTTGAGACAGGTTGCAACCTTTGATTTGAAAAATGTAGAGCGTTATCTGAATTTCAGAGCTAATTTAGGGTTGCCTGATGAGTCAATGGGAGCAAAAGACACCCTTGTTTTTGAGAGTGCTAAAGGATATTATAAGGAAGGTGAATATACTGTAGCAACGGGTAAATTAGAAGCTTATCTAAAAGATTTTCCCAATGGGATTTTTGCCAACGATGCAAATTATATGATTGCTGAAAGTTATTATGCTCTCAAAAAAGAAGAGCAATCTTTACCATATTTTGAAAAAGTTATTGATGCACCATATGGAGAGTGGACTGAAGAAGCTCTGTACAAGTCCTCATCCATTTATATGGGAAATGACGAGTATCAAAAAGCAATTGGAAGGTTTTTACTTTTGGTAGAAAAAACAGAGTATGATGTTTATGAGAAGGATGCTTTGGTTGGTTTAATGATTGCATATTCAAATCTGGAAGATTTTGAATCAACAGTAAAGTATGCATTACTTGTTGAGGGCAATAAGCTAGTTGAGAATTATAATAAGTTTCAAGCTCGATTATTATTAGGAAATGCTTATTTCCAGTCTCATAAATACAATGAAGCCTATACTGCTTATGAAAAAATTGCAGGAGAAACTCAAAAAGTAATGGCTGCGGAGGCAATATATCAAATGTCTTATATAAAGTACTTACAAGAGGATTATAAAACCAGTCAGGAGCTCTCTATCCGTTTGTTGAAGGAGTTCTCAAATTATCCGTACTGGTACTCAAAAGGGTACATTCTTTTGGCTGATATTTTAATTAAAAATGAAGCATTAGTGGATGCTAAATATGCTTTAAAAAATGTTCTTGAACATTCAAGTGATCAAAAAATTATTGACGAAGTAAACAAAAGGCTTGCTGAAATTAAATTCATTGAAGAGGCTGCTTTGAAGGTTGTAGAAAAAGAGGAAGTGTTTATTGATCTTGGAGATGAAGAAAATGTTAGCGAAGAGTTATTCAATATCGAGGAAGAGGAGGATGATGAACCACTAGATACATTGAATTTTGAATCAACAACTCCAACTGATTCCTTAAATCAAAAATAAGATGATACAAAAGTACCGAAATATTATTCCTTTTTTGATTGCTCTATCATTTGGTGCAATTGGACAAAATCAGTTAAACGATACAACTAAGGTAGTTGACGGAATGAAAATCTATATTCCTGGAGAAGGTAAGGTGACCGTTAATTATGGTAAAAAAATTGGCGATGACCCACTTTTTCAAGATTCATCAAAAATAGAAACAGAGGTTAAATATTTCTTTTTGGATAAAAAAACATCGTCTGATTTCAAAATTAAAACTATAAAGGCACCAAAAATTAGGATGGTGGAACCTTTGCAAAAAATTAGAAGGCGTTATGTTGCAATGGGAGTTAATGATTTTAGAACTTCCCCAATGGCGGAGTTGAGCTATTCCACTCTTAGAAATAGAAAGTATAGTTTTGGTTTTGATGCGACTCATTTTTCTCAAAAACAACAAGTTGGTTCACCGATTGATGCTCTTTACGGAAATTCTACGGTTGCCTTATATGGGAAAAGATTTTTTAATGGAAAATTGTTTTATGGTTCTGCTGACTATGAAAATAATATGTTTAATTTTCATGGCTTTGATAAAGACCAATTTCTGTCATTTAATGAAAATGATTTTAAACGAGGCGTAGGTAAATTTAGTGTTGAAACGGGTTTTAAAACCTCATCAAATGACCCGTTAAAATTAGGCTATGATTTTGGAGTGAAATACAATGAAATTTCTCTGGATAATATGGCTGTTGTTGAACATAAAATTGATTTTGATGCAGATTTTAATAAATATTTAAACTGGTCAAAATACGATTGGTTCAAAGGAGTTTTTAAGTTAAATTATCGAACAAGTTATTTGAATTCTGGTAGGCCTTTTAAAGATCATGAGTCGTTTTATTTCAATATATTCCCATCTTTTGATTTGCAATTTCAAGAAATCGATTTTACAGTTGGGTTAAAAACATTTTATCAAAGTAATAATAAAGAATTGAATGCTATGCCTTATCTGGAAGGAGATTGGTCTTTTGTGAAAGATGTCTTGCATATTTTTGGTAGGTTACAAAACGACTACCAAAGAATTTCTTATTTGGATTATGTGTATGAAAATCCTTTTGTTGCAAATTATCAGGATGTCCTTAATGTAAATGTTCCTTTAGATTTTATGGGGGGAATTAAAGGTGCATTCAGCACGAATTCGAGTTTTAGCCTCGGTTTTCGATACCGACGATTTAAGTCTATGCCCATTTATTATAATTTAAGCGATAACCCTTTCATGGAGTTTAATGTTGTGAGTGATACAGTAGTTAATAGACAAGGATTTCTTGAGTTTTTACATGAAGGTAAAAAGTTAAATGTATTGACCAAGGTTGAATTTAATTTGTACGATGTTCGCAATTTAGATGCATATCACTTACCTGCACTTTATGGAGAAACAAGGTTGAGATACAAACTTCAGGATAAATTTGTGTTAGGAACTGATTTATTCTACTATGGAGAGCAACTTGGAATAAAATCCTTTGATGAAAATGGAGTTGCAAATAACATCACTCTGAATCCTATTTTTGATTTTAATATCGATTTTCGATACAATTACTCTCGAAAACTAGGTGCTTTCATTAAAACAAATAATATTTTGAATACCAAGCACCAGCGTTGGGATCAGTATGCTAATTATGGTTTTAATATGCTGGTAGGTATCGATTATAATTTTTGAGAATGAAAATAAACCCATTTATTTTCCTGTTAGTTAGCTTCTTTTGTCATTCTATTTACGCCAAAAAGATAACTCCTAGTGAGTATATTGAAACGTATAAGGCCGATGCAGTAAAAGAAATGAATAGATCGGGAGTTCCAGCAAGTATTACTCTTGCCCAGGGTATGTTGGAGAGCGGATATGGAAACAGTGAATTGGCTAAAAATGCAAATAATCACTTTGGTATAAAATGTCATTCTTCCTGGACAGGCGACATATACCGCTTAGACGATGATAAGAAAAATGAATGTTTTCGTAAATACAAAACGGTTTGGCAATCTTATAGAGATCATTCTGATTTTTTAAAAGGGAGTAAACGATACGCTTCCCTTTTTAATTTAAAATTGACCGACTATAAAGGGTGGTGTAAAGGATTAAAAAATGCGGGTTATGCCACAAACAAGCGGTATGCTGTTTTACTAATTGATATGATTGAACGTTATGATTTGAATCGATTTGTAACGCAAGAAAAGCTGAAAATTAAACAAAAGAATAAGAAAAAAGGAAGTTTTCATAAAAAGACCAATCAAGAATTAAAAAAACAAACAAATAAATTTAATTATGAAGTTAAAATTTCGTCAAATTGGATTAAATATATAGAGGTCAAAAAAGGCGATACTTATTACAGTATTTCTAAAAGATTCAATATTTCTCTTTCTCGACTTTTTTCGTACAACGATTGTAATTCCGATACAACCCTTCAAATTGGGAGTGCTGTATATTTACAGCCTAAGCGTTCAAGAGGTACTCAAAAGATATATTTTGCCAAGGCGGGGGATTGTCCATATCGAATATCACAACAATTTGGAATTAAATTAAAACATTTATACCGAAGAAATAATTGGACAGAGGGATACACCCCAAAGGAAGGAGAAAAGATTTATTTGAGAGGTAAACGGAGGTGAACTACTTATTTTGACTCTTTCTAATTAAGATCGTTTTGCTGATCTAATAAAGCTCTTTTTCGAGCTCGACTTGTTTTTTTTCATTTATACGCTTATTTTTGCAGCTCTTTTTAAGACTGATTTAAATGAAAATTGAAAGAAGGTGGGTTGTTTCTTTCGCTTTAATAGCGATAGTCTCAATAGTAGCATTGTTTTGGAGTAATATATCAAGTGCAATTTTTTCCAATACTACCCCCACAGGTTTAGCCGATAATTTTTTACCAAAAGATTCATACAACCCTGCGGATACAGCCTGGGTTCTTACCTCTGCTTGTTTAGTTTTACTAATGACACCTGGTTTGTCTTTTTTTTACGGAGGTATGGTTGGTAAGAAAAATATTATTTCAACCATGCTTCAATCCTTTATTTGTATGGGAATCATAAGTATTGTTTGGGTTGTGCTAGGTTTTGGATTGGCTTTTGGAGATCCTATTTTAAGTTTCGAATCAATAGCGGATTCTGGAGAAATAGTAACCCATAGTTTGTTGGGTAATCCATTTTCCTATTCGTTTTTTGAATTTATAGAAGAATTTGGAAGTTCTCCTCATAAACAAATGGCATCAACAATTCCGTTTGTTCTTTTCGCCATCTTTCAAATGAAATTTGCAATCATCACGCCAGCAATTATAACTGGTTCCTTTGCAGAGAGAGTACGTTTTATCTCTTATTTGATCTTCATAAGTTTCTTTGTTGTCTTTTTATATACCCCTTTAGCGCATTGGGTTTGGCATCCTGATGGTATGTTGAATACTTATTTTGGAGTAAAAGATTTTGCTGGGGGAACTGTTGTTCATATGTCTGCAGGGTTTGCTGCATTAGCGGGGGCAATGATTCTTGGTAAAAGAAAGAATAAGGAGCATACTCCAACTAATATCCCTTTTGTTATTCTAGGAACAGGAATGCTTTGGTTCGGTTGGTTTGGGTTTAATGCTGGCTCAGCTTTTGGTGTAAATGGTGATGCGGTATTGGCGTTTATCACTACCAATTCTTCTTCAGCCACCGCAATGTTAACCTGGATATTCTTTGATAGAATTAATGGAAGAAAAGTTTCTGCTTTAGGAGCATGTATTGGTGCTGTAGTTGGTTTAGTAGCTATTACTCCTGCTGCAGGTTATGTTTCTGTACCTGAAGCCATATTCTTCGGTTTTATTACTTCAATAGTTTCCAATTCAGTTGTAAACTGGAATAAAATGCAACGACTTGATGATACTCTGGATGTTTTTGCCTGTCATGGTGTAGGTGGTATTATGGGTATGATATTAACTGCAATTTTTGCTCACGGTGAAGGAGCAAGTTTATTACACGGAGGAGAAGGTAATTTAGGTTGGGGAATTTTTGGTCATCATATGATTGCATTAGTTTTGGTTTCGGTTTTTACTTTTGGTGGATCTTGGTTGCTTTACAAATTAACGGATATGATTATTCCTCTTCGTGTTTCTGAAGCGTCAGAAGACATTGGACTAGACCTTTCTCAGCACGATGAACAAATGGATCCTTATTCTCAAACATCAATAGAATAAAATTCAATAGAATTATAAGAAAATGAAAGCCTTGAAAAAATCAAGGCTTTTTTGTTTTTTTTTAAAGCATTTAAAATTGCGCCAGACTCAATTCATGAATTATTGAATTTCGGTTAAAGCAAAACCTCTACTTTCATTGTGAAGGCGGTCTACTGATGTGACAGCGTATTGATAGTATGTGTTTTTTATTGCAGTAGAGTCAATAAACTCATTGTTTTTTTGAATGCTTAAAATTTTGTTAGAGAATTTAGTAGAGATGTCCTCTCCTTCTTCAAAACGATAAACAACATAGTAAGCCGCAGAATCATTTTTGTATTTGTAGTTTGGTGACTTCCATTTCAAAAAAACTTTATTTTCATTTCTTTTAGCTTTGAGTTTTGTAGGTTCCGAGGGAGGAATACTATCAATCCAAGTCATTGCCGGAATCAAAGCAGGATATTTATAAATAGATTCGCCAATTGTCTCCTGAAAGTTTTGGTGATTATTTATGAATGCCTTTGCTCGGAAATAAATGTTTCCATCCACCTTTCCTTTCTGACGTCCAATTGTTACCTGCTTTATCAGTTCGTCTGTGCCGAAACTATGCCGATTTTTTTTATCCAGTTTATATATGGCATGCCCGACATAAAGATGACGATTGTATTCGTTTTTAGTCCACCAATTGATTAAGTGATTGTAATTGGCAAATTCGTTGGATGTGCTCCAGTACAATTGAGGTGCCATATAATCTACCCAGCTTTCCTCTATCCAAAGTTTTGTATCACAATATAAATTATCATAACTGGATTGTCCGCTGTTTGTAAAACTTCCCTCTGGATCTTGTTTTTGATTTCTCCAAATTGCAAGAGGGCTTACACCAAATTTGACATGTTCCTTTTCTTCTTTTATAATTTTTGCTACTTCTTGAATGAGTAAGTTAATGTTATCTCGTCGCCAGTTTTCAATATCAATGCAACCTCTTGAATAAAGTTTAAATTCATTCTCGTCGGGAATTTTTTCTCCTTTGATGGTATAGGGGTAAAAATAGTCGTCAAAATGGACTCCGTCAATATCGTAATTTTGAACAACTTCTTTCACTACATCACAGATGTATTTTCTAACCTCAGGTATTCCTGGATTGTAATATAAAGTATTACCATACTTAAAGAACCATTCCGGTTTTTTTTTTGTTATATGATCTTCAGCAATACTAGAAAATTTCACGTGGGAAACTGCTCTGAAAGGATTAAACCAAGCATGAAACTCCATGTTCCTTTTGTGACATTCTTTAACCATGAATTTTAATGGGTCAAAATTACCATCAGGTGCCTCTCCTTGCTGACCAGTAAGCCATTCACTCCAGGGAGATAATTTACTTTTATAAAATGCATCAGAGGAAGCTCTTACTTGACAAATTACAGCATTTATTGAGTTTTTTTTAAAATCGGATACAATTTGTGAAAATTCTTTTTTTTGTTGAAGCGAGGTAAGTCCTTTTGAGCTGGGCCAGTCAAGATTAGTAAAGGTTGTTATCCAAGCAGATCTTAATTCACGTTTTGGATGATTTCTGATAAAAATTTCTTCTGGATTCAAGGAAGTTTTAACTACTTCTAAAGGTTTTACATCAGAAGATGTTTTATCAGAGTTGTTTCCTCCTGTAATGAAACTTGTGCAAGCTATTGCAATAATAAATGCAAAACTAATTTTTAGATTTTTATTCAACATTAAATACAAAATTAGTTTGTCGCATAGAAAGAAAGTATATCTTTTTAATATTGTTTTTAACAAGTTTTATTTAAGATTTTAAAACGAAGTTTTTTTTGAATGGAATTGTGTTTAAAATACTGTCAAAATAGCGGGGTTGTTTTTTTTAAAACGTCAAAAAGTCGCTGGCTTTCAGATGTTTCTGACTTTATTTCAGGATGTTTAATGTTTCTTCCGATTGGAACGCAATTTGACAAGTAAATTTTAAAAAAATAAAAGTATTAACTCTCAAACTCAAGTTGTATGAACTTTAATAATTTCACAATAAAATCTCAAGAGGCTGTTCAAAGAGCTCAGCAAATAGCCGTTGGAAATGAAACTCAAACTGTTGAGTTGGGTCATATTCTTAAAGGTGTTTTTGAGGTTGACCAGAATGTCATTCCATTTATATTTAAAAAGCTTGGCGTTAATTTTAGTGTTGTTCAAAAGGCTCTTGATAGAATCATTGAGGGTTATCCAAAAGTATCTGGAGGTTCTGTTAATTTATCAAGATTTGCAAATGAGGCAATGAATAAGGCTGCTAATTTTGCTGAGCAATCTAAAGATGAATTTGTATCTATAGAGCACATGCTTTTTGGTTTAAGGAATACCTCTGATAACGCTTCTCAACTTTTAAAGGATAGTGGGATTAACGATAATGGTATTAAAGCTGCCATCAAGGAGTTGAGAAAGGGAGAGAGAGTTACTTCTCAGTCTCAAGAAAATACTTACAATTCATTAGATAAATTTGCGAAAAATCTGAATAAACTTGCTCGTGATGGTAAGTTGGACCCTGTTATAGGAAGAGACGACGAAATCCGAAGAGTGCTTCAGATTTTATCCAGAAGAACAAAGAATAATCCAATTTTAATTGGTGAGCCTGGAGTTGGAAAAACAGCAATAGCTGAAGGTATTGCACATAGAATCATAAATGGAGATATCCCCGAAAACTTAAAAGACAAGAAGTTTTATTCTTTGGATATGGGTGCTCTAATTGCTGGTGCAAAATATAAGGGAGAATTTGAAGAGCGATTAAAATCGGTAGTTAAGGAAGTAACCAATAGCGACGGCAGTATTATTTTATTTATCGATGAAATACATACCTTGGTTGGTGCTGGTTCAAGTGGAGAAGGAGCTATGGATGCTGCTAATATTTTAAAGCCTGCATTGTCCAGAGGTGAATTGCGAGCAGTTGGAGCGACAACTTTAAATGAATACCAAAAATATTTTGAAAAAGATAAAGCGTTAGCGAGAAGGTTCCAAAAAGTATTGGTAGAAGAGCCTCAAACAGAAGATGCTATATCGATATTGAGAGGAATAAAAGAGAAGTATGAAACGCATCATAAAGTTCAAATTAAAGATGAAGCAATTATAGCTGCTGTTGAACTTTCTCAGAGATATATCAGCGACCGGTTTTTACCAGATAAGGCTATCGATTTAATAGATGAAGCAGCTTCAAAATTACGAATGGAAATCAATTCTAAACCTGAGGAGCTTGAGTTAATAGAGCGAAAAATTCTTCAGTTAGAGATCGAAAGAGAGGCAATAAAAAGGGAAGGTGCCAGTGCTAAACTGGAGAATATAAAATCAGAATTAGCGGAACTAATTGATCAAAAAAATGAATTGAAAGCAAAGTGGGAGGCAGAAAGAGAAGTGATTGATGGAATCCAACAAGCAAAGGAAAGTATTGAGAACTTCAAGTTAGAAGCGGAACAAGCCGAGCGTTCTGGTGATTATGGAAAAGTCGCTGAAATTCGATACGGGAAAATTAAAGA
>MDTD01104621.1_pt1 | contig 11406 bp, 8 predicted proteins | sample 811221 | NCBI WGS metagenome assembly MDTD01 (sample SAMN05326646, study PRJNA326480) | marine metagenome | isolation source: seawater | place: Pacific Ocean: South West | collected 2011
CATTTTAAATTGGACAGTGTTTGTTTTCGGTCAGGTCCAACAGATACAACGTGAATAGGCACATTTAATTGTTTTTCTAAATAATCTACGTATGCCTGGAAGCTATCTGGCGCTTCTTCTATGGTTTCAAGTTTTGTCAAGTCTTTTTTCCACCCAGGTAAACTTTCATAAACCGCTGTGATGTCGTGGTCGTTGATGTCAAAAGGAAAGTCATTTACCTTTTCTCCATTGATTAGATAATGCGTACAGACTTTAATCTCCTCAAAGATACTGAGTACATCACCCTTCATCATAGATAGTTCGGTTATTCCATTGATCATAATGGAATATCGCAATTGAACCAAATCGATCCATCCACATCTTCTTGGCCGACCAGTTGTTGCCCCAAATTCATGTCCTTCTTTTCTCATGTCTTCACCTTCTTGATCAAAAAGTTCGGTGGGAAACGGGCCACTTCCTACACGAGTGCAATAGGCTTTGAATATTCCAATGACATTTCCAATTTTATTTGGTGGAACACCCAATCCTGTGCAGGTTCCTGCAGTAATGGTATTGGAAGAAGTAACAAATGGATAGGTGCCAAAGTCAATGTCAAGCATCGTGCCTTGAGCCCCTTCAGCAAGAATTTTCTTTCCTTCGTTTAGGGCTTTGTTGATATAGATTTCACTATCCACAAATTGAAGCTTTTTCATGACCTGAATTCCTTCAAACCAAGAGTCTTCCAATTCTTTTAGGTCATAAGTAAAGTCTTCATAATGTTTTAAAATGTTGATGTGCTTGTTGACCAATGCCTTGTACTTTTTTTCAAAGTTAGGAGAGAGAATGTCTCCAACACGCAATCCATTTCTACCTGTTTTATCCATGTAGGTTGGTCCAATGCCTTTTAAGGTAGATCCAATTTTATTTTTCCCTTTTGACATTTCTGAGGCCGCATCTAAGAGTTTGTGTGTGGGAAGGATAAGGTGCGCTTTTTTTGATATCAACAAGCGTTTTTCATGATCGATATTGAAAGGTTCAAGTTGATCAAGTTCACCTTTGAAGATAATGGGGTCAATCACAACTCCATTTCCGACTAGGTTCATCACGTTAGAGTGAAATATTCCAGAAGGAATGGTGTGAAGAACATGTTTTATACCTTCAAATTCAAGCGTATGTCCTGCATTAGGACCTCCTTGAAATCTTGCAATGATATCGTATTTCGGGGTCAATACGTCAACAATTTTTCCTTTTCCCTCATCTCCCCATTGAAGGCCTAATAGTACATCTACTTTCATGAATTTACTTGAATTGATTTAATGCAGATTCCTTGGAATCGTGAATGGAAAAAACTTCATTCATTTTGGTGATTTCAAAGAGCTGAAAAATATTATGATTTGGGTTAGCGATCAAAAGATCACCTTCGTTGATTCGACATTTTGTCATGGTCTTAACGAAAATTGAGATCCCGCTTGAATTGATGTGTTTTAAATCTGTAAGATCGAAAATGACTTTCCAATTAGATAAGGAATCAATATGCTCGGACAAACCGACTAAGTCTCCATCGGACAAAATATTTCCACTCAACTTGATAATACTACACTCGTCTTGAATTGACGTTGAAAATGATAGGTTCATATTACTTTTTGCTTTGCTTTTTTAGACCATAAAAATAGAGGGAGTGATGCTGAATATCTACATCAAATAAATCCTCTATTGTTGATTTAATTTGTTGGATTCTTGGATCACAAAATTCAATAACTTCACCTGTATCTGTGCAAATAACGTGATCATGTTGTTTTGATCCATGTGATTTTTCGAATTGGGCAATGTTGCCTCCAAATTGATGCTTTCTAACCAGATTACAAGCCATTAATAATTCAATGGTGTTATATAATGTTGCTCTTGAGACTCTATAGTTATGACTTTTCATTTTCGCATAAAGTGATTCTATGTCGAAATGACCATTGTAGCTATAGATTTCGTCAAGTATAGTGAAGCGCTCGGGTGTTTTCCTATGGCCGTTTTTTTCGAGATACGCCGAAAAAATACCCTTTACCGTTTCCTGTAGTTTATTTTCATCCATTATGCGAATACAAATTTACATATTTATTCAGTTCGTCAAGATGAATACTTGTGTAGTCTATATGATTTTTGAACAGTTTAAATATATGACATAAAAAAAAGGGGACGAATCCCCTTTTTCATAAACAAATCAAATGATTATTTCTTTTTATCCATTTTTTCTTTCAATTCGGCCAATGCGTCTAAATCTCCTAATGTAGACTTTTCTGCATTGCTATTGACTGATTTCAATTTGCTTTTTGAAGAGCTTGATTTTTTAGGCGCTCTTGACGTTGCTTCATATTCCTCGTGAGTCCGGATGTGTGAAACAACAATTTTTCGCGCATCTTTATTGAACTCAATGACCTTGAAGTCAAGGGTATCATCAACAGTTGCATTGTTTCCATCTGATTTCTTCAGGTGCTTTGCTGGGCAGATAGCCTGTAACCCGTATGGTAAAGAAACAATCCCGGACTTGTCTTTCATTTCAGTGATGGTACCGGCATGAACGCTTCCTTCTGTAAAGGTAGATTCGAATACTTCCCATGGGTTTTCTTCAATTTGTTTATGCCCCAATGATATTCTTCTATTTTCTCTATCTATTTCTAGTACAATAACTTCAAGCTCCTCTCCTGATTTACAGAATTCAGATGGATGTTTGATTTTCTTTTGCCAAGAAAGATCTGAGATATGAATCAATCCGTCTACACCTTCTTCTAATTCAACAAAAACTCCAAAATTCGTAAAGTTTCTCACTTTTGCAGCATGCTTTGTGTTTACAGCATATTTGGTTTCGATGTCATTCCATGGGTCAGGCATCAATTGTTTGATACCGAGAGACATTTTTCTTTCATCTCTATCAAGGGTCAAAACAACAGCTTCAACCGTATCTCCGATTTTCATGAAGTCTTGTGCTGATCTTAAGTGTTGAGACCAGCTCATTTCTGAAACGTGAATCAATCCTTCAACTCCAGGAGCGATTTCGATAAATGCTCCGTAATCTGCCATAACAACAACCTTACCAGAAACTTTATCTCCAATCTCCATTTTGGTATCTAATGCATCCCATGGATGTGGCTGCAATTGTTTTAATCCAAGTGCAATTCTTTTCTTTTCGTCATCAAAGTCCAAAATAACGACGTTGATTTTAGAGTCAAGTTCAAGAAGCTCTTCTGGATGTGTCACTCTTCCCCAAGAAAGGTCAGTAATGTGAATCAACCCATCAACGCCTCCTAAATCAATGAATACTCCATAGGAAGTAATATTTTTAACGATTCCTTCAAGAACCTGTCCTTTTTCTAAGGTAGAAATGATTTGTTTCTTTTGCTCTTCAAGCTCAGCTTCAATAAGTGCTTTGTGAGAAACAACAACATTTCTAAATTCTTCATTAATTTTTACAACTTTGAATTCCATGTTTTTGCCTACATAGATGTCATAATCACGAATTGGTTTAACGTCAATTTGAGAACCAGGAAGGAAGGCTTCGATACCAAAGACATCTACAATCAATCCACCCTTTGTTCTGCATTTTACATGACCTGTAATGACCTCTCCTGTTTTAAGCACTTCGTTCACTCGAATCCACGCACTGTGCATTCTTGCTGTCTTGTGCGAAACAATCAATTGTCCTGTTTTGTCTTCTCTACATTCAACATATACGTCAACAGTATCCCCAATTTTCAGATCCGTATTGTATCTAAATTCATTGGCAGCAATTACCCCTTCGGATTTGTATCCGATGTTGATAATAACTTCTTTTTTAGTGATGTGTACTACCGTACCTTGAATGACCTCTTTTTCATTAATTGATGTGAGGGTTTTTTCGTAGACGTCAGACATTTCTGATCTTTCTACCTGAGTATAGCCGTCTAATTGTAACGCTTCCCAGTCAAAATCTGCAGTTCCCTGCATTACTTTTTCTTTTGCCATGTGGCTTTAAACTTTGTATTCCAAGACTCCTTATTCTTGAAAGGGTTCAACATCAGCCACTTATTAAGGAGCGTGACTCTTTTTCAGGGTGCAAATTTACATCTTTCTTTTTAATAACAAAGTATTAAAAAAGGAATATTTAAAAAAAAGAATGAATAGAGCTAACTAATTGTCGCTAGGATTATTAGGGAATTTAGAAATCGTTTTGAATTTTCCTTTTTGCATTTCTAATGCAGTTTTCCAAAGGTCTTTCATTTCTGTATCCAAAATCATCTTTTTACCAATATTCTTCACAGTGATCCAGGTTTTTTGCTCAAGCTCTTGATCGAGTTGTTTATCCTCCCAGCCTGAGTATCCTATAAAAAAACGGATTTGATTATTGAGCTCTGGTTTTTCAGAAAGAATTCTACAAACATCATCAAAATCACCACCATAATAAAGCTCTTTTTGTATTTTTAGTGAGTCTTTGACTTGATCTCCTAGTGAATGAATGAAAAATAAGCTCTCTTTAGATACAGGTCCTCCAAATCCAATTCGAGCATTAATGTTTGGGAAATTACTATCGATTTTATGCAGGTCAATATCCAGGTAATTATTAAGCACAAAACCAAATGTTCCATCGGCATTGTGTTCGCATAAAACAACTACTGATCGTCCGAAATATGGATCGTTAAGAAATGGGTCGGAAATGAGAACGCTACCTTTTTTGGGTCTCTGGTTATTTTCAAAAGAAAAATTCAGTTTTTTCATTGAACAAAGGAACAAAAAGTGCACCTTTAAACAATGGATTTTACAAAAACATATTTTTAAATTTATATTAGATGAAATTCAGTGCCATTGATATTGGAACAAATGCAGCTAGGCTTTTAGTTGGGGAAGTTGTTGAAGAATCCAGTAAGTCCTTCGTGAAAAAGATTTCTTACACCCGAATTCCTCTGCGTCTAGGGGATGATGTCTTCTCAATGGGTGAAGTTGGGGCTAAAAAGAAGTCTGATCTTCTAAAAACAATGCAAGCCTTCAGAATTATATCAGATATTTTCGAAGTAAAACGATTAAGAGCAGTGGCAACATCTGCTATGAGAGAGGCTGAAAATGGATCACGTATCGTTCAAGAAATCAAAACCAATTTAGAAATTGATGTTCAAATCATATCAGGCTCTGAAGAAGCTGAATTGATTTTGGGTACGTTTATGCTGCTAGGATTAGATCAGGGTAAGCCTTTTGCTGTTGTTGATGTAGGGGGAGGTTCGACAGAAGTAAATATTTTTAAGGGGGGCGAAAAGTTGGCTTCCAAATCATTTAAGGTGGGTACAATTCGGCTCCTTAAAGAAAAGATAAAAAAGGAAATTTGGTCGGACATCACGAACTGGATTGATTCATCTATTGACCCCAATGCAGATTATTTGGTATTTGGTACTGGTGGGAATATCAATAAAGCACACAAGCTTTTGGGGTTGAGTTCAGAAGACGCCATCGGTCTTCAAGAAATGAGTGATTTGTATGAAGTCATGCGCGTTTTAACACCTGAGGAGCGTATGAAGCGTTTTCAGCTTCGTCCCGACAGGGCGGATGTAATTGTTCCGGCTTTAGATATATATATCCGAATTTTAAATAATTTTAGAGCCTCAAGTATTTTTGTACCGAGAATAGGCTTATCTGATGGAATGATTTATCAGATGTTTTTAGAAGAAAATTTAGATTAATGTCGCAGAAACCAAGAATTTCAAAAGGAACAAGAGATTTTTCTTCCAAAGAGGTGAAGAAAAGAGAGTACCTTTATTCTGTAATGAAACGTGTTTTCCAAAAGTTTGGTTTTCAGCCTATTGAAACACCTAGCTTTGAGTTGTCATCTACCTTAATAGGTAAGTATGGCGAGGAAGGAGATCGATTGATTTTTCGAATTCTTAATTCTGGAGATAAACTATTAAAAGCAGATAGTAATGCCCTTCGGGAGGGACAAAATGCTCTATTTGCAAACTCACTTTCTGATAAGGCCTTGCGTTATGATTTGACTGTGCCTTTTGCACGATACGTTGCCCAGCATCAAAATGAATTATCTTTTCCATTTAAGCGGTATCAGATTCAACCAGTATGGCGTGCAGATCGACCACAACATGGTAGGTATCAAGAGTTTTATCAGTGCGATATCGATGTGGTGGGAAGTGATTCTTTGCTTTACGAGATGGAATGCATTCAGATTTTTGACGAAGTGCTGACGGCACTAAAATTATCTAGTTTTGTGATTAAGATCAATAATAGAAAAATTTTGAATGGAATCGCTGAGGTAACAGGTGAGAAGGATAAGCTTGTTGCTATTGTTACTGCGATTGATAAATTGGATAAAATAGGAGAGGAGGGTGTACTCACTGAACTCGAAAAGCGCGGTGTATCTCAAGCCTGTATGAGTGCCATTCAGCCCCTATTTGCCTTAAGTGGTTCGAATCAGGACCGTTTGAATGAAATGTCTAGCTTTTTGGCTTCCTCGGAAGTTGGAATGAAAGGTATTGAAGAGCTATCCTTTATATTCAAACTACTATCAAAAGCACCTTTAAATACAGGTCGTGTAGAGTTTGATGTTTCTTTGGCACGTGGACTCAATTACTACACCGGTGCTATTTTTGAGGTTTTGGTTGATGATGTGAAGATGGGCAGTATATGTGGTGGAGGTCGTTATGATGAGCTCACTGCATTGTTTGGTCTGAAGGGTGTTTCTGGAGTTGGTATATCTTTCGGTGCTGATCGTATTTACGATGTACTCAATACTTTAGACCTCTTTCCCGATTCTGTTGATGATGCACTCAGTTATTTGTTTTTAAATTTCGGTGAAAATGAATTTGTGAAGTGTTTTGAGTTGGCCAATGTGATGAGGAATAAAAATATTGACTGCGAGGTTTACCCTTCTTCTGCTAAAATTCAAAAACAGATGAAGTATGCCAATGACCGAAATGTTCGATACGTACTAATGATCGGGACTGATGAGCTTTCCAAAGGTCAGATTACTGTGAAGTCTATGGATACAGGAGTACAAAAGACTTATTCTGTTTCTGATTTCTTATCATCACTGTAGATTACCAGATTTTAGATATTTTTAATTTCTCGTTCCTCATGGCGTCGGATTCCTTGACTTCGAAAGCTTCAAAGAATTCTGGACAATTCATTAATGGACCATTTACACGATACATCCCAGGTGAATGAGAGTCATTGGCGATTCTGTTCTTCATTTCCTCATCTGTATATTTGATTTTCCACAACTGTGCATACGCGATAAAAAAACGCTGATCTGGAGTAAATCCGTTTCGAATTTCCCCTTTTTCATATTCATCGGTCATTCTATAGGCATGATATGCCATCGTCAATCCGCCTAGATCAGCAATGTTTTCTCCCATGGTAAGATCTGGATTTACGCAGTTGTCATTGATTGGACAAAATTGAGCATAGGTTTCTCCTAGTTTTTTAGTGCGTTCTTCAAATAGTTTTCGGTCTTCTTCTGTCCACCAATTTTTAAAAGATCCATCTGCAGCGAATTTCGAACCCATATCATCAAATCCATGAGTAAATTCATGTCCGATTACCATGCCAATACCTCCGTAATTAATAGCATCCTCTGCATTTTCATCAAAGAAAGGTGCTTGCATTATTCCGGCAGGAAAAGCAATTTCGTTGAGCAATGGGTGGTAGTACGCATTCACCATATGGGCAGGCATACCCCATTCGTTTTTATCCACAGGTTTATTGATTTTACTCATGTTATCAATAATAGCGTAGCTATTTAAGTTGAGGATATTATCGAAGTAGTTTTCTCTATCGATTGTAATACTTGACAAGTCTTTCCACTCATCAGGATATCCAAGTTTTCGTCCTATGGCATTCAACTTCGTTAACGCTTCTTTTTTTGTTGTGGTTGACATCCATTCAAGGTTATTTATTCTTCTTTGGAAAACAGTGAGAAGATTATCAACCATCGTATTTACTTTTGCTTTTGCGTCTTCTGAAAAATGAACTTTAACGAATTCTTTTCCCAAGATCTCGGCCAATTCAGAACTTGTAATCTCCTCTATGGCGCGTTCCTCAGGTTTTTTTAGTTCTTTTTTTCCTTTTAATATTTTACCATAAAAATCAAAGTGTAGATTTACAAAGGTTTGATCCATATAGGGCGAAGCACTGCGGATGACATTCCATTTGAGATAATCCTTCCACTCATTAAGACTAAAGTTAGTTATCATCAATGCGATGTTTTCCAGGTGTTTAACGGTACCTACAATTGCTGTATCTATTTGTTTAATTCCTCTGTGATTACAATATGAGTTGAAGTCAAAAGGGCTAAGTATTTTTTCAATTTCCTTCGAATACATTTTATTATAAGTGTTTTCAGGGATTCTCATTTCTGCCGGCTTAAACATTTTTGATGCTAAAGCTGATTCGAATTTTATGATGTTTTCAGCGAATTGTTCTGATTCTCTGTCATTCTTGTAAATGGTTCTATGGCTTTTTGATATGTACTTCTGATATTCGATAAGAATATCTTTTTTGTTTTCACTTGAATAATATTCCATGTTTGGTAGACCTATTCCAGATTGATAAATGTGATATTGATTTGTTTCAATGTCTTTCATATCTTGACCTACATAGATCCCAAAAAGACTGCCTACTCCCTGATTGTGGAGGTGAGCTACCCAGACTGCGAGTTCTGTTTTGTTGGAAATATCATGTATTTTTTTTAGCTCTTGCTCAATTTGAGAATAACCTTTTTCATTTCGGCTGTTCATGTCGAGAAAAGAGTGATAGAAATCGCCTAAAAGCTGCTTGTCGGATCCATTGGGACTATTTAGGGCTTCTTTTTCGCATTGTAGTAAGATTTTGGTAATCTTTTCTTTATTCGACTGGTCCAATTCATTAAAGCTTCCCCACCTTGATTCTGATGGCGGGATCTCATTTTTTTTAATCCAATTTCCATTGGAGAATAGAAAAAAGTCTTCAGTGGCCTTGACTTCTGAATCCATATATTCAACGTTAATGGTTGATTTTTGTGCAAGCATCATTCCCGATAGAAATAGGACTGACAAGCTGATTTTTATATTTTTCATAGTGCTTTGTTTAAGCTGTATAGCATTTCGATATGAGGTATTCCATCTTCAAGATATTCTTTACCTGTCGATTGAAATCCATGGTTACCATAATAATTTTCAAGGTGCTTCTGTGCAGAGAGTCTCACGGGGACTTTTCCAAATTCTTTTTCGATAAAGGACATGGAATCAGCCATAAGCTGATGACCTAATCCCGTTCCCCTGTAATTTTCATGAACAACGACGCGTCCTATGGCTACCTCTTCATAGGAGACGCCTTGCGGCAATATTCTTGTAGTGGCAATCATTTCGTTATTTTCATTTTTAAAGAACAGGTGGAAAGCGACTTTATCTTTGCCATCAACTTCCTGGTAAGGACAATCTTGTTCAATTACAAAAATTTGGATTCTTAAAGCAATGAGATCATGAAACTCTTCAGTGCTTAGTTCATTAAAATGTTTAACCTCATGTTTGAATTTCATACCTTGTAAATAATTGAAATCAATAAATATGACCTTTAATTTTTAATGATTCTGAATGTTTTTTCTTGATTCGATCCAATGGCTAATAATGAAAGGACATAAATTCCTGACTTTAGATTCTTTAAAGAGGTAAGTTTTGGTGTGGAAGTGTTGTCAGTGAATACGATTCTTCCAGTCATGTCCTGTATTCTAATTTTTACTGGGGTATATACCTCAATAAATAGTTCATTTGATGTAGGGTTAGGGTAAATCAGCCATTCTTTGTCTTCTTGGTCATTAAGACCCGCATCTTCATATACTTCGATGGCAGATGAGTCTGAAGCGATACAGCCATTTCCATCGGTATATGAATAGGTCACATAATGCAATCCGACACCTGCTAGGGCAGGATGAAAAGAGGTTCCTATGATTCCATTTCCACTGTATACTCCACCTAAAGGATCGCCCGGTGAGACATTAAATGCGTTTTGATTTACGCCGATAGTTGTAATGGATTCATTGTAGGATACTGGAAGCGTAGATAGAAACTCAATACTGAGTGAGTCTTGTGAAGAACATCCACTTGTATTTGTACCAGTGACAATATAGATTCCTGAGGAAGGATAGAAAGGCTCTCCATTTACAACGTTATTTGTCCATTCGTAAACACTTGCTGTTCCGGTGGCGTTCAGTACGGTTTGGGTGTTTGGGCAAATGAGCTGATCTGATCCAGCGTTAATCACTGGGTCTGAATAGATGCTCACTGGATGTATTGGTGAGCGAGAAATACATCCCAAATCATCTTCTAAGTTGACTGTGTAGTCGTTAGGTATCGTCGTTACAATCGTCGATGCGTTTGAGCCATTTGACCACTGAATCAATATTGGGCTCATTCCAGATACAAAGCTTAAATCTATAGATCCGCCTGGACAAATGCCATTTGGTCCATCAATCGTAACGGATTGATGCTTGGCTAAAACGGTGCTCAATGCGTTTGCTTTTCCATACCCGTAGGCGTAGTTTGGTACGGAACCTGTAAAAGAATCGATAATCGTATTGTTGGTAAGGTCTGTTTTAAAATCGTTGTAGTTCGCTTTTGAGCATTTTTGAAGGTATAAAGCAGCAATACCTGCAACTGCAGGAGAGGCCATAGATGTTCCTCCGTTTCGGACATGCAAGCCACCCTCATCCATATTGCCGTGGTTGGCTGGGTTATTCAGCCAAGAGAAAGATCCAGAGGCCAAAGAGATATCTCCCGCAGCGGAAACGTCTGGCTTCACTATGCCAATTCGGTTCGGTCCTTTGCTACTGGTCATAGCGATTTCTCCCACCTGAATAGGTGTAGGGCCGACATATTCTGTTCCATTAAAACTGGTATGACCCATTCGGTTTTTGACGTTACCTACAGAGATTACACGTTCTGAACAATTCCATAAATCAACAATGGTTTGCAAGGTGTCAGGCATATGATAATGGGCTATATCCGGAAGAATACTGGTGTCAGGAATATTGGTTTCGAATTCACTATGTGGAAAAGTAGGCACAACATTTGCACCTCCCCAAAAATCGTATCGACCTGATCCATAGGTTTGAAACCTAAAACGATAGCTTGACGAGTCAATAGGGGCAAACCCAGGATCGAATACAGCAATTTGTCCTATGATTTGTTCTCGTAGCAATTGCCTGTATATAAAAGCATGTGCAATGACTTCGCCATTACTATTTAAAATGGGCTCTTCAAGAACAGTTCCGTCAACGGTAACACCTTGAGAAAAATGATGAAACTGAGTTTTACCTCTGATATCGTAATAAGGCGCTGGACGATCTGCTGAAAAGGAAAAGAAAAAATCAGAACTTGCTGTATCGGTGCAAAATTCGACCAATATGGTATTTGCAGAACCGACAGCTGTTCC
>MDTD01194213.1_pt1 | contig 11406 bp, 8 predicted proteins | sample 811221 | NCBI WGS metagenome assembly MDTD01 (sample SAMN05326646, study PRJNA326480) | marine metagenome | isolation source: seawater | place: Pacific Ocean: South West | collected 2011
CATGCTGGTTGATCAATTTAAAGGCATGGAAAGTGACACGACGGAAGAGAATATTCAGGCTCGTTCGCGTGGGATTACCCTGATGGCGCTATCCAACAAGTTTGGGTCCATGGTTCTTTCAACTGGCAACAAGTCTGAGATGTCGGTCGGTTATTCAACTCTTTATGGCGATATGTGCGGCGGGTATTCGGTGCTAAAAGACGTCTACAAGACTACGGTCTATGCCTTGGCGAGTTGGCGCAACGAGCACAAGCCTGTCGGTGTCTGGGGCCCGAACGGGCGCGTGATTCCCGAACGGATCATCACCAAGGCGCCAACAGCGGAACTGAAACCAGACCAGACAGACCAAGATAACTTGCCGCCCTATGATCAGCTGGATGATATTCTTTATTGTCTGATCGAAGAAGACCTGGCGCTAGCCGATATCGTTGCGCGCGGCCACGAGGAGTCCACAGTTTTGCGGGTTTGGCGGATGTTGGACTTGGCCGAGTACAAGCGCCGTCAAGCACCTCCTGGCGTCAAAACGACACGGCGCGCTTTCGGCCGAGACCGTCGATATCCGATAACCAATGGCTTCCGCAGTCAGATATGACGACTATGCGAATTCACGACACGCTCAGCCGTGCAAAGGTGGACTTCCACCCCCTCGATCCTGATCACGTACGAATCTATGTGTGTGGTCCGACGGTCTATGATTATGCGCATATAGGTAACGCCAGACCTGTCGTCGTTTTTGATGTTTTGGTGAGGCTGATGCGCCGGTTGTTCCCCAAAGTTACCTATGTGCGGAACATTACGGATATAGATGATAAAATTAATGCACGGGCCCTGGAGTCGGGTCGAGATATTCGTGAAATTACCGAAGAGACTGCCAAGGTCTATCATGAAGACATGTTGGCTGTGGGCGCCTTGCCGCCGGATGTAGAGCCCCGCGCTACCGAACACGTAGCGCAAATGATCGATATGATCGAAAACTTGATCGCCAAGGGTCACGCCTACGAAGCTGAGGGTCATGTCGTATTCAGCGTGCCCTCTATGCCCGACTATGGGATGCTCTCAAAGTTGGACCGCCGCGAAATAATTGCTGGTGCTCGAGTTGATGTCGCGCCTTATAAGAAGGACGCTCAGGACTTTGTGCTGTGGAAGCCGTCCGATGGAGAAACCCCGGGATGGGATAGCCCCTGGGGACGCGGACGACCTGGTTGGCATATTGAGTGCTCGGCCATGAGCTATGAGCATTTGGGTGATAAGTTTGATATTCACGGCGGGGGCGTCGATCTGGTCTTCCCTCACCATGAGAACGAAATTGCCCAATCCAAATGCGCACTTGGTGTGGATGCCTTCGCGACTTATTGGATGCATAACGGCTATCTTATGAGCGAAGGCGAGAAGATGTCGAAATCCTTGGGAAACTTCTATACCGTTCATGAGTTGTTGGAAGAGTTTCCTGGCGAAGCGATTCGTTTGCTTCTGTTGCAAACCCATTATCGTCAGCCATTGGACTTTACCAAGGCGGGTATCGCCGAGGCCCGTCGTACCATGGACCGCTGGTACCGCGCGGCGGATGGTGTTGAGTTAAATAGACCAGCTGCGCCAGCCGTTATTGATGCCCTTGCTGACGATTTGAACACGCCAAAAGCTATTGCCGAATTGCACAAGCTGTCTTCATGTGATCCCGCGGGCTTGTTGGCGAGCGCACGGCTCATGGGTTTTTTGGAACAATCCGCTGAGGATTGGTTCAAATGGCAGCCTCCAAATTCAGAGGATATGTTAGACGATATGACCATTCACGAATTGATTAAAGAGCGGGTTCGGGCTCGTCATAACAAGGACTTTACGAGGTCTGATCAGATTAGGGATGACCTGGCCGCCAAGGGCATTATTTTGGAGGATGGTCCAGCAGGAACCTCCTGGCGCCGGGGCTAGTCCGTTAAAAGCGAGGGACATGGGTTTCGTCATCTTATCATGAAGCGAAAAGCGCCCACGTGACTATCTGACCCGACTGACCTAGGGGCTTCATATCGGCAGCGTTTATATCAGGCCGCCGCTGAAATGGGTCTGCGGTCTGCCCGAGGGTCCGTTTTAATCTTGCCCTTGTTGGGGCTATCCCATCCACGCTAAACGTTTGAGATAGTTTTTGACTCCCTCATCGACCCGCTACGGTTCTGCGATTTTGGCAGAAACAAGATTGGGTGCCGATCAAATTCACCAACATGCGGCGCCTCGAAATGCGGCCCATTAACTTCGAACTTTTGAACGACGTTAAGAAATCTTCACTTGATTTCTACGCGGTGATGCGTAGCTTAACGCGTCAGAGTTAGGCCGATTTTACTTCCAATGATGGCGGTGAGATTGTCAGTCCCGCGCTAAGGATTGAGAGAACAACCTGGTCCTATGCTCAATATAGACGAAGAATTGTCGCGGAGCGCTCCAACATCATGAGTTTCCAATTGCTGAGGCGCAGATCGCTGGTTGGCGGTTTGTTGGCGGTTGTTATGCTGTTTAGTTGTCAAGCCGTCGCTGGCATTGAAGAGGGCGCCAACGCTCTTTTAAAGTCGCTCGCTGACCAGGCCATCAAGTCCTTGACTGACGCTGACACACCTCGCCCCGAACGAATCAGAAGGTTCCGTAATATGTTCCGGGCGAACTTCGCTGTGCGATCCATTGGTAAATTTGTACTTGGCCGAAACTGGCGTCGCGCTAGCCATGAAGAGCGGGAAGAATACCTGGGTTTGTTTGAGGATTTGATAGTCGTAACCTACGTCGATCGCTTTAGTCGTCTCGCCGGCGGTTCCATGATAGTCAAGAAGACCCGTGCAGAGTGAGAGAGCATTGTCACGGTGTTCTCGGAGATAGAACGTCCTGGTGTCGCCAAGCCGGTACATGTCGACTGGCGGGTTGGCACCAATGGTGCGAGCTACAAGCTTCTCGATGTATTTGTCGAGGGTGCTTCCTTGTCCAACACCCTACGTTCCGATTTTGGATCGATCGTTCGCCAGGAAGGTAACCAAATTGGTGGTTTGTTGACGGCGCTCCGGGAGAAGACGGAAGCCCTTAAGGCGGAACATAATTAACAGGGCGACTTGATGTGGATCTCATATTTTGTTGCCGCACTACCAGCTTCATAGAGAAATTTAATTAGTCTCCTGACCCGCTTTACGCTTTGTGGTTGAAAGTTGGGCAATTCGGGGTCTCTGAGTACCGTAAGCATCGACTCTAATTAAATGAAAGGTTAATATATAAAAGATGCGGTTAAAAGGCCGTGTTGTTCTCGGGGCGGGGTGGAATTCCCCACCGGCGGTAATAAGGCTGGAATTTCGGCCTTTAAGCCCGCGAGCGCCTTCGGACCGAACTTTGGTTTCGGTTCAAGGGGTCAGCAGACTCGGTGTAAATCCGAGGCCGACGGTTACAGTCCGGATGAAAGAGAACGGAAAGGCAAAGAGTTTTCCCTGCCTCGTTGGCAAGGTCTAGCCACTGTCTCTCCTTCGCCCTGGTTCTGGTTTTAGAAGGTGAAGGAGGAAACCATGAATCAGAAGACCCATCCTATGACCATTGCTTTTGTCCAGGCGCGCTGGCATGCGGATATCGTTGATCAAAGCCGTATTTCGTTTATTGCTGAAATGGATGAAAGGACCCAGGGCGCCGCAACCATTGAGGTCATTGATGTGCCCGGCGCTTATGAGATTCCACTATTGGCAAAACGTTTGGCAGAGACCGGCAAGTACGACGCTATCGTTGGTGCTGCTCTTGTGGTGGACGGTGGCATTTACCGTCACGATTTTGTCGCCTCCGCCGTCGTCCAAGGCATGATGCAGGCACAATTAGAAACCGGCGTGCCAATCCTGTCAGTTTCGCTGACGCCGCACCAGTTCCAAGAAAGCATCGAGCATCGGGGCTTTTTCCTCGAGCACTTTAAGGTAAAGGGGAAAGAGGCAGCAAAGGCGTGTACATCCATTTTAGCACAACATAGGCGTTTGGCGGCAGCATAACCGATCTTGCCCAAACAGACTAGATATTCGCGAAACGTAGTGACCTAGCCGTTGCAGATTCTGATAGGGGCGATGAACTCGATGAGAGTAATCCAATCGCTAATCGACAACTAAAACAGTCGCAGCCTTCTCAGGGGAACCATGAATGTTATACTGAGCGGTTTAATCGACTATGAGAATATCAATTCTAATTTCTCTGCGCTGAATTAGCACCACTAGGTTGCGGATATCCTATGCACAGACCTCTTCGAAAAGCACGGCCTGGAGAGGTATGGTGTGGCTCTCGCTACCGCCTAAGCGGCTTATATTTAATTCGCGTCGGCTGATCCGCGTGGTCACCGAGGCGGCGCTTTCGGTCGACTTCATAATCTTCGTAGTTACCCTCGAACCATATCACTTGGCTATCGCCCTCGAAGGCAATGATGTGTGTCGCTAACCGGTCTAGGAACCAGCGGTCATGGCTGATGACCACGGCACAGCCGGCGAATTCAGCTAGGCTTTCCTCTAAGGCGCGCAGGGTGTCTACATCCAGATCATTGGTGGGCTCATCCAATAGCAACACGTTGGCACCAGACTTCAACATCTTCGCCAAGTGCACACGGTTGCGTTCTCCGCCAGAGAGTTGACCCACTTTTTTTTGCTGGTCGCCGCCCTTGAAGTTGAACTGAGCGACGTAGGCACGAGATTGCATGGAGCGCTTACCGAGCTCGATTTCGTCATTGCCGTCGGAGATTTCTTCCCAGACGGTTTTGTCGTCTGCCAAGGAGTCTCGGGACTGGTCGATATAGCCCAATTGCGCCGTTTCGCCGATGCGTATCGTACCCTCGTCGGGCTGTTCTTGGCCGGTGATCATTCGAAACAGCGTCGTCTTGCCTGCACCGTTTGGCCCAACGATTCCGATAATGCCACCCGGAGGCAGTTTAAATGACAGGTTCTCGATTAGTTGCTTATCTCCAAAACTCTTCTTAAGATTAATCGCCTCGATCACCAGATCACCCAAACGAGGAGCTGGAGGAATAACGATCTGGGCGACACCCGGGGTCACGTCGCGAGATTTCTCAAGCAACTCTTCGTAGGCTGTGATACGGGCCCTAGACTTGGCTTGACGAGCACGTGGTGACTGCCTAATCCAGTCAAGTTCATGGGTTAGAGTCCGTTGACGCGCCGATTCTTCGCGCTCCTCCTGAGCAATACGTTTCCGTTTCTGTTCCAGCCAGGCAGAGTAGTTGCCTTCGTAAGGAATCCCTCGACCTCGGTCCAGCTCAAGAATCCAACCGGTCACATTGTCAAGAAAGTAGCGGTCGTGAGTGACCATGAGGACGGTGCCCTCATATTCACGCAGGTGACGTTCAAGCCAAGATACCGATTCTGCATCTAAATGGTTCGTTGGTTCGTCCAGCAGAAGCATTTCGGGTTTCTGAAGCAAGAGGCGGCAAAGGGCGACCCGGCGCCGTTCTCCCCCTGAAAGGTTATCGACGGAGGAGTTGGCCGGTGGGCAGCGTAGTGCATCCATGGCGATCTCAACAGTGCGTTCTAGCTCCCAACCGTCGACGGCATCGATCTGTTCCTGCAGCTCGCCCTGTTCTGTCAGCAGATTGTTCATTTCGTCGTCGTCCATGGGTTCAGCAAATTTCTCGCTGATGGCGTTGAACCGGTCCAGCATGTCCCTCACACCACCCATGCCATCTATCACGTTCTGGGCAACGGTTTTCGAAGAATCCAGTTGTGGTTCCTGTTCCAAGTAGCCGATGCGCACACCGTCCGCCGCCCAAGCCTCGCCGTTCGACGGTTCTTCCTTGCCGGCCATCATCTTCATAAGAGTGGACTTGCCCGCACCGTTGACGCCTAGGACACCGATTTTTGCGTCGGGCAGGAACGACAGGGTTACCCCCTTTAAAATCTCCTTGCCGCCCGGAAAGGTCTTGGAGAGATCCTTCATCACATATGAATATTGATAGCTGGCCATGGTGCTGGTCCTTGCAAAACGGAATTAAAATTGCTTGTCGGTTATTGCGGACGGCGTCTTGTATCGCAGTCCGAGGTAATGCGCAATCCGGCCTGTTTAAACCGATAAAAGTTGGTGGAGGCGGTTAAAAAATATGCCAATAGGTTACTGATCGGTCCGGCGGCATCAAGCCCAAGCTAACATTAGCCAAGTGAAGGCAACTTGAATAATGGACATTTGGTTGTTTTAGGGCCGATTGGTAGCGGCTGTATAAGTTGTTACAAGCAAGGGAGTGGGGTATACTGTGGCCTGAATGCGTGGCTCGATTTCGTCGATCTCGATGCCTTAAAACAGCACTCGAGCTGGGCTGAAGTGGAGTGCCAGAATCCGTAGTATCTGAGTTTCGTGGTTATTGGTATGCAGACCATCGAGCTTGGGTTAGCTAATAGCTATGAAATCATATCAATTTCCGCCGACCGGATTTCCATGGGCTCCATTGATAAGAGCGACATCTATTTTGGGGCGCCACAGGCGTCGAGATTGGTTTTGAATCTACGAGCAGAAACAAAACAGCCGCGCTGTGAGTACCATGGATAGAGCCACCCAATAATATTGACTAAAACCGGGCAATCGATTTAAGTGTGTCTGTTTGGTTGCCGCAGGCCTAAGGCTGAGGCAGTAAAAAGGGAACCCGGTGCGCCGTACCCATTAGGGAGCAAATCCGGGGCTGTACCCGCATCTGTGTGCGGTAGGGGTGCTCATTAAATGCCACTGGGATTGCCGTTGTGCACAATCCTGGGAAGGCGAGCACATTTAACCCGATCACCGTGAGCCAGAATACCTACCAGGCATGTTGAAACTCTGACCTAGGGCGGGTGTCCCTGAGGGAGATGGTAGTGCCTTTACAAAATATACCGGCTGTGCGCCGCTCCGAATTTAACCTCACAACTTCTAGTACGCTACACCATCTAATTTCTGTCGGTATAGCTTGTGCCGGGCTTTGGGTAATCATTTTAGCGACATTTGGCGTCTAAACGCGCCGAGGTATTATGACCCAGCCAATACTGCTTTCGGCCGCCGGGCTCACACTTGGCTTTCGGGATGTTGCTGTCATTGAAGGCGTCACATTCGAATTGGCGCGTGGTGATGTACTTGCTGTTGTTGGTCATAATGGAGCAGGAAAGTCGACCTTGATCCGCACGCTGCTTGGTGGGCTGCCGCCGCTTTCGGGTGTGTTGGATTGGCCGCTTACAAGGCCACAAAACATCGCCTATCTCGGCCAGCAGAAGGAATTCGACAATAGGTTTCCCATTCGGGTCCGTGATCTGGCCGCCATGGGCGCTTGGTCCGGATTGGGATTTCTTCAAAAGATTGACGGCGAGTGCCGGGCCCGTATTGAGGTGGCATTAGAAAGTACAGGCATGGCGGAGATTGCCAACATGCCCCTGCACAAACTGTCTGCTGGGCAGCTTCAGCGCGCACTGTTTGCGCGCACAATGGTGCAGAACGCGCCCCTAATTTTGTTGGATGAGCCCTTCACCGCAATTGACCAAACTACGGAGGCTGCATTGCTGACCCTGGTCGACGGCTGGGCTGCCCAGGGACGAACCGTGGTTATGGTGCTACATGATTTGTCTACCGTCCTCCAGCATTGCAATTCCGTGCTGCTTTTGGGCAATGGCAGAGCTCTTTTTGGTGATCCGCAGCAAACTTTAACGCCCCATAACTTGGTCGAGCATGCCTATCTCTCGCAGAGTCAAGCTGCTTGGATCGAGACCATGTACCGAGGCCAGGACTCGAGCCATGGTTGAGTGGTTTGAGTATGCCTTCATGGTTCGCGCCTTGGTTGCGACGACCGTCATGAGCTTTGCGATCGCGCCAGTGGGAGCGTTCTTGGTGTTGCGGCGTCTATCGTTGGCCGGCGAAGCCATGGCACACGCCATTGTACCGGGCATTGTTATAGCCTTCGCCGTCGTGGGCCTATCAGTGTCTTCGATGGTCGCCGGAGGCCTGATAGCGGGGATTGCTGTCGCAGCGTTGACCAGTTTGCTTGCGCGCATGACCATTATCAGAGAGGACGCAAGCCTCGCGTCGCTCTACCTGATCGCGCTGGCGCTTGGTATTTTCATCCTGTCGGCTGCAGGTTCGGCCGTTCCTTTGAAAAGTTTTCTGTTTGGCTCTATCCTCGGCATTGATAATGAGACCCTGGTGCTAATCGGGGCTACCACGACGATTACCTTAGTTAGCTTTGCCCTTATCCTGAGGCCCTTGATCGCCAATACTATCGATCCTTTCTTCCATGAAAGCCAGACGAAATATTCAGGATTTGCAGCCCACTGGTTTATGTTTTTGGTGGTACTCAATCTTCTGGGCGCCTTTAAGGCACTAGGCACATTGATGGCGGTGGGACTGATGATCCTGCCAGCCACCGCCGCTCGCTACTGGGCATCGACGATCACCAGTTATCTGCTGATGACCTTTGTGTTCGCGTTGCTGAGTTGTTGGATTGGCCTGATAGTCTCGTTTTATCTCCCGGATGTGCCGTCCGGTCCGGCAATCATCTTGGTGGCGGCGGTGTTTTTTCTCATCAGCTTAACACTAGCGCCACAGGGCTTTAATGCCACCGCGCGGCTAAGTCCTGCAGGTGAAGAAAGTCGCTCTGAAGGTGACTCAAATTAACTAAACAAGATAAGGAGAAAAGATCCATGAAAAGACTTTTTGGATATGCATTGATTGCCTGGCTGGCGCTGACTTCCCTGCCGGCAACAGCTCAGGACCAGCTGAAAATCGTTGCCAGTTTTTCTATCCTTGGTGACATGGTGCGTCAGGTGGCAGGTAGTTTGGCCAGCGTGACTACGATAGTTGGTCCCGATGCAGATGCCCACGTCTATACGCCGAGCACGAGCGACGCTAAAGCGGTGGCCAACGCTAATCTGATCTTCGTTAATGGCTTGGGCTTTGAGACGTGGTCCGACACCCTAATCAAGACGTCGGGCACTAAGGCTAAGGTGTTTGCAGCGACCAAAGGGATCTCACCTTTGAGGGTGGAAGGTGAGATCGACCCGCACGCATGGAACGCGCTCCCCAATGGCGTCGTCTACGTGGCTAATATCGCCGACGGCCTGTCCATTGCTGACCCGAAAAACGCCGCGGTCTATAAGGCGAACGCCAAGGCCTATTCGGCGAGGCTCATGGCACTGCACAATCGCGCCATAGCTGAGCTGAAGAAACTCCCAAAAGGTTCTCGGACGGTGGTTACTGCCCATGACGCCTTCGGTTACCTAGCAAAATCCTATGACTTGAACTTTCTGGCGCCGGTTGGAATCGATACGGATGCCGAACCCTCCGCCAAGGCCCTAGCCAAGCTGATCAAACATCTGAAAAAAGTGGGTGCTGGAGCCCTATTCGTGGAGAACATTACCAGCCCGGTTCTGATTCGGCAGATCTCGCGGGAAACCGGTATCAAGATTGGTGGGCGGTTATTTTCCGATGCGCTCTCCGAACGCGGAGGTCCGGCGACCAGCTACGAAAGAATGTTTGAGCATAACCTCGATACATTGCTAGCCGCCCTCAGAAAGAGCAGCTGATGAATCTTCAAACCGAGGGATAGTCATATGATCGACAGCGTCGTTTACTATGTTCTGAAAAATTAGAGCTAATTAGTTCAACTTCTGAGGAGTAGGCGCTGCATGCGTTGCCATTTCGTCTTGGAGCAGGAACACCCATGCCAAATGTTGGGTGCTACGGGTTTTATTGACTGCTTTACAACGGCCTTGATTGACTGTCAGTCAAGGCCGCGACCTCCAACAGATAGACTATTTTCAATCAAGTGATTGAAGACCTCCACCCGATAGCTTAACTAACGGAAACATTACAAAAGAAGAACCTATCCATGGTTTCAATTCTTCTCCTAGGTTTGTTTATTGGGATGCAACATGCCCTGGAAGCAGACCATATCGCGGCCGTCGCGAGCATCGCCGTTAGGCAAAGTTCCGTCAGCCGAATTGTCCGCCATGGTGCCGTTTGGGGGGTTGGTCATACGATCACGCTTATGATGTTCGCCGGCGCTGCCCTGTTTTTGGACCAGGCGATTGAAGAGGCTTTGTCGACCATTTTGGAGCTTTGCGTCGGATTATTGCTCGTGGGGCTGGGCAGTCATCTTTTTTACCGGTTATGGCGAGACCGCGTTCACTTTCACACACACCGCCATGCAAACGGCGTGCAGCATCTCCACGCGCACTCCCATCGTGATGAGCGCGAAGACCACGCCTCGTCAGAGCACAATCATGCTCATCCAGGTGGCGTGCCCCTGAAAACCCTGTTGGTGGGTATGATGCAAGGATTGGCGGGGTCAGCAGTTCTGCTCGTACTGACCACGGCTACCGTGAACGACCCGGTTACGGGGATGATGTATATAGCGATGTTTGGGTTCGGGTCGGTTCTTGGCATGGCAGCGCTGTCGGTTTTTATCGCGATACCCCTTAGCTATTCAGCCTTCGCATTGACATGGGTGAACCGTGGGCTTCAGGTTGTTGTCGGTGGCACGACCGTAATTCTTGGGTTGGCCATAGTTCTGCGAAGCGCGCCGATTAATTAAATTTGTAAAGTCTTCGAAATAGCGCGATATCCGGATTCTGATGTCGCTTGGCAATAGACCAGATTACGAAAGGCCATTCTCGCCGTTTTTTTGGCGGGCGGACCACGGCTTCTAACAACAGACCGCAGCGATGCTAGGAGGAATGTATGGCTTGGATACCTTATAGCTAGCTCTTCGTATTTGGATAAGGCCTCGCGGGCGGCAAGTATGTCCGCAACAATAGTGTCAGCGCCGTTTGAAGATATTATCATCCATTGAAGGGTCGAGCCCATAAGGTGGAACAGTTCATAACTGATTTAGCTATGTCATTAGGCCCTCGGTTGGAGAGCACCAGCAAAGCCGGACACTGGCGGTAAGGAAAATCTGTGATGGTGGGCCGCTAGAGCGCCTCGGACCGTTGGGCAGATGCTGGGTGCTGCACAAGAGGTAACCGTTGATTGGAGAACATGACCATTGCATGCTGTATCCTGGCGCAGAGGATCTGGTTGATCAAATCGTCTTCAGGAGTAGCGATTAGGTCTATGCTGTTAAAGCTGACGTCCATGTTTTGTCAAAGGCATCATTGGAGATATCGAAGTGTGCCATGTGCTTGCTGACTGCTCCGTGTATACATCAAACAGCCGTGCCGCTGCCGTTACTGGAGCGGGATGTGAATGAGATACTTCTGTAATACTTGGCATTACAGTCGGTTGGGAGTTTTAGTTTCACCAAATTGATTTCATTTTAGGAGACGAACGAGTGGGTTTTGAAACCATTATTTACGAGGAAAACGGACCCGTTGGCACAATTACGCTTAACCGGCCAGATAACGCTAACATGTTCAACGAGATCATGTGTCATGAAATACGGGACTGTATCAATGATATGCGACGCGA
>MDTD01161799.1_pt1 | contig 11405 bp, 13 predicted proteins | sample 811221 | NCBI WGS metagenome assembly MDTD01 (sample SAMN05326646, study PRJNA326480) | marine metagenome | isolation source: seawater | place: Pacific Ocean: South West | collected 2011
CATTTCATCTGAGTGAAACTGAGCACCGCATGTTGACCTTCCTAGAAGAGACTGATAACACACTTGCTTTGCTTATCCCACCGCTTCCCGTCTCCAACGAGTAGCGTGGCTGGCGTGGCCTCGGCGGTCACGCGGGGGCGCGGGGGTTACTTCCTCCGCGCCCTTTTTGTTTTTGCGGTCATGAGGGCTGGGCCCCCCTAAAATAGAGTACGAGCGAAGCGAGTACGTTAGTATATTGTTGGGTTGATAAATTCATTTGCGGATAATATCATTCGGCACATGGATCAGTATGCTGCCGTCCCCGATGAGGTGTTACGTCAAAAACTTGCGTTGGAAGAAACGTTAAGGAACCTTGATCGGCGAGAAAAAGCCAAAAACGAGTTTATGTGTTTCGCCCATCATGTGTACGATAATTTCATTGAAGGTCGGCACCACCGGGTAATTGCAGAAAAACTAGAACAAGTGGCGCAGGGCAAACTAAAACGCCTGATTATCAACATGCCGCCCCGTCATTCCAAGTCTGAACTAGCTTCATATCTCATGCCAGCATGGTTTCTTGGAAGGAACCCTAAACTGAAAATCATTCAGGCAACGATGAACACGGAACTAGCCACCCGTTTTGGTAGGAAAGTGCGTGACCTCATTGCGGATCCTGTTTACACCGAAATTTTTCCCGATACGGATCTCAAGCAAGACAGTCAAGCGGCCGGTAGATGGGAAACAAGCATGAAAGGCGAGTACTTTGCCGCTGGTGTTGGCGCGGCAATGACGGGTCGCGGTGCGGATTTGCTGATTATTGACGATCCGCACTCGGAACAGGATGCTTTATCCTCGACTGCGTATGACATGACCTACGAGTGGTACACATCTGGCCCCCGACAGCGTCTTCAGCCTGGTGGTTCCATCATTATTGTGCAAACACGGTGGTCAATGAAGGACTTAACAGGGAGGTTACTGGCAGATCAGGGCAAAGATGTACTGTCTGACAAGTGGGAGGTGGTCGAATTTCCTGCAATTATGCCGTCCGGGAACCCATTATGGCCTGAATTTTGGCAAAAAGACGAACTTTTGTCTGTAAAAGCGTCTTTGTCACCAACAAAGTGGAACGCACAGTGGCAACAGGATCCTACGGCCGAAGAAGTCGCCATGATCAAGCGAGAATGGTGGCAACCGTGGGAAAAAGAAAACGTTCCGCGTCTCAATTACATTTTACAGTCGTATGATACGGCGTTTTCCAAGAAAGAAACGTCTGATTACACGGCGATTACGACTTGGGGCGTGTTTGATCCGTTCGAAGACGGTGTTGAACACCTGATTTTGCTGGATGCAACGAAAGGTCGGTACAATTTTCCCGAACTGAAGGACGAAGCGTTGGAGCAGTACGAATATTGGGAACCGGACATGGTTCTTATTGAGGGCAAAGCGTCTGGTTTACCCCTTGCCGATGAGCTTCTACGGATAAACATACCTGTTCTTACTTATTCTCCAGGTCGGAGAAAGCGTGGTGGCGGTATCGACAAAATTACGCGTATGCACATGGTGGCTCCAATCTTTGAAGCTGGGCGTGTGTGGGCACCAAACAAAACTTTTGCAGAAGAAGTCATCGAAGAGTGCGCGGCATTTCCTAATGGTGACCACGATGACTTTTGTGATAGTATGACTATGGCATTGATCCGGTTTCGTGAGGGGGGACTGGTCAATCTCGAGGAGGATGAACCCGAAATGTACATCCCTTCCAAAAGGAGGGTGTACTATTGATGGAGCATCTTTATGGATCCAATTTCCACGGGGCTGGCTGGTATTGCACTCGTGCAAAAATCAGTGGATTTTATAAAATCGAACATAGATACAGCCAATTCGATATCAGACATTGCGGGAGCGATAGATGGACTTTTTGCGGGTGAAAAACAAGTTCAACAAGAAAGGTTTGGTGGCAAAAGCATTCTTGGGCAGACTAAAGATGCTGCGCACAGTGTTATCGATGCAAAACTGGCGCAAGAACAACTCCGCGATATGCAAATTCTTATCGATAACCGGTTCGGATACGGAACCTGGAGACAAATCATTGCCGAAAAAAACAAGCGCATCAGGGAAGAAAAAGAAAGGATCGCGGAAGAAAAGCGGATCGCGCGGCAAAAGAAAAAAGAACGTGACGAAATAATACTGGTTGTTGGTAGCGTTTTAACGGTTGCCTTATTATTCGTTCTTGCCGTTGTTGGTTTTGTGAAATTGGTTTAGGTTGATTGAACGATGATAGGATTTCGATCACAGGGTATAGGTCAACTTTTAACAGACCTTAAAAAAATTCCAACAGCCGTGGAACAAGGAGCTTCGTCTGCGTATGATTTCATAGAGGAAGATCCTGAGAGAGCCGCGTTACTCGGAGCTTTGGCATCGCCCGATCCATATGTTGGAACGGCTGCTGGTATCACAGAAATGTTTGGGTATTACCCTGATCCTTTCAACCCTGATGAAAACTTACCTTCGGTGGCGGGTTCTCTTAGGGAGGGTGATTTTGTTGGTGCGGGTTTAACGACTCTGGGTGCGATTCCTTTCATTGGTAGTCTTTTTGGTGCGGCGAAGGCAGCGCGGTTGGCTAAAGCTAAACAGTTAGCGGATAAACAGAAAGCTATTGATGAGGGTGTGCCAGCAGAGCAGATAGAGATGGATTTAGGCGAAACACCGGAACCAGAACTTGCTCCCAATGAACAGCTACGACAGGAGCTTAATTTAGGTAACAATCCTGCTGTTCTTGCTGCTCGAGAAGAAAGAAAGAAGATCAAAAGGGATCGGCAAACCTTTCCTCCTGAAGCTAGTCAAACTATGGACGGTGGAGTACAAGCAGGAACGTCAAGAGGAATTGTTGGTAGTATTTTTGGTGGGTCAAGTAGGCAAACTAAATCGCAAGTGGAAGTTGATCCTGAGAATGCTTCGGGTGGAGAATCTAGCTTTTTAAGAACTCGCAGTAATTTAGGTAATGCACTTTTCAACCCAAAAACTCTTTTGCAGATTGGTGAGAAGGGGCTTTCTCCCGCGCAAATTAAAAAACAACTGAAACGTATGAACGTTTCTCCGAACGAGATGGATGTTTCGGGGATCACGGCTCTTCTTAAAGAAAACGACTTAGTTACATTAGAGCAACTAAGGAACACATACCAAAAATATGCTCCTAGACTAAAAGTTATTCGTCCTCATGTGAAAGCTACAGATGCAAGAAATTACACGCACCAACGTTGGCTACCGATGCCCGGTGATTACAGCAGGATGATAGATCCTGAAAGTGGGGAAGTAGTTCAAAAGTACAATGTTGTTGATTATGAGGAGCTCGTTTACTTCAACGATGTTCCAGAAGGCGATGCCCTGTATAACGCTCAACGAGATACAGGAGGGCACACAGAGTATGACCGCACTCAAAAAGGCGAGTTTATTAGAAATAGGATCGGGCACAGTCGAGGCAGTGTAGTTACAGAGTTTGACGATCCTGTTGTGAGTGAAGATTTTCCTAACGGCGCGTATGTAATTGAAGAAATACAAAGCGATTTAAGTAAAAGCGTCATTCCTATCAGAGAGGGTGGCGACAGAAGACAACAACTACTCGCTAATCTTAATTCTGCCGAACAGCTTGGCCGAGAGAGGATGAAAGACTTTAACGAGCTTCTTCAAGATGACGAGCTCATGCATGAGGTGAGTTCTCTTATAAACCCAGAACATGAGTTTAATACAGGTTCTTTTGATTTTGCTCCTGATGCTCGAGCGAAACTTAACAATCAATCAAGAGACAAGACTGAACTTAATGATCCTGAAAACATAGACGATGACGCTCTTGAACGATTGAATAGTGTGTATGCTTATTTAAACGGTGCTATGACTGAAAGAGAGTTTCTAGCGCGAAACACTAATAATCCTTACACTTATACTCAGTCTAATAATCCTTTTGGTCCGGGTGAGACTTTCGGCAAATACATGGTTGAGTTGAAGAACTCAGGAAAAGTTTCTGTGCCGTCCTCAAAACTAGACGATGCTTTGGCAAAAATGAACGCTGTTTCGGATTCAAAGCGAGACATTAAAGCACTGCGACAAGATTTGAATGAGGCAGGAGATGTTGTTGTCTTAACTGGTGAGAACAGAAGAAGGTTTGATGAGGTGGTTCAGCCTTTCATTGAACGAATGCAACCTCTGTTTGACAAAAAGAGGTCTTTGTCTGAAAAAGCAACGGCAGGAAGGGTGCAGAAAAGCACTGAGGTTTTGGAATCAAAGAGTCCAGAAGTCCAAGCAAAGCTTAAACAGCAGATGGCAGCATCTGACGAGTATGACGCGATAACTGAACAACTAAACGACGCGGCAAGGAAGCTTCAGAAAGAAGACCCAGAATCGTTTGAGCTTCTAGCAACAGTAAAGCCAGAACTCATTGGGGGAAGGGTGATGGGCGACACCAAACTCATCCGAGAAGGAGGATCACCACCAATAATTATGAACGATGTTCCGTTTGCTTCTGAAACAGATTACATCAAGCATGTGGTTGATACGATAGTTCAGAAAGCACAAGCCAAAGGTCTAAGCGGAGTGATTGTTCCAAGTTGGGAAGAGATAGCTAGACTTAGACCGGGTGTAAGAGAAGGCTCTCCAGCTTGGAATAGATACAGAGAAACATACAGAGACACTGTTGTGAAAAGGTTTAAAGAACTTGAGAAAGAGAACCCAGGGTCAAAATATATGGCTCGGGTCAATATTAACAGTCCTTTGAACATTGAAAAATCTACAAATCCTAACGCACAGGCTATTGGTTACACTTTTGCGCCCTTATCAAGTAATCAAAAGGTAGATCCTCCACCACTCACTTTAGCAAAAGGTGGCGAAGTAAAGATTCATGATGGTATTGGTGCCATGGCAAGAGAGGTGTTATAAAAAACAATGTCTCAAACAGGTAGAAATATAGGCGGCATGGTTGAACCCGCGATGGGAGCGGGTGGACCAGCCATGGACACTCCCGATGACGTAGTCGTAGAGATTGAGGGACAAGCTCCTAATTTTGGTGACGAAGCTCTTCAGGATCTTGTTCTTCAAATGAACGAGGACGGCAGTGCGGAGTTTATGGATCCAGCTGAACAGGGCCAGGAAGTTCTAGCCGAAGAATACAGCCATACAGCAAATCTTGCAGAGATACTTGACGATTCTGTTCTGGGCGAACTTTCTTCTGATTTGCTTTCCAAATGTGAAGAAGATTTAGAGTCTCGAAGCGAGTGGGAAGATGCGCTTGCCAAGGGTCTTGGTTTGCTTGGCATCAATTACGAAGAGCGTGACGAGCCTTTTGCTGGTGCAAGCGGTGTAACGCATCCGTTGATCTCTGAGTCTGTTACGCAGTTCCAATCACAGGCGTACAAGGAAATGCTACCGGCTGGCGGGCCCGTTCGTGCTAGGGTCGTTGGTGCAGAAACACCTGAAGTCATGGCACAGGCCAAACGTGTCAAAGATTTCATGAACTATTACGTCACCGAAGTCATGGAAGAGTATGATCCTGACATGGATCAGATGTTGTTCTATCTGCCGTTGGCGGGTTCAACGTTCAAGAAAGTTTACTATGACATCACCAGACGACGCGCTGTTTCCAAGTTTGTACCGGCCGAAGATCTGGTTGTGAATTACTCTGCCACTGATATTCGCACCGCCGAGCGCATCACACATGTTCTTGAGATGTCGGAAAACGACATTGTAAAGATGCAGTTGTCCACGATTTACCGTGAAGTGGACTTGTCCAGTAATTACTCTACGGAAGAGAACGAAGTCACTGAGAAGATGAACGAGATCTCTGGTCTTCGTCCCCCGAGTGATGACGATATGTACACTCTTTACGAAGTGCATACATATCTTGATCTCCCTGGTTTTGAAGACAAGGACAGTGACGGTGAGCCTACTGGACTGAAGCTCCCTTACGTTGTTACGATAGAAAAAAACAGTGGCGAGATTTTGTCTGTCGCTCGTAACTGGGACGAGCAAGATCCGCAACAGAAACCGTTGCAGTCTTTTGTCCACTACAAGTTCCTACCCGGTTTTGGGTTCTATGGCTTTGGTTTGATCCACATGATTGGTGGTCTGTCTCGTGCGGCGACATCGATACTGCGTCAGTTGATCGATGCTGGCACACTTTCGAACCTACCCGCTGGGTTCAAGTCTCGCGGAACACGGATCAAGAACGACGACGAGCCTATCCAACCTGGTGAGTTTCGTGACATTGACGCGCCCGGTGGCGATGTACGCAGTTCGTTTTTACCGCTTCCGTATAAAGAACCGTCAGGAACACTGGCACAACTTTTGGGTGTTGTGGTTGATAGTGGTCGAGCATATGCCGCGATTGCTGACAACAAAATTGGTGACATGAATACGCAAGCTCCGGTGGGCACCACTGTTGCACTGTTGGAGCGTGGCTCTCGAGTGATGAGTGCAATCCACAAACGTATGCATTATGCACAGAAACAGGAGTTCCGACTTCTGTCAGCGATTATTGCAGACTCGGTTGAGGAGTATCCGTATGCGGTTGATGTGCCGCCACAGGCTTTGCCACAGGATTTTGATGATCGTATAGACATACTGCCAGTTTCTGATCCGAATATCTTTTCGATGGCACAGCGTTTGTCTCTTGCGCAAACACAGCTACAGCTTGCACAAAGTAATCCTGAAGTTCACAACATTCGTGAAGCGTATCGTCGTATGTACGAGGCTCTTGAGGTCAAGAACATCGACAGTATTCTTCAACCGGAGCCAGAGCCTATGCCACTAGACCCTGCTTCGGAACACGCATACTTGTTGAAAGGCGAGAAGATACAGGCATTCCCGGGTCAGAATCATGACGCGCATATTGCGGCTCACATACAGTTTATGGCGATGCCGCTAATCAAAGAGAACCCGATGGTGTTCTCAACAACTCTCGGAAACATACAGGAGCGTATTGCACTGAAAGCTCAAGAAGAAGTTCAGATGATGATACAGCAACAGATGCAACAGTTCATGCAGGAGCAGATGGCTGCTGGTGTACCACCTCAAATGATACAGCCGCCGCAGATGGATGAGACGCAGATCCAAGCAATGATTGCTTCTAAGGTTGCAGAAATCACGGTTGATCTACAGCCACAACTGATGCCGCCTGAACCACAGGATCCGTTGGTTGGCATTCGTCAGGCTGAAGTACAGATTGCTGCTGCAGATCAACAGCGTAAATCTCAGAAAGATCAGGTCGATGCTATGTTGGATCAGGCAAAAATCGCGCAACAGGCACAGCAAGCACAAGAACGTTTGCAAGCTACGCGGGACATTGCTGAAGACCGTGCGGCAGTCAACAGAGAGCGTATCGAAACGCAAGAAGACATTGCCGTCATGAAGGAGATGAACAAGCGATGAAGACAAAAAGCAAGCAGAAAGTACGGAAAGTAATTAAAGGTCTTAACAAAGCTTCTAAACTACATGCCAAACAAGCAAAGAGTTTAAAAAGCGTTTTATCTTCTAGGAGGGGAAAAAAGAAATGAGTTCTATTTGGGCTGGTCGCTGGGGGAAGTACCACAGAATTAAGAAAAAAATGTACGAGTGGAGAGACAAAGGAATTTCTCTAGAAGAAATTAAAAAAAGAATGCAAACCATAACGGACAATAAACCCGCAGAGTTGAGGGTTATTGATGGCGGTTAATAAAAAACTAGAACGCGGTAGCCGTTACGAGGCTCACGATCTTGATGGTGATGGAATTGTCACCGATGCTGAGATTGCCCGTGAAAAAGAAATGATTGAGCTAGAACTGCGCGAGGAGAAGGCAAAGGCACAGCAGTTTATGGCGTGGACTGCAATGGCTAGTATGATTGTTGCAAGCGTGGTTTTGTTTACACCCATAGTTTCTGATAGCCGGGTCGCTGGTTTGGCTGATCTTTTGGGTTTGTTTTACATTGCACAGGCAGGGGTAGTTGGAACCTACATGGGTACAACAGCATGGATGAACCGAAAGTAATCTATAAATACAACGGCCCGATAAATAAATATCGGGAATACAACTTACTGCAAAAAAGATTACGAAGATTAAAGAAGGAGTGGAGGGGGAACAGAAATGCTTAGTGTAATTGGTTCTCTGATAGGGTTTGCCAGCAGTACGGCTCCAGCACTTGCAGATCATTTCAAGCAAAAGAACGACCAGAAGTTTGAGCTTGAGAAGATGAAGACCATGGCAGAATTGCGTAAGGCAGGGTTTGACCATGAGTTGAAAGCGTTTGAAGCACAGGCTGCTGACAAAGAGCATGACCGACTGATCCAGCATGACATGAGTATCAACAGTGGTACTGGGATTATTTCTGCTTTGCAGCGTTCTGTTCGTCCAGTGATCACCTATTGCTTCTTTGGTTTGTTTCTGGCGATTGAAATTACGTTGTTGCGCGAAGCACTGAACAGTGGATTGAGCGTAGCTGAATCTCTTAATGTGCTTTGGGACGAGGATACCAAAGCAATCTTTGCTGCGATTATCAGCTTCTGGTTTGGTTCACGGGCGATAGACAAAGCCCGAAACAAAGGTTAGTGTAACGTAATAGTTTTATAGGAGCATGATATGCAAAAACGAATAATACGTCCCGGTATCCTCGGTAGCCCTGGTTTTCGTCCGGGTGGTCGTCGTCCAGGTGTTCGTCGTCCTGGAGCCGCGAGGCCACGACCTCTTGCTCGTATTCCTACGCAGTTGGCGAAAGCTGGTTTTAAGGCAGCCAGCCCCTCTATGATTGCACAGCTACAAAAAACTCTAGCTAACCGCAAGCCTGGATTAGGTTCTCTCGGTACGGGTCGTCGCCCTGGTGGTGCTGGCATGGGTTTAGGAGCGATGCTGGGTCAGTTGGATCGCGTTCCTGGAGGAATGTCTCCTGGTCCTATGGGTCGTCCTAAAGGTATGCGTCCTGGGGGAGGACCGCAACTTCAAGATTTTAAGTTGACTCAAGCGGCTGGTATAGCTGGGCGACCTGTAAACAGTTATGGAGAAGCGGATCGTATTATGGCTCAAAGAGGCGGCACAGGAGCTACTGGCGGAATGCCTCCTCAGACAGGCGGTAATCCGTTTAGACAATCTAGGAAAATGGCAGAGGGTGGCGAAGTGCTCAAAACGCCTATTGACGAACTTCCGAACAAAGGTCTGAAGAAACTAGCCAAGTCGCCAAAAGGCCGTAAGGCTGTAGCTCGTATGGGCTTCAAAGACGGTGGGATTGCTAAAGGCGGCAAGTGTCCTAGTCGTGGTACAATTCGTGGCACTGGTGCCGCTATAAGAGGTGTGGGATTCAAGGGTATTAAGTGACACTACCCGAGTTCATCACCAAGTTTAAAAGATCTCTCGAGTCACGGGTCGAGGATTTGTCTGTTGCAATAACGAGTGGCAACGTAAAAGACATGGAACAATACCGTGCTATCGTGGGCGAAATACAAGGACTTTCGTTCGCAGTGGAAGAGTTACAGTCCTTGCTAAAGAGGTTTGACGATGACGCAGAGGTTGATCGTTCCTGACTATATAGTCGCGCAAAAACAAGCTAAGAAAAAAGCAGAAGACAAATCCGCAAAAGAAAGAGTTCCAAACCCCACCGGCTGGCGTGTTCTTGTGATGCCTTACAAGGGACGCGAGAAAACAGTTGGTGGTGTCTATGTTCCTGACGAAACTCGGGACAGGGAGTCTGTTGCTACGGTTGTTGCTTACGTTATTAAAGTCGGCCCACTCGCTTACAAAGACCCAGATAAGTTTGGGGTGGAATGTGAGCCTTGGTGCAAAGAAGGGGATTGGGTTTGTATTGGTAGATACGCCGGGTCTAGGTTCAAGTTGGATGGCGGAGAGGTTCGCATCATTAATGATGATGAAGTGATTGCAACCATTCTAGATCCAGAAGACATTATTTTTTAAACATGGGAGAAGGCCATGCAAGAGGAAGAAACGAAAGAAACAATTATTGAACTGGAAGAAGAGGTTGTGGAAGAGGCGGCAGAAACTGAAGAGCCTCAACAAAAGCCAGAGCCAGAGCCAGAAACTCAAGTAGAGCAAGAGTCAGAACCAGAGGTTGAGGCAAGTGCAGAAGAAGGGGAACAATCTGACGAAGAGTTGGAGAGTTACTCCGAAGGTGTGCAACGCCGCATCCGCAAGCTAACGGCGAAGTACCGAGAAGAAGAACGGCAAAAACAAGCGGCAGTGGAGTTTGCAGAAAACGTTCAAAAACAAAACAAGGATCTTGAACAACAACTCAAAGAGCGTGAGGAGTCTTACGTTGGTGTCTATGGAGGTAGCATTGAACGTGAGGTAGAAGCGGCGAAAGCGGCGTATAAAACAGCGCATGAGGAGGGAGATCCCGATGCATTGTTTGCGGCGCAACAAAGAATTAGTCAACTTGCTTTGGAACAATCCAAATATGAAGAAGCAAAACTAAAGATAGAAAAAGAACAGGCTGCCGCCGAACAAGCCGTCGAAACTCCTCAACAACAGACACCTGTGCAACAAGCTGCCGCACCGCAACCTGATCCCAAGGCGCAAGCCTGGGCAGATAAGAACCCTTGGTTTGGTGAAGATGAGTCTATGACATATGCCGCATTTGGTATTCACAGGAGACTTGTCGAAGAGGAAGGGTTTGACGCATCCTCGGATGATTACTATAGTGAACTTGATAAACGACTTCGTGCTGATTTCCCTACCAAGTTTGAAGCACCGAAAGAGAAGACAAGAGCCAGAGTCGCCTCTGCTGATTCATCTTCTTCTCGTGCATCGAAAAAGGGGCGCAGGACTGTCAAGCTTACCGATTCACAGGTAGCGATTGCTAGGAAACTTGGCGTTCCGCTCGAAGAGTACGCAAAGTATGTGAAGGAGTAAGATATGACTGAGTCAAAAAAACGTACACCCCGTGAGACGCAGACACGCGAAAATACTGCGCGAAGGAAACCTTGGGCTCCGCCCAGTATGCTAGAAGCTCCACCCGCACCTGAAGGTTTTGTACACCGTTGGGTTCGGACCGCCATTCGAGGCGAGGACGATAAAACCAATCTACACGCAAGATTGCGCGAAGGTTGGGAACCTGTCCGGGCTGACGAGTATCCTGATTTCGAAGCTCCTACTGTAGAAGACGGTAAATACCAAGGTGTGATAGGAAACGGTGGGTTGATACTTTGCCGTATGCCTGTCGAAACGGTTGAAGAAAGAACTGAATATTTTCGGGACCAGACCCGCAATCAAATGAAAGCCGTGGATGAAAACTTGATGAGGGAACAGCATCCCTCAATGCCTATCACTCAAGATAGGCAATCTCGTGTAACCTTCGGGGGCGAAAAAAAATAGCCTCCGATTTTTGGAGTTAGTAAAATGGCTAATATCAATGGTGCATTTGGCTTACGTCCTCTGGCAAAAATGGGTCAGAACGTGAACTCA
>MDTD01049484.1_pt1 | contig 11404 bp, 13 predicted proteins | sample 811221 | NCBI WGS metagenome assembly MDTD01 (sample SAMN05326646, study PRJNA326480) | marine metagenome | isolation source: seawater | place: Pacific Ocean: South West | collected 2011
ATTTCTGATATTGAAAAAAGATTAATCCACTCATAAATAATGAGAGTTTTAATGGTGTGTTTAGGCAACATTTGTAGGTCCCCACTCGCAGAAGGAATACTCAAATACAAAACAAAAAATAAAAACATATTTGTAGACTCAGCAGGAACGGCATCGTATCATTTAGGTAAATTACCTGATAATAGATCTATTCAAATAGCTAATAAATATGGAATAGACATTAGCAAACAGAGAGCAAGACAGTTTTCTGAAATTGATTTTGATAGGTTTGACAAAATTTATGCAATGGACACCTATAATTTTGCTTCTATAATTTCAATCGCAAGAAATCAATCAGACAGAAATAAAGTTGATTTAATACTAAACGAAATAAATCCAAAATCATTTGACAATATACCAGACCCTTATTATGGTGATGGAGATGGATTTCAGAAAGTATATGACATGTTAGATGAAGTTTGTGATGTAATTGCAAATAAATTGTGAAAAAAGGAAAACTATTTCTAATACCAACTACCCTTGGAGAAGGAAGTGAATATAAAAGTTTACCTCCAACAGTTCTAGATCATATAAAAAACATCAATATTTTTATTGTAGAAAACATAAGAACTTCTAGAAGATTTGTAAAAAAAATGTACAAAGAAAAAGATATCGATACTACTATTTTTTATTCTTATGGAAAACACGATACTTTAAATTTACACGAAGATTTTCTAACTCATATCTATCAAGGGAATGATGTTGGAATAATATCTGAAGCGGGAGTTCCATGTGTAGCAGATCCAGGATCTAAAATAGTTGAATTTGCTCATCAATATCAAATAGAAGTATGTCCAATAACAGGCCCCTCCTCCATCTTACTAGCATTGATAGCTTCTGGATTTAATGGACAAAATTTCGCCTTTAACGGATACCTACCTATTGACAAAAAAGAAAGAAGTAAAAAAATAAAAGATTTAGAATCCCTTAGCAAAAAAAACAGACAAACTCAAATATTTATGGAAACTCCTTACAGAAACCTTCAATTATTTGAATCAATATTAAAAACGTGTTCAAAGATTACTAAATTATGTATTGCATCAGACATTACACTTCCCTCAGAAAATATTAAAACAAGGACTATTGAAGAATGGAGCTCAATAAGACCTGAGATTCACAAAAAACCATCAATATTTTTAATTTCTCAATAAAAAAACCACTGAAAATCAGTGGTTTTTTTTTATCAACTTAAGAAAGTAACATTATTGAATTTCTAATAATTCTATCTCAAATACTAATGGGGTATCTGGTGGAATAGGTCCTTGTCCTCTAGATCCATAAGCTAATTCAGAAGGAAGAATAATTTCCCACTTGTCTCCAACTACCATCATTTGAACAGCTTGATTAAACCCAGGAACAAAACCACTAGCAGAATGAGTCAAAGGTTTTCCATCTTCAGTTTTCCAAAAAATAGTACCATCAGTAAACTTACCTATACAATTTATTGTTACTTTTTGTTCAGGAGATGGACTTTCTGATCCACTTCCTTTACTAATTACCTTATAAGCCAACCCACTCTCTGTAACTGTAGCTCCCTGTATCAATTTTTCCATAGCTTTCTTTTGTTCTATTTTTTTTCTTTCTTCTTCTTTTTTAGCCTCCGCAATTCCTTCATTAAACACTTTATTTGCGTCAAAATCTTTTGCAGAACCCTCTCTTATAATCGTAATAGACTCTATTACATCATCTTGTTCTATTGCATCTACTACATCCTGTCCAGATACAACACAACCAAAAACAGTATGTTTATTATCTAACCAAGGAGTTTCATTATGTGTTATAAAAAACTGGGAACCATTAGTAGCAGGCCCTGAGTTTGCCATAGATAAAATCCCAGCCTTATTATGTTTTAAATCAGGATGAAATTCGTCTTGAAATTTATATCCAGGATCTCCCATACCTGTACCACTAGGACAGCCACCTTGTATCATAAAATTTTCAATTACTCTATGAAATTTTAAACCATCATAATAAGGAGTCCCTTTTGGTTTAGCTGTGTTATCCATTGTGCCTTCAGCTAAACTAACAAAGTTCGCTACCGTAATAGGTGCTTTTTCATATTCTAATTCAATAATAATATCTCCTTTTGTTGTTTTAATTTTTGCTTGCATACTATTTGTTTTTGGTATAATTAATTTATTTGATTGTGATTCTGCAGATTGACAGCCAATTATTGACAAAGTCAATAAAAGTGTCTTAATAATGTTTTTAATTTTCATATTTTATTTGATTGGTTAATAACTCTTTTTTATATTTTTTAAATATTTCTACTACCTTTTTTGTTGTACCCTTTACAGAAAGATCAGATATTCCACCTGCTGCATTTATATGACCACCACCACTAAAATACTTCTTTGCGATTTCATTTACCTTAAAATCTCCTTTTGAACGTAAAGATAACTTAACAACACCATCTTTTTGTGCAATGAAGATAGCAAATGTAATTCCCTTTATTGATAAAGCATAATTTACAACCCCTTCTGTATCTCCTTTTCTAAAATCAAAACTTTTTAATTCTTCTTCTGTTAGAGAAATAACAGCAGCGTGTAAATCTGGATAAATTTGCATCTTTTTATTCAAACAGTATCCTAACAATTTTATTCTTTCTGGTGAATAATTATCATAAATTAAATCATGTACTTTAGAATTATCAGCACCAAAATCAATTAATTGCGCTATAATCTTATGAGTTTCTGCAGTAGTAGAAGAAAATTTAAATGAACCTGTATCTGTCATAATTCCTGCATATAAACATTCCGCAATATCTTTATTGATTAAGTTCTTGTATCCCAATTTTTCAATTACATTAAACAATAATTGCGCAGTAGAAGAAGAGGAAGTATCTGATATAATAACATCTGCCATATCTTGTTCTGGTTCCTGATGATGATCAATCATCAATTTAAACGCATCTGAACCTCTAACAACATTAGAATAATCGCCTATTCTGCTTAAATGATTATAATCTAACATAAAAATAATATCTGCATTTTGAGTAACTTTTGTCGCCTCTTCTATATTTTCTGAGTAAATTAAAATATCCTCATTTCCCTTCATCCAATATAAAAAGGGAGCATAAGAATTCGGAGAAACGACTGTAACTTTATGATCTAATTTAGATAACACTCCAGATAAAGCTAAAGCAGAACCTAAAGCGTCTCCATCAGGACTTTTATGGACTGTTATTACAATATTTGTAGAATTTTGCAGAACAGATTTAATGTTTATAATTTTTTCTTGCATGGGTCGCAAAAATAAGAATAAATAAACTATCTGAAACATACATTTTATTTACTTTTGTAAATTAAAAATAAAAAGCAAACAAAATGGGAAATATTACATTTACAATGATTAAACCAGAAGCTGTTGAAGCAGGAAACACTGGAGCAATTTTAAAGAGAATTGAAGAATCAGGATTTAGGATTGTTGCTATGAAAAAAGTTCATTTATCTGAAGAAAAAGCTGGAAAATTTTATGAAGTTCATAAAGAAAGGCCCTTTTATTCAGAGCTAATAGAATATATGAGTGGTGGACCAATAATAGTAGCAATACTTGAAAAAGAAAATGCCGTTTCTGATTTTAGAACTCTAATTGGAGCAACAAATCCAGAAGATGCAGCAAATGGCACAATAAGAAAGGAATTCGCAACTAGCTTAGCAATGAATGCTATTCATGGATCTGATTCTGATGAAAACGCTAAAATTGAAGCCGATTTTCATTTCTCAAATCAAGAAAGGTTCTAAAAAAATGTAATTAAAATAACTACTATTTTAAGAAGTTATTTAAATAAAATATCTTTTACAATTTTCTTACCTATATTCTTATTTATACTATCAATGATACCCTCTTTTTGATATGCTAATTCATTTCTTAATACAGAAGAAGATACTTGAATATACAAAATTCCACTTTTAATGTATTTTTTGGAAATATAACTTTTTAGATTGTCTCCTAATATTTCTTCAATTTGATTTAAAACCTCTGTTTCCTCTAATTTCTTTTTAAGTTTGGGTTTGTTTAATATTTTTTTTAAAATACTTTCTAAACTGTTTACACCATTTCTTCTCATAATCATCTCTTAATATTAAAAATAGTATAATCAGATTCTGTTTTCTTTAATATACCCTCAGATCTTTCTTGATTTGTATCGGTGATAAACACCTGATTAAATTTTCCTTTTTTGACAAAAGAAATTAAACATTCTACTCTTTTATCATCTAACTTATCAAAAATATCATCTAATAATAAGATTGGGTCTAATTCTAATTTCATCTTCATAAATTCAAATTGAGCTAGTTTCAAAGAAATAAGAAAAGATTTCTGCTGGCCTTGAGACCCATGTTTTTTTATTGGATAATTATTTAAAGTGAATACAAGATCATCTTTATGGATACCCACAGTTGTTCTAGAAAGTAACCTATCAATATCTAAGGATTTTTTTAATAATTCTGATAAAACATTCTCATTTAGCTGGCTTTTATACTCAATTCCTACCTCTTCATTTCCTCCACTTATATCTGAATAATATTGCTGAAATACTGGAGTCAATTTTTTTAAATATTTTTCCCTTTCACAAAAAATAATCTCTCCATACTTTATGAGTAATTCATCATAAGTTTCTAAAGTAAAAGGATCAAAAGTATTTGTTGTTGTAAATTGCTTTAACAGTTTATTTCTTTGTTTTAAAGTTTTGTTGTAAGAAATCAAATTCTGTAAATACACACTATCAAACTGAGAAATTCCACTATCGACATACTTTCTCCTGGTATCACTATTATCATAAATTAGATTAGTGTCAGTAGGCGAAATAAAAACAACTGGGTAGTTTCCTATATGATCAGAGAATCTTTTATATTTCTTCTCATTATTTTTTAGTGATTTATTACTACCAACCTTTACATTACAAACTATATTTGAAAAATTATTTTTCTTCTCAAAAGATCCCTTAATTGTAAAAAACTCTGAATCAAAATTTACACTTAATGAATCATTTGAATTAAAATAACTTTTTGTTAATGAAAGGTAATGTATCGCGTCTAAAATGTTAGTTTTTCCTGAACCATTGTCACCAACAAAACAATTAATTCTATTGTTAAATTCCCAATGAGAATCTAAATGGTTTTTAAAGTTGAGTAATCTTAAGTTTTTTAATTTCAATTTTGTTGTATATTTGCGAGTCCAAAAATAAAAATTAAATGGCGAAAAAAATAAATAAAACAGAGGAACAATTAGCAAATGTTGAAGAAAATCTTTCTAAAGCAGGTCTATTTGTAGTTGATAACCAAGAAAAAATTATAAAAATAATTGGTTCAATAGTAGTTATTATAGCTGTTTTCGCTCTATATACTAAGTTTATTGTAGAACCAAATGAAGAAGAAGCTTCTAAGGAAATGTATATTGCTGAATTCTATTTTCAAAATAATGATTATAATAAAGCTTTAAATGGAGATGGACAATACTCTGGATTTTTAAAAGTTGCGGATAATTATTCCTCTACTAAATCTGGAAATTTAGCTAATTATTATGCAGCTATTTGTCAAATGAATTTAGCTCCTAATGACAGTATTAATTATTATGAAGACGCCTTAAACTCATTGAATAATTTTGATACTAATGATGAAATTTTATATTCGTTAGCTACAGGATTGAAAGGGGATGCTAACTTAGAACTAGGAAACACTACTGAAGCATTAAATTATTATGAATTAGCATCTACTGATTATACAAATGATTTTACAACTCCTTATTTTATGATGAAACAAGCTTTCGTTCATGAGTTAAATGAAAACTATAATTCAGCATTAAACATCTATGAATCAATAAAGGAAAACTATCCTCAATCAAAAGAAGGATTGTCTATTGATAAATATATATCTTCCGCATCTAACAGATAAACCATCAAAAGATGGCAACGAAAAATAATAATCTTTCAGACTACAATTTAGAATCTGTTCCAAATTCAAAAGGAATGAGATTTGCAGTTATTGTATCTGAATGGAATAATCATATTACAGATAATTTATTTGAAGGAGTAGAAAAAACACTTTTAAATTGTGGAGTAAAAGAAAATGATATTGTAAGGATTGATGTGCCTGGAAGTTTTGAACTAGTTTACGGAGCTAAAATAGCTTCAAATTATAATTATGATGCAATCATTTGTTTAGGATCAGTAATTAAAGGAGAGACAGATCATTTTCATTATGTATGTAACGCTGTCTCCTCTGGAATAAAAGATTTAAATATCACTCTAGACACACCTGTAATTTTTGGAGTTTTAACAGACAATACTGAAGAACAAGCAATTAATCGTTCAGGAGGTAAACACGGAAACAAAGGTGTTGAGGCTGCAATAACAGCTATAAAAATGGCACATCTTAATAATTAAAAAAATATCAGATAATATTTTTCTCTATTATAAATATGTTTAGATTTGCAAACTCGAAAATATTGGTCGCGTAGCTCAGCTGGATAGAGCATCTGCCTTCTAAGCAGACGGTCAAAGGTTCGAATCCTTTCGCGATCACATAAACCCGCCTTCATGGTGGGTTTTTTGTTAATTACCTTAAAATTAACTTTTTAGACATTGAACCAAAATCAGTAATAATTTCTAATATATAAAATCCCTTAAGATGTTTATGTAGGTAAATTTGATAATATGATTTATTATTATTTTGAAACACCTAATAATTAAATTAATACTCCTATATTATTAAATATTTTCAGGTGGTATAAACTATTAATTTTAGAATATTTAAGAAAAAAAAAGATTTTAAAAAAATATTTCTTGTACTAGTCTAAAAGTGTTAGCGTGTGCATCTACAATAGTATTTATATCTGGTGAATATCCACCTCCCATACTAATTTGTATTGGTATTTTATTACTCTTACAATAATTTAATATAAATTTATCTCTCTCTCTACACCCATCTATTGATACAGACAACTTTCCTAGTTTATCACTTTCTAAAATATCAACACCTGATAAATAAAAAATAAAATCTGGTTCAAATGTTTCTATTAATCTAGGAACTTCACATTTGATTACTTTTAAATATTCATTATCATTAACTCCATCAGAGAAACCATAATCAAAATCACTTGTTTCTTTTCTAAATGGATAATTGTTTTTTCCATGGAATGAAACTGTAAAAACATTTTTATTTTTCTGAAAAATTTCAGCAGTTCCATTTCCCTGATGAACATCTAAATCTAGAATTAAAATTTTTTTACAAATATTTTTTTTAATCAGAAAGTTAGCGGCTATAGATTGATCATTTAATATACAGAAAGCTTCAGCTCGATTTGAAAAAGCATGATGAGTTCCTCCAGCAATATTCATTGAAACCATATATTTTATGGAGTTTAAAGAGCTCTCTATTGTTCCTTGTACTATCTTTTTTTCTCTGTCAATTAACTTTTGAGACATTGGAAAACCGATTGCCCTCTGTTCTTTCTTATCTAATTTAAAATTTATTAATTTGTGGTAGTAATTATTGTCATGAGTTAATAGGATATAATTTTCATTAATACTTTTAGGAATAAAAAAATTAGAATCAATACATGTCCCCTCATTTATTAAAATTTCAGGCAGCAGCTTATATTTTATCATTGGAAATCTATGTTCCCCCCCTAATTCATGATAATAATTAAAATCATTAGCAATTTTTAGCATAATTTTTATTTCTTAAACATATTTGATTTAAATGATTTATTTAATCTACATTTTTACTATAGTACTTAACATATTACAAAAATAAACATCATTTAATAATTTTTTTATCTGACGTGAATCAAATATTTGACTTTTTAAAAAGTATTTTTATTATAAAATCATTAATTAAAACACATCAAAAATTCTAAAGAAATAAATTTAAGACTAAATTATAATTTTCAAAAATTTATTCTATATATCTCAAAAATTAATGTGAAATATTTTATAAAAAAATTATATGGTGTAAAAAATGTTAAATAATTAAAGAAATTATTTACTTTTGATAAACTTAAATAAGCAATCATGAAAAAAATTTTTATTCTAATTATATCAATTATATTATTTTCTTGTTCTTCAAATAAACAAGTTAATGATGAATCTCCATACGCTATTCAAATCAAGGAAGTTAGAAGTATATTTAAAGCAGAGGATGTTGTAAAGAGATTAGATAAATTTGATATTAATTCATATATAATCGCGGAAGAAGGAGATGACGGCACATGGTATCGTATAATAAGTGGATCCGAAAAGTCACTTGATGAAATACAAAAACATAAGGACTGGTTAGATGAAAAAGCTGATTTTAAAGAGCTTAAGATTATTAATTATCAAAATATCAAAAGTAATCTTGTTGAAGATTACAGAGAATCTAAGAAGGAACAAGAAAGAATCAAAACTCTTAAACCTGATATCCCTGAAAAAATATATGAAGTAATTAGCAAATTTCCTGATGACGATAATTTTATAGTTAAGAACTTCTTTATAGTTAATTGTCCTGATTCGATAAAAGATATTAGGAAATTTAGAGAAGGGTATAACGTTGATCATGATTTACCTAGGGGTATATCTATGAAGTCTTTAATGAAGAGATCAGAGTGTATAGCCGAGGTAATATATGAAGATAATTTATTTGAAGATAGGGTTACAATTGATATTGTAAAATTAAAAAAGGATCATGGTATAAATATCGATAATATTGAGTACGCAAGTTTTCTTGAAACAGAAAAAAATAAAAAACCTCTTCAAATAGCTAATTATTTTGCAGAATTAATTTTAGAGACTGGTAAATACTCTTTTGAGGACAAGGTTAAAATAAATGTCTCTTCCTATCAAAAGTTTATTGGATACAAAGTAACTATCAAACCAAGTAAAAGAAAGGATGAGTACAGAACATATTTTATCTTAGTTTCTAAAGATATGAATCATGTGATTTTTTCACAATCAACAGAAAAGACTGAAGAAGAAATAATGGATATTATTAAAAGCTTAGGAGAGGGAGAAGGATTAAATTCATATGATGAATTCTATAATTCTTTTTACACATTACCTAGTAAAATTAAACATGATTTTATCTGTTTTACTACAGAAAAACTTTCACGTAGATATGCAAGAGAAAGAAATAACGCAAAATGGGCAAAGAAAATGGTAGGTCATTGGAATTCTACAGCGCATTTCTATTCTGAAGAACATAAAAATTATGTAGTTTCGTTTTTTGACTTATTGTATGAAAATCAAGTTGACTATATTTACAAAACACTATATATAGACGCACAGTCCTCTAGTAGTCGATCTTTCGAAATAGATGTTAAAGGAAAAACAGGAATAACTTTTAAAGGCACTTATCCCTCCGAGGTTAGTTTTCCTAGTGGAAGAAATGTAATTGTAACAGCTAATCGACAGTCTGGTAAACTAAAGTTAGCTGATATGTTAGAGGTGTGTGAATCAATGCAATTGACATCGGAATAATATTTAAGTCCATATTTTTTAATGAAAAATGTGAAGTTTAATAACAAAAGTTGGTTTAATATTATAAAAGAATAAAATTTCTCACAATTACTAATATTAAATAAAAGCTTTTAAATATTGTAATAAAAGTCATATTAAATAAGGAGACTTGAATACAGTAATCCTCAAGCTAATAATTACTCTACTTTTTGCAACTATAATCAATTTACTATAAAATAATTAAAGATAATTCCACCAATACCAAAAAATCAAAAAGTCAATTACCATTACTAGAGGTGTTGCTAAAATTAACCACCAAATATTTTTCCAACGTATTAATTTTTTAATCCAATCGACATCTCTTTTATAACCTCTAATTAAATAAAAAATTAATAGCGGTATTAGCCATGGTAAAATAAAAACACTTACAGATGGAATTTTTCCATTATCAAAATTAATTCCAAATATTGATCTATTCCACTCTGATTCTTCAGAATCAGCTGAATTCACTATTTTGCAATCTATCATCTCTTTCATTGGAAAAGAAGCGTAATTAACATTGAAAAATGTTATTAATATAACTATAAGTATGATTTTCCTTTTCATCTAGCAAACATATAAAAATTTTAATGAGAAAAATATCGAAGTACAGGATTACAACCTCTACCCTTTTACTAGATCACAGTAAGCTTTCAAACTAAAAAATTGCTCCGTTTTTTGTACCACTAATCAATCTACTAAAACAAACTTAAAAAATTAATTGGATTTTTCCAATTGCTTTATAAGTTGAATATTATGTTTTTCAATATCAGATAATAAATGATTAATATTATTAAATTTAGGAATGTACCATTTTTTTGATCTGAAATACTTATCCATCTCCCCACCCGATTTAAAAATATATCCATGTCGAGCAAATATCTCATTACGAATTATTTTGTAATTAAGTTCATAGTAATCAACATACCAAACTAATTCTTTTTTAGTAAATTTATGAGTAGATGTTTCAGTAAATCCTTTAAGTGAAAAATTTATATATTCATTTTGATTTCTCCACAATATTGTATCTATTGATACAGAATTTGCTATTTGTATACTATCATGAAAATCATATTCTCTCATCTGAGCAGTACTAAAATCGTCAGAATCTACCGGTTTTAAATCTTCTTTACAAAGATGATACTTATTAAACAATTTACATCCTTCAGGGTCTCCTAAAAGGCAAGCAATATGAAAGTTTTCGCAATAATTAAGCCCTAAGTTCATTTTACATACGCCTATATTCATGTGTATATCAATTAATATTGAGGGGGCTCTTTCTGAAATTTTTTTAAGATCATCTATTTTTTTTAAAACAAATCTATAATCTAGAATTGCTAATTGATAATTTCTTAATTGTAAATAGCTATAAGCTCTATTATTATAAGATACAATATTATCATCTATTTCAATTGACTTTGTATAATCCTTAATAGCTAATTTATGTAAATTAAGTCCTTTATATGACAATCCTCTTACAATATATAAACTTGAATTATCAGGGTCCTTATTAATAGCTTTCGTAAAATAATCTATAGATAATTCATATTTTTCTGAGTTATAATAATCATATCCTTTCTGATAATTTTGCCCAAATAGAATCAAAGGAACACATAGTATTAGTATTAATAGTTTTTTCATACAACAATAATACAGAAAATTTATTGGAAATATAAAGAGAAAAAAGTCGTGGTAGATATATAATAGATAGACTAGCAAACACTCTTTATTCAAAGGATCCTAACAAAAAATAAACCCCTACAATCACTAGATTATAAGGGTTTAACTGAAGCGGAGAGAGAGGGATTCGAACCCCCGGTACATTGCTGTACAATGGTTTTCAAGACCACCGCATTCGACCACTCTGCCATCTCTCCAAAGAGGTCACAA
>MDTD01019119.1_pt1 | contig 11403 bp, 9 predicted proteins | sample 811221 | NCBI WGS metagenome assembly MDTD01 (sample SAMN05326646, study PRJNA326480) | marine metagenome | isolation source: seawater | place: Pacific Ocean: South West | collected 2011
CAGATATTGATGTGATTGTTATTAGTCATAACCATTATGATCATCTTGATTACAAAACTGTAAAGAAAATCGGAGATAAGGCCTTATGGGTAGTACCCCTAGGACTAAAAAAATGGTTTTTGGATAAAGGTGTAAATAATGTAACTGAATTGGATTGGCATGATTCAATATCGTTCAATGATATTTTGGTAACATCATTACCAAGCCAGCATTGGTCCAAAAGAACAGTTTTTAATAGTTTTGATACATTGTGGTCATCCTGGCTAATTCAAGTTGATGATTTTAAATTTTGGTTTGCTGGTGATACGGGTTACAACGAAATACAGTTTAGAGAAATTGGTAAAATTTATGGTCCATTTAATTTAGCTGCAATACCAATTGGTGCATACGAACCTCGATGGTTTATGAAAAATTTTCACATCAATCCAGAAGAAGCAGTAAAGATTCACAAGGATGTTTTTTCAGAAAAAAGTGTAGGAATCCATTTTTCTACCTTTGTTTTGACAACAGAGCCTATAGATGAACCAGCAAAAAAACTTAAGCAAGCCCTAAAAAAATATAGACTAAAGCCAGAAGAATTTCTGGCATTAAAAATCGGCGAGTTTATATTTTTTTAGATCATAAATAATTTCTTTTTAAAATTATTGCAATTTAGTTGCAATTATTATTTAAATAATATCCTCCTGATTACTTAACTTTACATACTAATATTTTATAAAATTAAAAGGATTAAATTGTTTAGTAAAAATTGCTGTAAAAAGAAAAGTAACTTTTTCTATGAAATTTGGAGATGTGTAGATTGTAAACTATTTTCTATTGCTATTCCATTTTTTTGCCTGAGTTTTTCATTTTGTCAAAGTAAAATTTCAGGTAGAGTTTTAAATTCAAAATCAAACTTACCAATTTATAATGTAAGTATTTTCATTGATAGTTCATCAATTGGTACCACAACTGATATTGATGGATTTTTTAATATCAAAATAGATAAAAAATATGGCAAAAATGAACTTTTAAATTTTAAAATGATTGGATATGAAAATTTAAAAATTCCAATTGATTTATCTAAAGATGGATTGGAATTAAACAATATTTTTTTAGATCCAAAGATTCTCAATTACCAACCAATACAGGTCCATTCACATTATAAAACTGATGATTTAATTTCTACAATTTCAATCACTGGAAAAGAGTTAAATGAAAATATAAAAGGTGATTTAGCAAATACTCTTTCTAATGAATCCAATATTGGTATTAATTCAATTGGTGTTGTTACTTCAAAGCCATCTTTAAGAGGTTTTTCAGGCGATAGATTTCTAATAACAAAAGATGGAAATCAAACTGGCGATTTATCACAATCATGCATTGATCACGTAATTGTACTTGATATGTCCGAGGTTGATATGATTGATATAATTAGAGGACCTGAATCGTTATTGTATGGTGAAAATGCTATTGGCGGAGTTATAAACACCAGTCTTTTAGGTAACCCCAAAGTAAGAGTTGATAGGCCATATGGTAAGTTTTTAATTGGAGATGAATCTTTCAATAATAGTGATTACTGGAATGCGATGTTATATGTTCCTATAGAACGTGTTCAATTCAATACTTTCTATAGTGATAGAAAAACTCGTAATCAAACTAGTCCAGAGGGTGAGTTAGAAAATACATATTCAAATACATCAAATTTTAAATTGGGATTCACGATTTATAACGGCGACAATTACATAAATTTTATAAACGAAGAATATGTTATGGATTATGGAGTTCCACCATCCGAGACTGGACATATTAATGGAATTGATGTTGAATTAACATCCAGTTCAAATCAAATAAATTATCATCGTGATCTATCATTTCTTCATGCTACTCTTGATGTTAAATATAATTATATAGACTATGAACATAGAGAATATGTAAAAGGGTATAATGATTATCACGTTAAATTAGAAAAAAAGACCCAAAATATGAAAATTGAAATAAGATCGCACAATATCATTTTGGGAACGGAAATTACTGATAGAAAATTTCAACCAGATGGTTTTTATTTATCCCCGTTTACTCATGAGGAAGATATTTCTATATATGGATATTATAATCGTAGTATTGATTACTTTGGCGTAGATTTTTTAAGTTCATTTAGACTTTGCGCATTAACAATTGAGCCAGGAGAATATAACCACGAAAATGGTAATTATAATTTAATTGTAAAAGATGAAGACGGAAATGCAATTTTAGATGAAAATGGTAATAAAATTTCAGCTGTTAGAGATAGAGAATTTGAAAATGCATCTATTTCATTAGGATTAAGAAAAAGTATAGATAAGTTTGAATTTAATACTTGGCTTATGAAAACAGATAGGGCGCCTAGAGTTGAAGAATTATATTCTGACGGACCTCATTTAGCATCATATGCCTTTGAGGTTGGTAATCCAAATCTAAAATCAGAAAAAATTTATGGAATAGAAAACTCAATTAAATATTCAGGTGATAAATTAGATTTTTCATTTGTATCATTCTATAATTACAGCCCCTATTATTTTGAAATGACAAAAGATGGCAATTGTGAATTCCCAGAAGACTGGCAAGCTTGGTCAGGACACCCTTGTGCAGGATCAGATTGGATTGATTGGGGTAGTGGAGCAGCGGGTTGGCTTTATAAATATACTGCTAAAGGAAACGAAGCTGTAATTCAAGGTCTTGAAATAGATTTAGGTTACTCATTGACTAACCATTTTAAAATAAACTATAATTATTCAATGGTTCAAGGTGACAACAAAACAACGGGCATGCCACTATCGTACATGAATCCTACAAAAGAAATCTTAGATATAAATTATTACAAAGATAATTATAGTTTTAAATTGAGATTTAAAAACATTCATGATCAAAATAGATTAGGTGAATTTGAAACTTCTACAGACGGAGCCTTATTAACTGATTTTTTAATTAGTTATCAGTTTAGAAGACATAATATTGTTATTCAATTTAATAATATTTTTGATAAAATATATTATAACCATTTATCAAGGATAAAAGATGTTACGCCTGAGGCAGGTAATAATACACACCTTGTATATAAAATAATGATTTAATTTTAGCAAAATCAAGTTATAATTTTTTGAAATCATTACCACTGGGATGTTGAAAAACGCTAAGTTCAAATTCTTGAACAATTGATAAAAGATGATCAAAAATATCAGCTTGTATTGACTCATAGTTGACCCAATTGGTATCATTAGAAAAAACATAAATTTCAATTGGTAACCCATCAGGCATTGGGGGTAATTGTCGTACAAGAAAAGTCATATTTTTGTGTATATTTTTGTGATTTTTAAGATAATTTATCACGTAAGCTCTAAAAGTTCCAACGTTGGTAAGTGATCTTCCATTTATGAGTTCACTTTTATCAATTTTATGCTTTTCATTATATGAATCAACTTCGATAATTTTATCATTTATATATTGTTTTATTAGAGAAAATTTTTTGAATTTTTGAATCATTTCGTTGTTACAAAATTTGATACTACTCATATCAATCTTTATTGATCGTTTTATTCTTCTGCCCCCACTTTCAGACATTCCTTTCCAATTCTTAAAAGAAGAATTGATAAGTTGATGAGTAGGTATTATTGTTATAGTTTTATCCCAATTTTGAATTTTGACAGAGTGTAATGCAATATCAATTACGTCTCCATCAGCACCAAATTGAGGTGCTTCAATCCAATCTCCAACTTTGAAAAGATTGTTTGAACTAATTTGTATACTTGAAACCAACGAGAGAATTGTATCTTTAAAAACAAGCATTAAGACTGCTGTTAAAGCTCCAATACCACTTAAAAAGTAAATTGGTGATTTTCCCGTAGCTAGAGCTATTATTATGATAACACCAAGTATGTTAATTATAAGTTTTATTACTTGTATATAACTTTTAATATTGAGTCTTTTTGAAAACTGTGATTTTGAATAAATATCGTTTAAAGTGTTTATTATCGAATTGATTGATAATATAAGAATGATATTAATCAATACAATTAAGACTCTTTCTAAAAAAATGGGAAATATTAAAAAATCTCTAACCGTATATAAAAATAGTAGGGGTATTAAATAAGATATTCTTTTAAAAACACCATGCTCTAACAATTTATCATCAAAATTTGTAGATGTTTTTTTAAAAAAATGAGAAATTGATTTCATAAAAACATTCTTGGTTATTAAAAATAGTAAATAGCAGATAGTAATTATCAGAAGATATGCTAAATACCAATGATTTTGATGATATGATGATAATAAGTTTATAAAGTTTGTCATAATTTGAATTAGTTATATTTTAAATGTTTTGATTGTTTTTTGAAAAACATGTTATTCTAAGATTAAAGTTTTTAAATTTTCGTTAAAGAAATATATTAAATTTAAACAATAAAAATTTTACAAATTAAATTGCATATAATACATTGATAAAACAAGAAAACATTTCAAAACTTAAAATAGCTTTTTTAGCCTTTATAGCATGTTTATACTTTTTTTCAATTTCATATTCTAATGAATTTTCAGATTTTGATTTGCAAAGACTATCATATGTAGATTCGCTTACAAATAAGCTTATTAAAGAAAAAAAAATTACAGGTGCTTCAATACAAATTCAAACAAAAAATAATATTATTTACGATAAGAAAATTGGCTTTGGAGATGTAAATAAAAAAGTAATTTTAAACGATAGTACCATATTTAGAATTTATTCTATGACCAAACCAATTACATCTGTTGCTGCAATGATTCTTCTTGAAAGAGGATTAATTAAATTAGATGATCCAATTAGTCAATACTTGCCAGAATTTTCAGAAATGAAGAAAATAAAAGTTATTAATATACCCTTTTTTAAGCATTTATTTCACTTTACAAGAAAAGTTGATAACGAAATAACTATTTTTCATTTGTTAACTCACACATCTGGAATGTATTATGATTTTAGTAGTAGGTATGGTAGTGTTTATAAAAAGTTTATCAAAGGATCTGAAAAAAAAATAAATAGTTTAGATGACTTTTCAAAACAAGCATCCAAACTACCATTATTGTTTGAACCAGGATTTGACTTTAATTATGGCATTAGTACAGATATCCTAGGAAGAATTGTTGAGGTTGTATCAGGTAAAGATTTAGCTTCTTTTTTAAAAGATGAAATTTTTACTCCTTTAGAAATGAATAGCACATCATTTAACTTTGATAATGATATAAAAGATCTATTAACTGTCTATGAAAACTTAAATGATAAAATTGTTCCCTATTCAATATTAAATATATCTCCAATAGCAAACTATCCTCTTGGAGGAGCAGGACTCTTTTCTACATTATCTGATTATTCAAATTTTTGTACTATGTTACAAAACAGAGGCTCATTTAAAAACAAGAGGATTATAAGTAAAAATAGTATTGAGTTAATGACAAAAAATCATTTGAAGAATTTAAATGGCGAAAATGCAAAAAGAATATCTCGTAGATTACCAATTGTGTTAATTGAAGGTCATTATGAGACAACTTTTCCCATGGATGGATTCGGACTTGGTTTCTATATAAATGAATCCTTAAGTGATCAAAAAACTATAGCAAGTAAAAATAGATATGGATGGATGGGAGCAGCAAATACATTCTTTTTTATTGATAAAGAAAATGATTTTTTTACTATAATTATGTCGCAATCCAAAATGGATTTTTCAATCTTGAATGACTATGAAAATGTTATTTACCAAGCTATTAAAAATTAAATATGCACTTATTACAATTTAAAAACATATCAAAAAAATATGGCTCTTTTGAAGCTCTTAAGAATATATCATTTTCTATACCAGAAAATTCTATTTTTGGTATTTTAGGCGCAAACGGAAGTGGTAAATCAACATTTATGAAAATTTTGCCTGGCTTAATTCAAAATTGGACAGGTCAAATTTTCTACAAAAATCAAATTTTAAAATTTAATAGCAAATTATTAAAAAATAATTTTGGCTATTTAATAGAATCACCAACTTTTTATGAGTATTTAACCGCAAAGCAAAATTTAGAATTATTTTCAAGAATTTCCTTAGTTTCTAAAAATAGAATTAATAATGTTTTAGAATCGGTTAATTTAATTGAGAGAATGAACGATAAAGTAAGTAACTATTCTTATGGAATGAAACAGAGATTGGGAATTGCTCAAGCATTACTGCATAACCCTGATATTATCATTTTAGATGAACCAAATAATGGTTTAGATCCGAACGGAATAAATGATATGACTAAATTAATCAAGGAGCTAAAATCACAAGGTAAAACAATTTGCTTAAGTACTCATAATTTAAAAGATGTGGAAGAAATTTGTACTGATTTTACTATTTTTAATAATGGAATTAATTCAATTTCTACTTCGATGGAAATTCAATTAAAAAATAGTAAAAAATGGCTTTTAAACGTTAGTGATAAGGATAAGGCAATTTCAAGAATTTCAAAATCTAATTTATTTAATGTTATAAACGTATTTAATAATAATATTTTAATCGATTCCAAATCAAAGTCAACGATCAAAGACTTAAATTATATTCTTCATGATCTTGATTTGTATAAGATTAATAAAGATTCTGATTTAATCAGTTATTTTAAAAATGATTAATCTATTTTTTAACGAAATAATCAAAGCTTTTTTTAAGAAAAGAACCTATATTAGTTTTCTTCTGATAACACTACTAATCCCAATAATTGTTTATGCAATAGATTATGGTGCAATATCACTTCAAAATAAAATTTATGGACAGATGCAAGATTCTTTTATTTTTATTGGTTCAATAGTAAATGGTAATTTTTCAACGTATTTAATAATTGCAATCCTAATTTCACATATGCCTTTTTTATCAACTATTGTACCATCTGAAATTATTTCTGGTGAGTATTCTAAAGGAACATTTCGAATGTATTTGACACGACCAATATCTAGGGGTTCAGTTTTTTTTTCTAAATTGTTAGTTGTATTTTTATATACAACAATGATGATGTTTTATTTCTTTTTTTACAGCCTTATCGTTTCTTATTTGATTTTGGGATATGGGGAATTGATTGTGTTTCACGATGGGATATTATTACTTGGTGAAGACGATATTATATGGAGGTTTTTTCTAAGTTTCATATTTTCAAATTTTGTAATGATCTCAGTTGCTTCTCTTTGTTTTCTTTTTTCATCATTTTCAAAGAATAGTGTAACACCAATTATCTCAACAATAAGTATAGTTTTCATTGGTACGGCTATATCTTTCATACCAATTGACATTTTTGAAATGATAGACCCATATTTATTTACAGGATATATTGATATTATTTTATTATCTTTTTACGATCCGGTGCCTTACGATATCTTCTTGAATTGTTTTGTTGTAACATTTTCTTGGTCGTTAATTTTCATAACAATTGCATATTTTAATTTTATAAATAGGGATATTATTGAATGAATATAATTATTAAAATGATTTTGCTCATTCTATTTAATAGTTTTTTATTTTCTAATAAAAATACGGAAAATTATATAATTAGAAAAACTAACGAAAAATTCAATGAAGTAAATGATTACCAAGTTGAAATGATAATTAGATTAAAAGTGCCTGCATTTCGTATGCCCAAGAAAAAGTATAAAGTTTTTTATAAAAAGCCTAACAAAATAAAAATCAAATCTAGAGGTTTTGGAATATTACCGAAAACTGGACTCTTTACATCTCCAAATGATAATTTTGACAACTTAAAAAATATAACAATGTTTTATGATAAAGATTTAACAAATCATGTAATTCTGAAAGGAGATTTAATTGTTGATAGCTTGAAATTTGATATGCCTAATGAATACTCAAGAATAGCATTTGATCCAATAGTTGAAGTCAAAATTGATACAATCAATTGGGTAATAAAAAATGTTACTACTAAACTTGATACTTTGAAATTGTTTCAAATAAATAATAATTATGAGATCTATAATGATAAATATTATATGCCTAATGAATCTATAGTAAAATATTTCATAAAAGATAAAAAATTATTTAATTGGATTAATAAAGATGCAAGTAATGTAATTGGACAAGGTAAAGACTTGGTTAATAAAAATAATTCAATTGTTGAAGGTACTATTACCGTAGAATATAAAAATTATAAAATCAATAAAGGTATAAAAGATAAAATATTTGATTAATAAATGTTTAAATGTTAATAATTGTTAATATGGTATATTTTTTATTTAAAATGACTATTAGATTTTATAACTTACTAATTATGGTTTATTCAAAATGATAGCCAAAGAAGGCAAAGTTGTTTTAGTACCAATAGTACTAGTCTGTTTTACAGGCACACTGATAAGCAATTACTATAGCTTGCGTTGGTTAGACTATATAAATTATTTCAATTACATATTTCTATTGTTTTCGTTATATTTTTTTAGAAATCCTGTTCGTAAAATCCTTGGTGATCCAAAACAAATGATTTCCCCAGCTGATGGCAAGGTTATTCAAATTATTGATGTGGATGATGTTGATGTTGGTAAAGCAAGGCAAATTTCAATTTTTTTATCTGTTTTTAATGTGCATTCTCAATACGTACCAATAGATTGTAAGGTTCTATCGAGCGTTTATAATCCAGGGAAATTCCTAATAGCATATAACCACAAAACATCTAGTGATAATGAACAAACAGTTACATTATTTGAAAATAATTACAATCAAAAATTTAAAATAAAACAAATTGCAGGCTTGATCGCTAGAAGAATACTGAATTATATGCATATTGGAAATCAACACGTTAAAGGAGATAGATTAGGTTTTATAAGATTCGGTTCCCGTGTTGAAATAATTGTACCGCAAAATTCATTTGAAATACAGGTAAAAAATGGAGATTTGGTAAGATCTAATTTGACAATAATAGGAGAATTTAAAAATTGTTAAAAGCACAATTCCCTAATATTATAACTTTAGTGAATTTATTTTTTGGTTTTCTGTCAATATTAAATAGTTTTATCGATAATTTCTCTTTAGCTTGTTATTTCATATTTTTGGCAGCTATACTAGATGCGCTCGATGGTAAGATTGCTAGAATGTTTGGAGTTTCTACTGAATTTGGAAAAGAATTAGATTCTCTATCTGATCTTGTGTCGTTTTGTCTAGCTCCATCCGTATTAGTATATATTTTATATTCACACAATATGCCAGGTATTTCGGGAGAACTTATTGCTTCAGCGCCACTCTTACTTGGAGTTATTAGACTTGCTCACTATAATATTAGTGAAAATGATGATTTATTTTATTTTGAGGGTTTGCCTACAACATTTAATTCAATTTTTATTTGTTCTTTAATTTTATATTTAGAAAATATAAAATTGTTAGCTCCAGAATATTCACAACCAAAATTTATATTACCCATTATTGTAAGTTCTTCATTTTTGATGATAACAAGAATAAAATTTCCTAAGTTCCCATTAATGAATTTCAACTCTGGTAGATTAAATACTATAAAATTATTAATTTCAATATCTGTTTTTATAATATTTTTTATAACACTGATATTTGAAAAACATGAAATGTTTTTTTTATTTTGCTCAAGCACAATTATTGTAGCAGGTTTATTTAACCATTTATTTTTTAATGAAAAGATTCATATAAATATTTTAAGAAAATTTGTTGGACGTAACTGATTTATAAATTTTATTCTAAATGAAAACTTATTTCTTATATTAAATACTCATTGCGTAAATTTATTCATGAAAATTTTTAATAAATTCGATCTTAAAACAACAATTATTATATCTTTGTTTCCTTTTATAAGTATTTTAGGAATTCCAATATACGTTTATAATTATGGTATTGTTTGGCAAGAACCTGCACTTTTATTTTTGGGCTGGATCTTATCTGGTCTTGGAATAACTGTTGGGTACCATAGATATTTTTCACACAAATCCTTTAGAGCAAATCAATTTTTCGAATGGATTTTCATGATTTTTGGAACAATGGCAATTCAGAAATCTATTCTCCAATGGTGCTCAAATCACAGACAACATCATAAAAAATTAGACACAGACAAAGATCCTTACAGTATTAAAAAAGGTTTTTTCCATGCTCATGTAGGTTGGATTCTAGAAAATAAATCTTTTCCAATTGAGGGTGTTAGTGATTTGAAGAAAAAAAAAGCTGTTATCTTTCAGGATAGATATTATTGGCCATTAACACTTGTAATTTCTTTCGTTCTACCGATATTGATTGGATTTACTTATGGTCGTCCAATTGGTGCATTTTTGTGGGGTGCTATCTTTAGAATTACTTTAGTCCATCATTTTACTTGGTTCATAAATTCACTTTGTCATTTTGTTGGTACAAAACAATACAATTTTAATATTTCAGCTAGAGACTCCTGGTACATGGCTCTATTTACTTTTGGGGAAGGGTATCATAATTTTCATCATACATTTGAGTGGGACTATCGTAATGGAATACGATGGTATGATTTTGACCCTAGCAAGTGGGTTGTTAAATTTTTGTCTTATTTCAAAATAACTTACGATCTTAAAGTTGTTTCAGATACTAATATTTTTAAAGCTAAGTTAAAATCATTACAACAAAGAATAGAATTTGCTACAAAAAAATATTCTGTTTCAGAAACTTATATTGATACCTTAAATGAATATATTAAAAAATCTTTTCAACAGTTGGAGATATTAGAAACTATAGAAAAAAAATATAGAAATTTTAACGTATCTACATTAAATGAAATTGATAGAAAAAAAATAAATTTCAAAAAAAAATTTCATACGCGTGAAATCCAAAATGCTATAAGTTCAGTCATGATGATGCTTGTTAATGTTAAAGCATTAAATTAATTAAAATGAATTTTAGGAAATGAATTTGAATTTTAAAATCTTTTCATTTATCATTAAAATATTTTTCCCATTACTACAAAATATTCTTTCACTAAGACAAAATGAATATTTTTAGTATAATTAATCCAGTAAATAATTTTAAAAATTTTCATAAAAATTTACGTACAGATATCTTTTCAGGCGTAACAGTAGCAATAATTGCTTTACCATTATCTCTAGCTTTTGGAGAAATCTCAAACTTAGGGCCAATTGCAGGTATTATTGGCGCTATCATTGGCGGCATAATAGGTGGAATTTTTGGAGGATGCTCTTTAAGTATAAGTGGTCCTACTGCGCCTACATCAGCTCAAATTTCAACATTCATGGGTTTGTTTTTAATTAGCTCAACAAATAAGCCTGATTTTGTAGCTATATTCTCAATTATTTTTTTAAGTGGTCTAATTATTATATTAATATCATTTCTTAAAGTTTCTAGATACATACAATATTTACCATACCCAATAATAGCTGGATTTATGTGTGGAATTGGTATTCTA
>MDTD01071565.1_pt1 | contig 11403 bp, 8 predicted proteins | sample 811221 | NCBI WGS metagenome assembly MDTD01 (sample SAMN05326646, study PRJNA326480) | marine metagenome | isolation source: seawater | place: Pacific Ocean: South West | collected 2011
TAGCCGGTAAATTTAGAATGACGGAGCAAGGCGAGACAATCGCCCAGAAATACGCTAATTTATTGACTGCCACTGTTAATTTAGAAATAACTATGTCGGGTGTTGCTTACGCTAGTTTTCGAGACGCAAAGGGTCAGCCGCAGCCAGCATATCGAGATACATTTGGATATTTAGCTGAGATAAGTCAAAAAAAATATCAAAGCTTACTTAACGATTCCGACTTCATTCCTTTTTTTAACCATGCTACTCCGATTGACGCAATAGAGTTATGTCAATTTGGGTCACGACCATCTCGTCGCAAAGGTCGGCAGAGTCTAGATGATTTACGCGCAATTCCATGGGTATTTGCGTGGAATCAATCAAGGTTTTACCTCCCAGGATGGTACGGAGTTGGTACTTCACTAAAAAGTTTACAAGAAGACAAACCTGAAGCTTTTGATGAACTGTGTAGAAAACTTCGCTCCATCCCATTTTTGAGCTATGTCCTTTTGAACGTGGATACTAGTTTGGCCAGCGCTAATATTGATCTAATGATTGAATATTCAAAATTATGGCCGAATGAGCAATCTAGACAGAGAATAATGGGGATGGTAATCGATGAACTTAAACTTAGTAGAGACAATCTAGATTTAGTCTTAGGTGGACCACTAGAGTCTCGACGGCCAAAGCTAACTAGAACACTCCAAAAAAGATCTGCCGCCTTGCGTCAATTGCATTTACAACAGATAAGATTACTTCGAAAATTCAGACACCAGTTGATGGCATTACCTGAGCATGAAAAGGAAAGTCTTGTCTTGCGACTTATGCTCACAATAAATGCAATTGCTGGCGGTGAGAGAACCACGGGTTAGTAAATTAGTTCAAACGTAATCCTGTGTCGTAATCAAATAAGTGGATACTTTCTGATGGAATTTTGAGACCTACCGTATCCCCGATGGAGAATTTTTGTTTTCCCGGTACTCTGACAGTTAAAAGCTCTCCTTTTACACTTAAGCGACCGTAAAGTAAGCTATCTGCTCCCAGACTTTCAATTACTTTAAGTTGGATAGTAAGTTGTCCTTCAGTCTTAGGTACGACTTCAATATGTTCTGGGCGAATACCTAAAATACTTTTCTCTGGTAATGTTTTTCCTGAGTGAACTGACTCGTAGACCGAACCATCCGGTAATTTCACCCCCACTCCTTCTAATTTCTCGACCGACAGAAAATTCATCGCAGGCGAGCCTATGAAACCGGCAACAAAACTAGTCGCTGGTTGTTCGTACACCTCCAGAGGTGTACCTATCTGTTCTGGTAATCCGCCATTCATCACCACAAGTCGATCCGCAAGAGTCATTGCTTCTACTTGATCATGTGTAACATAAATAGAAGTAGTTCCGAGACGTTGCTGCAGTTCCTTGATTTCCAGACGCATTTGTACTCTCAATTTGGCATCGAGGTTTGATAATGGCTCATCAAATAAAAAGACTTTTGGCTCTCTCACAATCGCACGACCCATGGCAACTCTTTGACGCTGGCCCCCGGATAATGCCGCGGGTTTACGTTGTAAAAGATCATGTAATTCCAATATCTTCGCCGCTTCTTTCACTCTTTTTTCGATCTCCGATTTATCCACCCCCTGATTACGCAAACCATAAGCCATGTTGTCGTAAACGGTCATGTGGGGATAAAGAGCATAATTCTGGAATACCATGGCGATATCACGTTCTCCTGGTTCCAATTGATTCACTACAATATCATCAATTTTAATCTGCCCAGATGAAATTGTCTCAAGACCTGCTACGGTTCGTAACAAGGTCGATTTGCCACAACCAGAAGGTCCGACAATAACAATGAATTCACCGTCTTGAATATTCAGGTTAACTCCTTTAATAGCATGAAAACCACCAGAATAAATTTTTTGAATATCTTCGAAAACAACCGTAGACATAGAATCCTCTACTTTTCAGTTTCAACCAGCCCTTTAACAAATACTTTCTGCATTGCAACCACTACAATTACAGGGGGTAGCATAGCTAGAATGGAGGTGGCCATAATCAAATGCCACTGGGGATCTGCTTCAGCGGACATCACCATACGCTGAATCGACATAACAATGGTGGCGTAATTATCCTCAGAGGTAATCAATAATGGCCACAAATATTGGTTCCATCCATAAATAAAAAGAATTACAAATAAAGCTGCAATATTAGTTCGCGATAAAGGCAACAAGACATCAAAGAAAAACTTCATTGGGCCTGCCCCATCGATTTTTGAGGCTTCAATAAGCTCTTTAGGAATGGTCATAAAAAATTGGCGAAATAAAAATGTGGCAGTAGCACTCGCTATCAAGGGTAGCGTTAAACCCACATATGAATTCAGTAGATCTAAACGGGCAACCACGGCGTAAGTAGGCACAATACGAACCTCTACGGGTAACATTAGGGTCATAAATATGACCCAAAAACACATCATTCTAAATGGAAAATCAAAAAATACGATCGCGAATGCAGCGAGCAGTGATATTGCGATTTTCCCAAAAGTTATACATAAAGCCATTATAAAACTATTCTTCATCATGAGAGCCACGCTGACACCGCCAGCACTAGAGATACCACTACTCAAAATCTCAGAATAGTTCTTCCAAAGATCCGGGCCAGGCCACATAGGTATGGGACTACTAACTAGAGCCTCGGGCGGATGGGTAGAAGCGACAAAAGCTATCCAGATTGGTAGAGCAACAATAAGGACACCAACGAGTAACACCAGATGAGACAGAATATTCAACCAGGGACGATTCTCAACCATAAATTAATACTCAACCTTACGTTCGACATAACGGAATTGAATTATTGTGAAGAAGCCTACAATAAGGAGAAGTATTACGGATTGAGCCGCACTACTTCCATAGTCCAAACCCACAAATCCATCATTAAATACCTTGTAAACCATAATAGATGTTGCACTAGCTGGGCCACCCGCAGTCGTTGCATGAACAATCCCAAATGTGTCAAAAAATGCATAGACTACGTTTACTACCATGAGAAAGAAAGTTGTCGGTGAGAGCAATGGGAATACAATATCCCAGAATCGCTTGAAGGGCGAGGCACCATCTAATGCGGCAGCCTCCAATAATGAACGTGGAATAGACTGTAACCCGGCTAAAAAAAACAGGAAATTGTAAGATATCTGCTTCCATGCTGCCGCTAGTACGATTAAAATCATAGCATCATTTCCATTAAGTTGATGGTTCCAGGCATAACCAAAATTTTGAAGAAAATAAGCTAATATTCCAATGCTAGGATTAAACATGAAATACCACAGTATACCTGCAATAGCTGGAGCCACCGCATATGGCCAAATCAAAAATGTCTTATAAAAAGTTGAACCTTTAATTACTCGATCAGCCATTACAGCTAAAAGTAAACTAAAACTCATTGAAGTTAGCGTTGTCGCCGCCGCAAAAACACCGGTTATCTGCATCGAATACAGATAATGTGAATCTTCAAATATATACTCAAAGTTTTCAAACCACACAAATCTACTTGCAGTACCAAAAGTATTTTCAACCATTAAACTCTGAAATAATGCTTCAGTAGCGGGCCAGATGAAGAAAACTAGAGTGATAATTAACTGAGGGGCTAACAACAAATAGGGTAAATACTTGTTTTTGTAAGCCACAGTTTGCCCAGTTTGCATTAGAAATTCCTCCTAATAAATTTTCTAATCAATTTATTACCCCTACTAGTTGCATCCTTTAAACCTTCCTCAACAGTCTTACTACCCGCCCAGATAGATTCTAACTCCTCGTTAATTACATCCCTAATTTGCACAAAATTTCCGAGTCTCAGACCTTTACTATTCACGGTAGGAATACCACGAGTCATCTGTAAGATTGCGGTTTCAGTGCCAGGATTTTGTTCATAAAAACCTTGGGATTTTGTGAATTGATAAGCTTCATGCGTTACTGGTAAATAACCTGTTTCGCGGTGCCAACGAGATTGAATACGCTGAGAAGCTAGAAAACTAAAAAATTTTGCGACGCCTTCGTATTCTGAGCTGGGATGTTCTCTTAACACCCAAAGGGAAGCACCTCCAATAATAGAGTTTTTGGGAGTCTTGACCAAGTCACTCCAGTATGGAAGAAAACTTACGCCAAATTTAAACTTGGTGACATTTGCTTTAACCGACGAATAGGAGGCCGACGAGTTGACGTAAAATATGCATTGTCCATTGTAAAACTTCGGAGCCGAATCCGAACGCCTTCCACCAAAAACAAATATCTTATCTTTCTGCCAGTCAGCTAGGCTACCAATGTGCTTTATGAAGGCTGGACTAGTCAAATTTAATTCGGCTTCAAGACCTTCGAAGCCATTAGATAATGTAGCAAAAGGAACGTCATGAACAGCTCCGTAATTTTCTAATTGAGTCCACGACTGCCACCCCACTGTAACACCGCATGAGTAGTCTTTTTCTAATCCCGCTCGAGATATTTTTTCAAGTTCATCCCATGTGGATGGAGGCTTATTAAAACCTGACTTCTCCAATGCATCTCGGTTGTAATAAAGAACTGGAGTTGAACTATTGAATGGCATTGAGTACATATTACCAGCCGGATCTGTATAGTAACCGGTGACAGCGGCTAAAAATTCCTCCGCCTTAAAATTCTCGCCTGTGTCACTCATTAGTTTGTATACCGGGTAAACAGCCTTTTTTGCTGCCATCATTGTAGCGGTACCAACCTCAAAAACCTGCACGATGTGAGGATGCTTACGAGCTCGGAATGCGGCTACCGCAGCCGTCATAGTTTCTGTATAATTTCCTTTGTAAACAGGCTGTATGTAATAATCGGTTTGTGATTGATTAAACTCCTCAGCAATGATATTTACTTTTTCATTAAGAGAGCCACCCATGGCGTGCCACCAGACGATATTCTGTCTAGCAGAAGTGATTGGAAAAAAACAAAAAAGTATGCATAGGGATATGCCGCAATAAACCTTGTTACTAATAAACTTCATTGAGATAGTCCCATATACAGAACGTATCGTACCAGACCTGACACCAAAGTAGTAGTACCGTAAGTAGATAAGAAATTTTCACAAAATTTAAACTCTACTTTGCCAGAATATGTAATTTTTGAGACAATTTTGTTTATGTGTAGCCCTGAACCTATTACTGAAGCTATCGAACGCTATTGTCAGATTGATGAGAAGTGCCGCAACCAATCACTCGAACTAGCTATGCAATTCCGTGACGAAAATGGGTTCGAAAAATCACCTCTCGATAGATTTTTTGCAGCCAAGTTAAGAGAATTCATGTTGTATTTACATTATGATTTTATTCAGCAGGCGCAGAATAAGAAGAAAAAAATTAATCCCACTGCAAAGCAACTTCTGAAACAATTGTCTAATGGTTGTTGGACGGGTTCAACTAAAACCCATCCCTTTAATTATTTTAGAGGCAAAGATTCAATAATCAGTTTTGAACCATTGCATCATAAGTGCAGTTTAGAAGCCTCTTTTGCCAGCAGCCTGGCTTCGCGACTTTGTAAAAATCCTGATCGCGAAAGCGCATTAAGGTTTCTACCTCTGGCCTATCAGTGTCGTAGTATTGTACGCTCCTTCTGTGAAGAAAATCCCGATTTTTATCAATGATCAACCACAGAGGTTTAAGAACTATCGGTGAACGAAAAGGGAACCGAATCAACACGATCTGGATTTCTAAACTAAACTAAGATTTTACCCAGGGGTCGTATGCAGTTTTCCTACGCGTTTATATCCATTTCTATAGTTATCACAGTTTTATATTCCAATCCTGTAGACTCTAAACAATCAATCCAAACTCAGCTAAATTCATTATTACATACTAAAAACCCCCAAGAAAAAGGTTTAGAGATCTCCAAAGCCTTTGAACATTATAACAATGGATTTCGAGGAGAATATGGAAAGATGCAGCTAGTTATAATGAACGCGCAGAATGACAAGGTAGCAAGAATTATGACTCAAAAAATTATCGAAGTTCCGGGTGAAGGAGATCGCAGCATAATAGAATTTGAATCACCTGCTGATGTCCGTGGAACAAAGCTACTGACTCACACTATGAAAACAGCAAAAAATAAGCAGTGGTTATATCTACCGAGTATCAAGCGGGTTAAACGTATAAACTCTCGTAACCAAGCTGTCTCTTTTATGGGCAGTGAATTTTACTATGAAGATTTAGCGTCACAGGAGGTTGAAAAGTATAAACATACCTTTCTGCGCTCGGAAACCTACCAAGACCGTTTGTGCTTTCTTCTTGAGAGAAAGCCAACTGACAAGCATAGCGGATACCAAAAAATACATGTTTGGCTAGATCAGGAGTACTATGCTCCCTTGAAAATCGATTATTTTGACCGAAAAGGAGAATTACTCAAGACGGCTATTTTTTCGGAGTACAAACAACACAGCAAATGGTGGCGTCAGAATAAAATTGTGATGAGCAATCACCAGACTAGTAAGCAGTCAATTATTGTATGGACCGACCAGAAACTTGATAAGTTATACAACTCGGACGAGTTTCTTAAACGTAGCTTGAAAAACTGATGAATTTGCTAGTCGTACTGTTGCTCGGTTTCATAAGTACCCTCTGGGGGGCAAACTGGCAACAAAACTTCGAACTACACCAAGAATTTCGAGGCTTTAATAACGATGAATCAATATTTACAAGGGATAACTCGTATTCTGTAAGACTACAGAATCATTCACAATGGCATAAAGGTTCTTGGTCAGTTAATGTTCGAGGTTTACTACGTCGTGATCCCTCTGGTCATCGAGAAGCGAACTTTCTGCAAGAATTTTGGATTCGAAAACGATACGATAATTTTTCGTTAACGCTTGGTTCACAAATGCTTGACTGGACTGCTTTAGAAGCCTTCCATCCAGCTGATGTTATGAACGCTAGAAATCTTGATTCCAACTTTGAAAGCCCCGAAAAACTGGGAGAGTGGATGGTCAAATTAGAAATTCCTCACGAAGAATCTGTATGGAACTTTTATTACATGCCTCATCTGCAGACGCCAACGTTTCCTAAACTTAACTCTCGATTAAATCTATTTAGAGCTTCGATGGTAAATATACAAATAATGGATTCTTCTTCGAATCTCATTCCAGGAAAAAAAGTAGAGCAATTTGGTGTGCGCTATGAGACCAGTCGAGGTGATACAGACTACAGCTTTCATTATATAAATCATTATGATCGCCAGCACCCAGTATCATCGTCTCAAATACCAGCTAACTCGATGAAAATTGGCTTACCTAAGGTTGCACAAATTGGTGGAACACTTGTAAGTATTTTTGATGACAGCTCTTTGAAGCTAGAATGGGCCTATCGCAATTACAGTCATAAAATAAAACATATTTTGCCACTGAATAATAGGGCACTCGACCATGCATCTGTCGCAGCTGGGCTTGAGTTTCCCAGACAATTGACCCACGGAGCAGAAATCATCTACCTAATTGAACTTCAAACTGTCATCGGACCTAATAGCCACGAACGTGCTCGAATGAACATATTTCAGAGAGATCTATTGCTAGGTGCTCGCTTCGTTAGAAACGACATTCAAGGAACTGAAATTACGGGTAGTATCATTCTTGATATGGAAAGATCTAGAGAAATTCTGAGCCAATTCAGCTTCTCTAGGCGAATCAATGACATGCAGAAATATCAACTTGGAGTTAGATACACCGATGCGCCCCCTAAGGGATTGTCGGATACCTCAGGCTTAAAACCCTTCCATAACGATTTTCAAATAACGGGAAGCTTGATTCATTATTTTTAGGAAAATCTATGACTAATAAAATTAATTCAACTATGGAATCAGTAGCCTATTTCGTGAGTCATAGCCCGATCAAATCACTATCAATTGTTCTCCTGCTAATGTGCACTCTATTGCCTGGTTTAGGTAACCTTGAGCAAGATTTCGGATATCGCATCTGGTTTTCAGAAGAGGATCCGAATATTAAAAATTTCGACCGATTTGAACGAAGATTTGGCAATGACGATAATGCCGTTATTCTAATGCATTCTCCATCGGGAATTTTCGATAAGGATAGTGCCAGAGTACTAATTGATATTACTCAAAAGTTATGGAAAATTAGAGATGTGATCCGTGTAGATAGTCTGGCTAATTTTAACTGGACTTATGCCCAAGATGATGACCTAATGGTGGAGTCAATTCTGCCCGATGATGAAACCTTGACTGAAGATTTTTTAGCAGAGCGTAAACAAATAGCACTCAATCATGAGACATTACCCGGGTATCTTGTCAGTCCATCAGGTGATACGGCTTTAATCATAGCAACATTAAAACCAGCTTTGAAAACCGAAGTAGATTACCAATCTTTAATCAACGATTTAAGGCAACTTCTGAGTGAGTACACGAATATCGCCGACCATCAATTCGGAATCAGTGGTGGTGCAGCAATTAATGACGCATTTAGAGAAAGTACGAGTACTGATCTTCAAAAGATTTTACCGCTGCTGTTTGTAACTGTTAGTGTCATCTTACTTCTCATATTCAAAAGTTTTGGAGGACTAATCCTACCCTGGATAACTATTGTCTTTTCAATGCTTGGCACTCTTGGTATGGCCGGTCATTTGGGTATCAAAATTAATAATATGACTGCATTTCTACCTAGTATATTAATTGGAATAGGCATTGCCGACTCTATCCATATCTTGGTTACTTATTTTCGTTTTCGTCGCGCTGGTTACGATTCGAAAAAAGCAACTTATCAAGCAATGTTGAAGGATATAAAACCCACGCTGTTAACAAGTTTATCGACAGCAATCGGTTTCTTGAGTTTAATTTGGTCACCAATTGTTCCCACCGTCAATCTAGGTATTCTAGCCGGATTTGGATCGATACTTGCCTGGATAATAACGATAGGTTTGCTTGGACCACTCCTTTCACTGCTGCCGCTGCGAGTAGCAGGCCACGACAAAGGCACCCAAACCCTCAAACCTTCCAAGTGGGTTTATAGCTACTCAAGCTGGCTCAAACACAATCGTTATGTGGTAATTTCTTTCTTTAGCATAGCCGCTTTGATGGCTTCCTACTTAGCAGTCCAAAATGAAGTCAACTCAGATACGCTTGAGTATTTTACGGATGATGTTCCCCTGAAACAAGCGAATAGAAAGATAGAAAAGCATGTCGGCTGGGTATCCCTTGTGGACTTCGTAATTGATAGTGGTACGAGCGAGGGAATTAAAGATCCAGATTTTCTCAATAAAGCTAATCAGTGGCAACAATGGGTGAACGAACTTGATTATGTCAGCAAGTCAACAGCTATCATGGATATTCTGAAGGCTACTCATCGAGCACTTCACTTCGGAGATCAGGCATATTACGCTCTAGCCAATGATCGCCAAATGATTGCCCAGGAATTACTCCTTTACACTATGAGTCTTCCTCCTGCTATGGATCTCAATAACCAAATTACTCTAGATAATCGACTGATCAGAGTTACCGTGAATTGGACTTTAAGAACTGATAATGATGCCCTGAACGCCATCAAAGCAATAGAAGCCAAAGGTAAAGAACTTGGACTGAATGTCTACGCCAGCGGTAAGTATATTTTATGGAAATCACTCGGCGGATATATCATACCTACGTTCTTCAGAAGTATAATGGGTGCACTTGTTCTAGTGTCTATCCTGATGTGTATTTTCTTGGGTAGTGTCCGTATAGGTCTAATGTCGTTAATACCAAATCTTCTCCCCATACTTTTTGGCGCTAGTTTGATTTACATCTCAGGTACATATGCTGATGTAGGTACTTCTTTAGTAGCTAGTGTCTGTCTTGGTATAGCTGTTGATGATACTATTCACATCTTATCTAGCTATCATTTACATCGTACTAAAGGCGAGGACTCAATTGGTGCTACGGCATTAATGGTCAGCCACACAGGGACAGCTCTCATAATCACTACCATTATTTTAGTAGCTGGCTTTGGAACTTATGCTCTTGGTAGTTTTGTACCTAATGTAAGTTTTGGTATTCTGACAGCAAGTGTGCTCGGCATAGCCTTATTTACAGATTTAACTCTTCTACCTGCCCTACTTTTTGCATTTAAGTTGGAAAGCCGTCAATTTACTGATTGAATAGGTCTTGAAAGAGATCCAGCTTCTAGGTAACATCGCCAAGCTATTCACAATAATTCCTTCTAAATCGGGAGACAAAATGGTCTTAAATTATTCGGACGCAGTAGAAAAATTCAGTCACGAAAATCTTGAATACTACAAGGAGCATCTGATCCAATTGGTCAAAATCCGAAGTATTTCACCTGGGGTTACTGATAAAACTGAATTCTTCAATGTACTTCGGGCAATCGGTAAAATTACGGCATCTATGGGCTTTAAAAACCACATCATAGAAACCAAAGGTAATCCTGTAATTATTGCTCAGCTTGAACGGGACCCTCAACTACCCTGGGTAACCATTTACAACCACCTGGATGTTCAACCTGCCGACGAACCTCAATGGGTCACAAAACCTTTTGAGCCCGTTGTTACAGACGAAAAAATAATTGCCAGAGGAAGCACCGACGATAAGGGGCCAGCTTTAGCCGTACTCTATGGTATGAAGTGCCTCATAGATAACGACATTCCCAGTCCTAATCTTCAAATTATTTACGAAACGGAAGAAGAAATAGGAAGCCCCTTCTTTGGTCAGTTTTTGGATGACCATTTAAATATTCTGAAAAAACCAGACTCTATTCTGGTGAGTGACACTGTGTTTGAAGGTAGTCGGCCAGCCATAACGTATAAATTAAAGGGTATGCTTAGAGTTGAAGTAGGCTTGAGGACTGGTAACAAAGACTTGCATAGTGGTATGTTCGGAAATGGTGTCGTCAATCCTCTTAATACCTTAATTCAGGCTCTGAGCCGTTGTGTTGACTCTAAAGGTAATATTCTCATTCCAGGTTTCTTTGATGGCTGTCCCGAGATGAATGAAGATGAGCAAAAGCGTTTAAGGGCTGTAGCCGATCAATTCGATTTAGAAAAGTTTAAGCAGGATAGCGCTGACGCGACTTTACATACAGAAGATGGTTTTAATATTCTCAAAAGAATTTGGCATTTGCCTACTTTTGAAGTCCATGGATTTGAAGGTGCTCAATATGAACCTGGGGCAATGAAATCTGCAATTCCTTATGATGTTAAAGCTAAAGTCAGTATGCGCTTGATTCCTGGGCAAGAACCAGAGCATCTTGTTAATTGTCTCCAAAGTTTTCTCCAGCAAGTTCATCCAGAAATACACGTCACTTCACTAGGTGGTCAGAAGGCCGTCCTGGCTGATTTGAACCACCCACACATGGAGCTAGCCAGAGAGGCGTGCAAGCAGGGTTTTGAGAGCGATCCACTCTTTATTGGTTGTGGTGGAACCATA
>MDTD01152729.1_pt1 | contig 11403 bp, 12 predicted proteins | sample 811221 | NCBI WGS metagenome assembly MDTD01 (sample SAMN05326646, study PRJNA326480) | marine metagenome | isolation source: seawater | place: Pacific Ocean: South West | collected 2011
AAGAATCATCCGGGCTTTAATTGGTGTGTTCTAAGTTGTTTCGATACAGAAAATTGGGAAAAGGCTCGTCCAAAGAAAGGCGAAGTTAATATCGCTCTTTATCACGGTGCCATCTGGGGATCGCATACTGACATGGAATTTATGCTTGAAGGGGATGACAATATTGACATCTTTAAGGGCTTTGATTTCGCAATGTTGGGAGACATTCACAAAAGGCAAGCGCTTGACAAGGAAAAACGTATTTGGTACTCTGGTTCAACTATACCTCAAAATTTTGGAGAAACACAACAAAAGGGTTTTCTGTTTTGGGAAATCAAGGATAAGAAAAACTTCGATGTAAAGTTTCATCCAATTAAGCACGTTCATCCTTATGTGACACTAGACTGGCATTCCGATTTAGATAACCTAATGCAGGAGGCAAGGCAATTAAAGGAAAATTCTCGCGTAAGAATTAGAGCTACAGAACGTTTGCCGTACGCGCTAGCAAGAAAAATTTCTAAAAAAATCCGATCTGACTGCGGCGCTTCTGATGTTGTTTTCAAGTATGACACTGCAAACAAAGAAATGCCAGTTTCCAACGAAATAAAAAGCATCGCTAAGTCTGGTACTTTGGATGATCGAACAATCAAAAAACTTCTAAGAACATATAACGGCGATACAGATAGAAACGAAGAGTTCTGGACTGAGATTGATACCCAGGTTGATCAGGCCTTGAGCAACAGTCTAAAAGCTATGCAACACGGAAATAGATGGTCTATCAGAAAGATGGAGTTTGATAACACATTTGGATATGGCAAAGATAACCTCATTGACTTTACAAAGCTAAATGGAATCATCGGTCTTTTTGGTAGAAACAGAGCAGGAAAGTCTAGTATTCCTGGTACTTTAACTTACGGTCTATATAATAAAAATGACAGAGGTATTGTTTCTAACCTGCACGTAGTTAATGCTCGAGCAGACTATTGCCAAGCCGCTGTTACTTTTTCAGTTAACGATGATTTGTATAGAACTGAGCGGCAGTCGGTAAAATGTATGTCTAGAGGCTCAGAGACCGTCATGACGCAGCTTAACCTGTATAGCGTGGATGAAGATGACACTATTGTCAAGGATATGTCTGGTGAGCAAAGGAGAGAGACAGAAAAAGAACTAACCAAGCTAATTGGTACTAGCGATGATTTCTTACTAACTTCGTTTGCTTCCCAGGGAGGAATGAACAGTTTTATTAATTTAGGTGGATCAGAACGCAGAAAAACAATTTGCCGATTCCTGGGCTTAGATGTCTTTTCAGAACTTAATAAAATCTTTAGAGATGCCAGCTTAGAAACAAAGGCAAAGATGAAGACTTTCAAAGGGAAAGACTATGAAAAAGAGCGTGAGAATCTTTTAGAAACAGTCAGGGACTACCGTTCAAAACGAGATGAGTGCCGAACTACTTTAGATAAATGCTCTGATGACTTGCAAAACGAACTGTCAGTACTTCAGAATCTTACTGCTCAAGTATCTGCTGATGTAGATGATATTCCTACCATAGAGCGCAACATATCTACCTGCGAATCAGAAATTTCAAATCTTGAATCTGAGATACAGAAAACTGAAGAAAAAATAAAGAAAGCTAAAAAAATCATTTTAGGTGCCGAATCAGCTCTAGACGAATCAGAATATACTAGTCTAAGAAAAGTTGTTTTAAATTACGACAAGATCCTTTCAGAAAAGGCTGCCTGTGAAAAAGATTTAGAGATGCTTGACAATAAGATTTATTTGCTAACGAAAAAAATTGATCTTCTAAGAACCCATGAATATGATCCAAACTGTTCTTTCTGTTGTAATAATGAATTTGTGAAAGAAGCAAATGACGCAAGGTCCGAACTACCAGACATTGAGAACGATAGACGAATCGTTATTGGTAAAATCGATGACTATTCATCAAAATTTGATAAAGATGAATATGGGCAAGCTAGAAACTATGTTGATAATTTTGATAAGAGAAAATCTAAGGTAACGGAACTAAAATTAAAGCTTTCAAAAATAGAGCTTGAACGAGAAAAGAACTTATCAGAGCTCTCTAATAAGAATCAAGCGCTCGTAGAGCTGAATGCATCTTTATTGATCGCTGAAAAAGCCGCAGATCCTATACTAGCACAAAGTATAGAAAAAATAAAGGCTCGGGTCCAAGACTTAGAACAACTAAAAGACAGCCATCAAAGTCAGTTGTCTAAATTGGCGACAAAGATTGGTGTGTATCAGGAGAAGCTCGACAATTTAGATCAAGAAAGAAAGCAATATAATAAAATCTTGATTGACTGGTCTGTTTATGAATTTTTACTTGCTGCTACAAGTTGGAAAGGCATACCTGCTGCCATATTACAATCAATGGTACCAGCCATTAACGAAGAGCTTGGATCTATTTTACAGGAAGCAGTTGGGTTTACTATAGAATTAGAAGTCGATGACTCTAAAACAGAAATGTACATAAACTATGGTGACAGTAGAAGACCTATCGAGTGTGGTTCTGGCATGGAGAAAATGGTTTCTAGCTTAGCCTTACGCGTCGCCTTAACAAATATCAGTTCTCTAAGCAAGTCTGATATGTTGATTATCGATGAAGGTTTTGGATCTTTGGATTCTGCAAATATTGAAGCTGTTACGGGTCTTTTACAAAAGCTAAGAAATTGGTACCGTTTAATTGTCCTAATCAGCCACGTTGACTTGGTCAAAGATTGTGTTGATGACATTATTGAAATAACCAGTTACGATAAAAATGCAAAGGTAGTCTATGGATAATACTAAGATTATAGAAAAAAAGTATTTTGACATAGTTATAGATGATGATTTCAAAAGAATGAAATTTGACTGCCCTGTTTGTAAATTAGTGCTTAGGGATTTAGAGGATGTAGAGTCGATGCAGTACTTTAAGGCTTGTACCGATTGCCAAGATTTCTTTTATTGGCCTAATTTAAAAAAATGGAATGAAGGTTGGCGACCAAAAAAAGATGAAGTTCACGAAAAGTTGAATAATTATTATGTAGTCAAGGAGAAATGACATGGAAACACCAGCACAAATTTTAACTTTTGAAGAATTAAATATTTTAGGAAACATTCTAAACTATACCTTTGGAAAAGCATCAACAAGAGATTCCGGTTTCGGCATCACAACTAGTTTAGCCGGAAATTTGCTTACTCTGAAGTATCAAACTATCGTTCATTTCAACAGTTCTGATGGTTTGACGACACAGAAAAAAGAACATGAACGTCAGTCAAACGAAATGTTGCAGGCTAAAATCAAAGAAGCAAAAGCTGATTTCAGAGAGCAGGCAGGAAGAGCTTTGAAAGTAAAAGAGCTTGAGAGTAGTGATGATGTTGAATTGGTCTCAGCTACTGCTTACAGTGAAAGAAAGATTGCGTATTACAGACGAGCGATAGTTTTTGAGATTAGTTAATGGCAATCAAAAACAAACAGAAGCAGGTCAGGGAAATTATTAAGTGCGGAAAAGACCCGACACACTTCTTTAATACTTACGTTAAAATCCAGCATCCTACCAAGGGTACCATACCTTTTAAGACATACGATTTTCAAGATCAGTGCGTCGAAGATTTTAGGCAGCATCGATTTAACATTGTGCTAAAAAGTCGTCAATTAGGTCTTTCCACTATTTCTGCAGCTTATGCTGCTTGGCTGGCAATATTCTATAAAGACAAAAACATTCTTGTCATTGCTACTAAACTATCTGTAGCGCAAAACTTTATTAGAAAAGTAAAATTTGTCTTACATTCTATGCCCAAGTGGCTTTTGTTACCCGAGATAGTTAACAACAATAAACAGGCTCTAGAATTTTCTAATGGCTCAACCATCAAAGCTATTCCAACATCAGAGGATGCTGGCCGCTCGGAAGCCTTGACTCTTTTGATTGTTGATGAGGCTGCTTTTGTTAGAAACTTCGATACTATCTGGACCGGTCTATATCCTACACTTTCAACCGGTGGTCAGGCTATCGTTTTGTCGACTCCAAATGGGGTCGGTGGACAATATTATGACCTCTGGAGACAAGCGGAATCAGGTGAAAATGTATTTAATCCAATAAAGCTGCCTTGGGATGTACATCCAGATAGAGACGATGTTTGGTTTGCAGAAGAAACTAAAAATATGTCTAAAAAGCAAATTGCCCAAGAGTTGTTGTGCGATTTTCAAGCCTCTGGCGAGACTTTTCTTCAGGCAGAAGACATAGAACATTTTAGACAGATGATAAAGGATCCAATTGAAAGATGGGGCCCTGATATGAATGCATGGATCTGGGATTATCCTTTATCTTCTAAAAAATATGTTATATCTGCCGATGTTTCCCGCGGAGATGCATCAGATTATTCAACGTTTCACGTAATAGACACAGAGCTGTCAACGGTTGCTTGCGAGTATAGAGGTAAATTGCCCCCTGATAAGTTCGCTCAGGTATTGGCTGAGGCTGGTAGAAGATATAATAATGCTACAATTTGCCCTGAAAGTAATTCTTATGGCTACGCTGTGATCATGAAACTAAGAGATCTAGACTACAAAAACATATATTTCGAAAACGAAAAAGACTATTACTCCTTTTTGTACGGTGGCGGCGATATATCTAAAGCCGGCTTCAGTACGCAGCAAAAGTCTAGAAACATGATTTTGACCAAGCTAGAAGAAGTGTTAAGAACCAAACAAATAAGAATATATTCTAGCAGATTTTATGAAGAAATGAAGACTTTTGTGTGGGAAGGCAAAAAAGCGCAAGCGAGAAAGGGCGCCAACGACGATTTAATCATGTGTTTAGCTATAGGAGTCTGGCTATATGACACAAACCCTCAGTATGCTAAACAAAGTGTCGACATTAACGCGGCAATGTTAGCTGGTTTTGGTGTTAACAGAACAGAAATAAGCGATACAGTATTAAAATCACCAGCAATTATCACCGACGGTAGTAATTATACAAAAGATGTTAGAAAAAGTTGGGATTCTCAAAATAGTCCCTTCAAAAATTTCGATTGGCTTCTCAAATAGAACCAAGGAATGAAAGATGGCAGAACAAAATTTATTTCAAAGACTAACTAAGCTATTCTCGTCAGGCCCTACTATAAAAAGAAGGGTCCGAAACTTCAGTAAGAACGATGCCAGTGCATCATCTGCAGTTGACTTATTTAAAAAAGCACATTCAGACGTATATAACTCAACCTTGAGCGCTTATGGTACTTTTGATAGAATGGCAAGATACTCTGACTTTGCAGAAATGGAAAGTACACCAGAAATTGCTTCAGCGTTAGATATATATGCTGAAGAAACCGTGGCTCCTGACGCTTATGGCCGCAGTTTACACATTTATTCGGAAAATAGAAAAATTAAAGAGCTTCTTGAGACTCTATTTTATGATACCTTGAATATTGATTTTAATTTGGTCATGTGGGTCAGAAATTTGTGTAAATATGGAGACTTTTTCTTATTTAACGACGTATCTCCTGAATATGGAGTCATTAACGCCTATCCAATCGCTATTACTGAAATGGAAAGGGAAGAAGGCTTTGATGCAGACGATCCAAGCGCTGTGAGATTCCGATGGATAACTCAAGGAAACCAAGCATTGGAGAATTGGCAAGTTTCTCATTTTAGGCTTTTAGGTAATGATGCATTCCTACCCTATGGCTCGTCAGTTTTAGAGTCCGCGCGCAGAATTTGGCGTCAGTTGATCCTTATCGAAGATGCGATGCTAGTTTATCGAGTTATTCGAGCCCCCGAACGTCGTGTTTTTTACATAGACGTCGGAAATGTTCCCCCCGAGGATGTTCCGAATTATCTGGAGCAGGCTAAAACCAGTTTAAAAAGAAATCAAGTAGTCTCTAAGCAATCTGGTAACGTAGATTTAAGATATAACCCTATGTCCGTTGACGAAGACTATTTTATTCCAGTTAGAGGCGGAGATTCTGGTACTAAAATTGATACACTGGCAGGTGGCCAAAATACTTCAGCTATTGAAGACGTTGAATATATTCAAAAGAAGCTTTTTGCTTCTCTAAAAATTCCAAAGGCCTATTTAGGCTATGATGAAGAGGTTGGTTCAAAGGCCACCCTGGCACAGGAAGATATTAGGTTCTCGAGAACTATTATTAGAATACAGAAAACTGTTTTGGCTGAGCTAAACAAACTAGCCATGATTCACCTTTACGCTCATGGATTTACTGACGAAGATTTATTAGATTTTGAACTGCAATTAAGTAATCCTTCCTCTATTGCCCAGCAACAGAAACTGGAATTAATTAATACAAAATTCTCTATCGCAGGTTCAGCACCAGAGGGAATGGTTTCTAAGACTTGGATTAGAAAAAATGTTATGGGTTTCAGCAGAGATGAAATGGAACAAATAAATGTTGAAATGATGCAAGAAAAAATCAAAGATGCTGAAATTGAAGCAGCTGAAGCTCCTGGCGCCGGCGGCGGAGGTGGTGGCGACGAAGGCGGCGGTGATGAAGGAGGCGGAGATGACCTCTTCGCAGCAGACTTCCCTAGCAATTCAAATCTTTTAGATGGCTCTCCGGTTAATAAATCAAGGCAGCAAAGTTTCCAAGAAGTTGACGAAGATTCGTTAGATGACGAACTAGATGAAGTAGATCTGGAAAAATTAGATTATGATGGTGTAAGGAAATCTAACAAAGCTAAAAATGTTTTTGGTGGAAAATTACAAAAAAATCAAATTAACAGAGAAAAATCACATTTACCTGATTTTGCAAAGATGACGACTGTAGGAAGAAAAGCTAGGACACAAGATTCTATGAATCGTCCGTATGATGATGATTTTGTTCTAGGCAATCCTTTTAAGGAAGCAAAACTATCAGATTTCTTACTTCCTAATGAAAGCGAATACTTATCTATAGAAAGACCTCGGTTAGACGTTTCTATGCAGAAATCCTTAGAGGGTTTTCGTTCCAAGTTTGGTATTACTAAAATGTTAAATGAAGGCGATGTTGACGAAGAATTTGAATTAGACATAGAGGACAATGATAATGACTAAAAAATCCCACAATAAAAAAAGAAATGTCGGGATTATCTATGAACAGCTAGTGCTTAAGCTTTCAAAGGCGCTTGTTGAAAACGATAAGAAGACATTTCAAGATACCAAAACAATTATTAAAAAGTTTTTCAAAAAAAATACTGAGCTTTACAAAGAATATAGGCTCTTAAATAGTTTAGTGGAAACACAGATCAGTGAAAGATCTGTTATTCCGACGATCCTTGAAGAAACTAAGAGAGCAACTTATAGAATCAATAAGAGAAAATTGGATTTAGAGAAGTCTAAACTAATCAGATCGATCAACGAAACTTTCGGAAAGTCTTTTTATTCTACTCGTGTTTCGAACTATCGTGATTTAGCTACTGTTGATATGCTACTCAGCGAATTTAAAAAAGGTTCATCATGCGATCATAAAACCTTGCTAGAGTATTCTGATAAGGTGACAAATATTCTGCTCAAGGAGAAGTCAACGCTCAAAATGACAGAAATGAAAGATCCGGAAATAAACTCATTAGTTGTTAAAATTATGAGAGAAAAATTCAATAAGTCTTATTCTAAGAATCTCTCTAATTCTCAGATGGATTTAGTAAGTGAATGGATTCTTAATGGAAGTTCAGATATTTTACTATCGGAATTAAAAGGTACTAAGTCATTATGCGAAAATGCCATTAAAAATTATAGGCAGACTTGTGACAATAATTTTGTTTTAGAAAATTTATCAGAAGTTGAAAACTCTATTAGTTCAGTTATTTTTGAACAACCACTAACCGAAAGTCACATTGTCAAAGCAATGACAATGCATGAAATTATTGACGAACTATCTGGAGATGAAAATGAGCAAGCTTAAATTGTTAACCGAGTGGTCTGCTTGGGAAACAACCAACAAAGAAGAATTGAATGAGGCTATTGAGTCTGGCTCTACTAGTCTTATAATGAAAGGTATATTACAAAAATCCAACACTTTGAATCAGAACGGCAGAGTGTACCCTAATGAGATTTTAGAAAGAGAAGTTCGTAACTACCAAAAATTTATTAAAGAAAACCGTGCACTGGGAGAATTAGATCATCCTGATTCTTCTGTGGTCGAGCTTAAAAATGCTTCCCATATCGTGCGAGAGGCTTACATGGATGGTGATATCTGCTACGGGACAGTAGAAATACTAGATACTCCATCTGGAAAGATACTTAAAAGTCTAGTTTCGAGTGGTGTCACACTGGGAATCAGTTCTAGAGGGGTAGGTTCTACAAGACGAGAGGGCGATCACCAAGTAGTGCAAGACGATTTTCAATTAATTTGTTGGGACTTCGTAAGCGAGCCGTCAACACCCGGTGCTTTCATGATGAAAGAAGGCCGTGATATTACTGAAGCCGAACTTCGAAAAGTGTTTAACAAGACGGATCGTCTAAATAGAATTTTTAACGACGTCTTACAATGGAGTAAAGAATAATGTCTTATTTTGACGTAGATAGAAGAAAAAATGGAGACTATGGAACTCTGTCTCACAACTCTGGCTCTCTGGGTGACATAGCACCTGGCGCCAATGATGTTCCTTCTTTCCAAATTTCCGGTGTTCCTTATGCAGTATACAACAGTACTTTTTCAAACACGAGCGTAAAGTTTCCGATGGTAACTCAGTGGATCGTTATTTCAAGTACTGCGTCTGAAGTTAAGTATTCGTTCCGGGCCGGCGGCATTGCAGCTGGCGACTATGGATCGGTTGCTGCTAAAACTTCGACTCCTGTTATGCCTATTAGGACTGCTGAAATATGGGTTACTGGAAACGGAAGCGTAACCGCGGGTCTGACCGGTATACCTAGTGGTTCACTTAAGATTAATGTAGATCAATATAATTCCTAGGATTAAAAAATGGCTAAAGTTACACGTTCAGTTATAAAAGAAATTGTTATGGAATGTCTGGTAGAGATTCTTTCAGAAGGGCTAGTAGGTGCTTCGGAATCTATAAATGAATCGAAATCTAGACCAAAAAAGAGAAGGAAGAGTAATGCAGTCAGTCCAGAAGCCTTTCAAAAAAGAAACAGGATGCTAAAAGAACGTACTGCGCCAAAGAAGCCAGATTTTAATGCGGCTGAGTTAACAGACGATCCTATTATGCAAGAAATATTTGCTGATACTGCTGCTACAACGTTTAAAGATCAGCCATTAACGGAGTCAGCGAAAGGTAAGCCTGGCTACGTACCTGGTGATGCGGCTGCAAAAGTAGTATATGAATCTGATTTAGAAGATCTTTTTGATGGATCACAAAATTGGGCTGCTCTTGCTTTTAACGATGGTAAAAAATAATTAAATGCATACTTATTGGTATAAACTGGAGATAAAAAATGAGCAGAAGAATTTCTCATAGATCACTAAAAAGAATTATACAAGAAGAACTCGCTAAACTTAACGAAGAAGGTTTAAGCGGTGACCTTGAAGATGTAGAGAAGGTTGCTAAAGAAGTCCCCGAAAAAGACGCGTCCGAGCAAGCTGATTCTCTTGAGCAAAATATCGATTTTATGAAGGCTCTTAAAATCCAAGAAAAAAAGTTGGTTAAAAGTCTTAAAAAAATACGAGAAGTAAAGTCTACGTTACGTAATAAAATCTTAAAGGGTATTGATAAGGAGTAATAAGACATGGCAACACACAAACAATTAATGGTTGAAGTACCTGTAACTGAAAGAGGGTTAGGCCGAGCAGACTCTGCTTCGTTGTCTACTGCGTATCCCGCAAGTCCTATTCATGGTGGCGAGATCAATGATCAATCAATCAAAGAATTAGCGCAAACTCTTCTTTTGGACGGGGTTGTAAACGATTCAGGGCACACTTTCGGCGAATTTAACCGAGATTATGTTGATGCTCCGGTAATAGCAGACGTTGAATCTGGCGGCGGCGGTCTTCCCGGATCTCCACACGTTCCAAACCCAGTCTCACCGGGTCCTGGAAGTCTTAATGCAACAGATATTCCTGCACCGCCTGATGGTTGGGGAACAGAAGCTGGAAATCAGTTTGGCTCCGGTGTTGGTTCACAACTTGAGCCGCAAGCCGCTTCAGCAGCTCAAAGCACAGGTGTTTTGAATGACTTCGCACTAGGTAAAGCACCCGGATCGGTATAATGACTACTCCCTTAGCGGGTAAGCACGGATTCCCGAATAGCCATGGTGATTCTCGGGATGATTTAGGATATGGTAGGCTCACTCAAAAGTACTTTAAGAAAAGAGTACATGGTGATCCTACCTTTCCTTATGTTGAGCCTCCGACTGATACCGATGATGTAGACGTTGATGAGGAAGACATCGATGCAGTAATTAGTAAACTGCAACAGCCAAGAGACTATGATCCTTTGCCCTACTCAGATACCGAAGGGCAATCTTTTGTAGGCCCGAATGCTTACTTAGGTGAGGCCACAAATGCGCTGTCTCCAATCCCCGATCTCTATAAGAATAGATCTCGTCACGCTTCTGGTGGCACTTCACCAAAATATCCTCATGGACCAACAGACGGATTTAGTACACGCTCTCGCCCTACCGGTGATAGATATGGTTATTCTACAATGTATGGCGATGACGAAGAAGGCGATGATCCTGCTTACAGTTTAGAGGATATCGCAGAAAAGCAAATAGAAGAGATAAGAGCATTTGTCAGATTGGTCTTATTGGAGAATCAATGAAAAAGAAGCACAATTTTTCCGTTCGCCACAATCCTAGAAAAGCGAAAGGCTCTGTGCAAGAGCAAAACGATAGATTAATTCGTATTTTTAATAAAAAATTCAAAAGATCCGGCATAGTTAAAGAATTGAGGGATAAACAATATCCGTTAACTCGTGGGATGAAAAGAAGAAAAAAAATCGCTGCAGGGAAAAGAAGAGCTAAAAAAAATAAGTCTAAGTAGGGTCGTTTAATAATTACACGTATAATTAGAATCAGTAGTTTGGAGAAACTTTATGAGCAAATTATTTAAGGATGCTCTCGATGATGCAAAAAAATTGAGAGAGATAGCGGAACAAAACGCTACAAATAAAATTATAGAAGCTGTTGCTCCTCGTATAAAGCAATTGATCGAAAATGAGTTAATGGATGATGAGGAACTCTCTGGTGATGAAATGCCAGATGGGATCTCTATGTACGATGATGAGCCTTCTGGTGATGATTTACCAGAGATGGCTGCCGATGATTTAGTTTCTGCTGATGCAGCGATGCTTCCTTCTGAGGAAGCGCCACTTGATTCTCCTTTAGCAATTGATGGAGTTGGTGATGTTGCTATCGAGGCAGAACCTACAGAATTTTCATTTGAGAAAGATGGAAAACAAGTTAAAGTTTCTGTTACGGTTGAATCTGGTAAGAAACAAAAAGTTTTAGATGTCAGGAAAATGAGTGTCTCCAC
>MDTD01191697.1_pt1 | contig 11403 bp, 3 predicted proteins | sample 811221 | NCBI WGS metagenome assembly MDTD01 (sample SAMN05326646, study PRJNA326480) | marine metagenome | isolation source: seawater | place: Pacific Ocean: South West | collected 2011
ACTTACACTGAATACCAATCTTGTTCGTGACCAACGAATAGATGATGAATCTTCTCGGCCGTCGTTTGCCAGAAATCATCTCCGTGTATTACAAGCTGGTAGTCTTAAAGCTATTGAAAGAACAGGTGAAGGAGGTTCCGACCTTAAAAACTATTATAACTTCGGCTTTACAGAAACCGACAACGCAACGATTCCCTTTGGCAAGGTCAATCTTGATTCTGAAGGTGGCGCCCTGCTTGCTTCTACCAAGCGCCTCGATTGTAGTATAAATGGTCTAAATCAGAAACTAGTTTTTAATGGCACGATCTCTAACTGGGAACATGACTACTCTTTTGACTCTTATAAGTTGTATCCTTTTGGTTGGCTCGCCACTGAAGGCGTACCAGCAGATGTTTATATTCAAGGTAAAAATCTAAACGAAGGTGGCACAACCGATGGCACAGCCAGACTTCGTTATGGTTATGGCGATGACTTCCCGGCGACGTCAAGATCAGCTATTTCCGACTTTGCTATCTTTACTGGAACCTCGGACAACTATTCCGCTCAAGGCGACGGCGGAGGTGGCGCCGGGAGTGGTACTTACGACACAACAAGTCAGACAAAAACTGTTACAAAGATAAAGTGGGGAGCAGAAATGCCCTCCGCTGGTGATGTTCTGGTTATTATTGCTAACCCAAGAGGAATAACAGGCGGAGGCCACGACGCTGGTGGCTCAAGAAGAGAGTTAAGAATTGAGTTTTTCTCAGTAACTTATGACCCCGGTGACTCAGCCACGCACACTGATACAGCGTGGACTAACCCCGCTTGGACTTCACGCCCAGATGCAAGGACAGCAAGAATCAATATACAAGACTCGACTACCGGCCCCGGCTCAGATACAGTTGCAAAAATAATTGATACAATACAAGCTTTGGTTCAACTGCCCCACACGGATCATGGACTTGGTACAGTATACTGGTCCTATTCACAACCCGCTACAGACACTTTGGTTATAACTTCAATGAACCCCGGTGGCGATGGCAAGTGGGAGATTGTTGGTAAATATGAAGGCCAAGGACAAGACAATCTGCGATGTGAAATCACTACAGTTGTTGGCGCAAGTCACATCTCTAACGCATTAAGTCGAAAGCCCGGTCATGGCTGGGTTCAAATGAATGACTCTGACTTCTCAAGAGGTACATACGCCAATACATTTGTGTTCGACGCCTCACTCAACAAGTCGGGAAGCCGTGGTCTTTTGCCAACCGCAACTGGATCCGGTGGAGTTAAGCCCTATTGGTATGCACTGGAGACTATGAACGATGGAGTCGCGTCAGCCACTCCTTTTGAAACCAACCAAGGCCTTTCAGCAGGCAAATTTAATATAAAAAATACTGTTGTAGCAGTAAATAGATTTACTAATTACACGTCTTTTCACAATATAGATTCTGGCTCTACAGTTGCTATGACTCTTGATAACACGCCTCAATTAGATTTCAATGATATTAGAATCCATACAGGATCGTTTTTCACAAGCAACATCAGTGGAAGCACGGTAGATTTAGATACCCCTCGATCACCTCAAGCACTTATTGGAGGCTATACCGGCGCACGCGCTAAATTTGGGCCCGGCATTTTGCAGAATAGTTATAACCAATTTGCCCAAGAGATTGAGCAGGGACCAACTAAATTTATCGATCACCAACTTTCAGCTTCTGCTTGCTACTTTAGACGCCACAGTCTAACAGGTTCAAAATCTTTTGTGTCTCCATTTAGTGGGTTTTTGGAGAAACTTAGCGCTTCTCATGATGACTCAAACATCTCAACTCACTTGCTTGGCGATATGTCCGCTTCGCACCTTTTCTTAGGGTCTGCAAAGTGGGAAGCTGGTGATTTCGCTGGTAGTTTTGACGATAATGGCACATTTGTATTTAAACCTAAAAAGCCTTTCTTCGACGATTATGGTAAATTTATAGAAGAAGCGAGACCTTTGATGAAAGATTATGGAGTCGTACCAGAATTCAGAATGAGCGACCATGTTAATAGCTATCTTACTAAGGGTGTTACGGAACAAAAATTAGACTTCTTGAATATAACGGGAGGTTTGGAATCCGCTGATACAAGTAACAAGCAAAACTTTTATGAGATCTATTCCACAACAGACTTCTTAAAGCACTTTGAAATGATTCAAGAGGATCATTCCGATTTTGTTGATCCATTTGCTATTAGATTACGTTGCAGTGTAGTTAAGAAGTTCTTACCATATGAGGGTTTCTACCCAGCACAAAGAACAGTACAAGTGGCACAACAATTCTATAGATCTTATTCAGATAACATTAGTGTTTTCGCAGAAAAGGCCGACCTTCTCGATGCCGACGGCAACCCCGGCACTGACGGAGTTGGCGACACTCTTCGGTATAACTTGACTGAAAAAGCTAATTATGGGTTTCAATATTTATTAAATCCTCTTTTCTCGCCGGGTATTATGTTTAACACTATTAAGTCAGGTGTTGCTGTTGATTACCCATTAATTACTGATACCGGTAGTGTCAAGAGGTTTACATATCTTGACGATGCCGGCGTTCCGGTGAAAGGCGGCGCGATGATATCAGAACAATTCGATACTAGAATACCATTCGAAGCACTCCTCGAGCCAGAAAAACACTTGGCAAACATCACCCTTGCTTCAAATGAGCCTGATGAAAATGGTAGAACTGATATTGAAGTTGAGTGGGGGGGTCAAGGCGATCAGTTGTATAATCTTATGATTTCTAACTTCTTAGCAGAAACCTCTGAATTCTTTTTAGAAAATAAATCTTTTACTAGTTTGGCTTCGTTATCGCAAGGTGATCCTAACTTTGGAAACGCGCAGAAGGGTAACATTTATATGATGAGGCTAAAGATGTTTAGGTCCACCACTGGTAAGAAATCAGTTCAAAAGAATCGCTTAAGCAAATCTTACGGCGTACCTCAAGATCAAGGATCGGTAAGGGAGTCGTTTACAATGTATTCCAGACCCTCTGCTTTTGGTCCTCCCCAACTTCTTTCAGGATCGGGTTTCACGGCAAACACTTGGTCAGACTTCAAATTTGATGGTACATCGGGATCTATATACATAGCTACTGTTGGAAACCCATTCGGAAACCTCAAGCTTGTACCGTTCCAGCACGACTTCTCGTATGTCACTGGCTCCACTTACGGGTACGAGACAACTACAGGCCCCGGTGGTGTGGGTGGTCACGAAGCAATCGGCAATCAGGCTCATTTAGGTTATAACTTTCCCTTTACACCTCCTTATTATCACGGAGAAGCATGGGCGGACATTACTTTTATTCCTACCGAAAGTAAAAAATACACCCTGCAAGAAATTATTAACCAATCCTCTGTTGAGTTCTATAGATACTATGCTGGTGCAGGTACATTGAAACCGGATGGTTTTACTCCCGTTACACATGACGTGGCCGACGCAGCCGAGCGAGTGGGAGATATTCTACATGATCTTCGGGCGAACACAGACTACGATGGCTCGCCCGATCGACAAGGTACTCTTTCGCATGTCCATGATAGAACAGTTGTAATGAATGACCAAGCAATGCAAATCGCCTCAAGCGTAAACATTTTCTCTCAAGGTGTCTTGGAACAAGATATCTCTACACAAACTGCCGCAGGGATTAGTAACACCACTAATGTTCAGGTTGATACTGATCTTTCTAACAAGTACAGGTGGATTATCCAAACGAAGTTTGAGACTCCAATGCTTAACTTCAATAGATATACTTATGGCAAGCACACAACAGGCGAAACCAACGCAAATGGTAATACACGCAGACCGCCCTTCAATCCCGGTGCGGATCCTCTAGCCCATTATACAGATAACACTTATGGAATTGAGCTTCCCGGTGTTGGCCCAATGCAAACGCCAATTGGAATGTGGCACCAATATGGACAAATTCCTCAAAACTCAAAAGAAGGTGTGTTCTTACAAGTTGATGACGTACCTAAGAGTTGGATTACAAACGCAATGCATCGAGAACCAACACTTGCGAAAAGACACAGATCACTAGCTAATCTTTGTGGTTTTTCAACAGATCCCGTAAGAATGGGCGAAGTTGCTGGTGTTAAAGAAATTAGTGAGGCTGTTGTAGCCATTCCATTTTTTGAAAAAGCAGGTAGAAGAAGGTTCTTTACAATGGAAAAAAGACAAATAAGATTAGCTCTTGATCCTGCAAGAAAAAATCTTGTCGGTAGAACTGTTGTAGACATGGTAGAAAAAATGAAGAAATTTGTACTTCCCCCTCAATTAGACTTTGTTAGTAACCTTAATATTACACCATTCTCTATGTATATCTTTGAGTTTAATCACAATCTATCAAAACAAGATCTAGCTGACATTTGGCAAAATTTACCACCAAAACTACATCAGACTGTTGAAACAGATGAAGTATCGATCTCGCACCAACTGCTTGCTTATGAACTTCTCGGAAGAGGAGGCCGCTTCCGCCGAGGACGGAACCAAGAAGTTGAACTGGTTAGAAATGATCGAGCGGATTCAGTCAACCCAGAGATTCAATGGATGGTGTTCAAGGTCAAGCAAAAAGCAAAAACAAACTATTTTGAAAAAATATTTGCTCGAAATGAGTCTCAACAGCTTCTATCTCAAAGGCTCAAGCTTGGTGTTAGTGCAGATGCTTTGGGTAGAAGAAAGAAAATCTCTTTCAACTGGCCTTACGATTTCTTCTCTATGATTGAAGGTGTAAAACTAAACGCAGAGGTTCACTTCTTAGACTTCGATGAGGAGGCCTCACAGGCCCAAGAGAAGCCTGTAATCAAGCCCAAGGTCAAGAGCCCCATCAAGAGTAGAGAGAAGCGCACAGGGCCAGCTAGGCGTCTTGTAGGCGCTGTATCTGGCAAAGTCTCACCAGATAAGCTAAAGAAGACCGCAGAAGAAGCCGACAAAAAACCAAAGAAAAAACAGGGCAAGATTACAAGAAAGAGAAGAATAAAGACCGTTATTAAAAAACCAATCACTCAGAAGAAGAAACTTAATAACGCTTTTGATAGAAAAAAAATAGAATAAAATAATTACTTTGTGAGGCGACCGGCAAATGGCATACTTTAATAAAAAATTTGATGTTCTAGGAATAGAACTGAGTCCCTATGGCAAGCATTTGTTGCAATGTGGCAAGCTGATGCCAAAGTATTACGCTTTTTTCGATGATGATGTAATTTATGACTCCAAAGCAGCAAACTTCACTGAAGCCAACTCTGAGATTAGAAATCGTATTTTAAATGAAACACCAGTACTGCGTCCTCACTATATGTTTAAAACAATAGAAGACATTAATGGCAAAGATCAGCCATTTCCAACATCACAATATGATAAGGTAAAAAAACCTATTGCTGATGAAACTGCTAAGTTTTTGCAGTATTCACTAGGAAGTTCTGACCCAACAAAAGAGAAAGCACCCGCATGGAACTTGTACTCTTTAATGAATGAGATATCAAGCTCTGCCATGCGGCTTCATGCTACTGGTAGCTTTTATACACAAGAGGGTCGGAGAAAATCATTTCAGCCTCTTAATATCGCTCAAGTAAATTACGATATAGACTATGAAATGTCAATAAGAAATGAAGACGATGATGGCCCTCTAACAGGTACAAAGGGTACAGCTAATTTACCTATCAGCACAGTAATGGGAGATGGAACTTATGTAAACCTAGAAGAGGAACAAGTATTAGCGTACATTTTAGAACAGAACGGATTTCAGTTTGGTGAAAGTTTAGAGTTGGAAGTTTTTATGTTTGAGACCACCGGCTCTGGTGATAAACAAGTTTTTACAGAAGAGCTAATACCTTTAAAGTTTGTGAAGAGAAAACCACAGATAGTCAATGGGATTCTGATGGACGAAGAAGCAGATACATACTCTTTTAGGGACGATGCAGCTGCGGTGACGCCACAACATGTCGAGTATTACTGGGACTGTAGATTAGACAGGGAAATACCCTTAGATGACCTCTGTAGGGGAATAGCACAATTAAAAGCTGCTGGAGTAGACGTAGACAATTTACTAGATATAGAGTGTCCTGATGATATTGGTCGAGGCTCTGTTTATGATCTTGGTGGCACGTCCATATACACTTCGCAAGTTACCGACATCGAGGATTGTGACTAATGAGTACAAGAATAGTAGGACAAGAAAATCTGCCGAATGTTTATATAAAACAAATTGGCATTGAAGAAAGAGGCCAAAGACTTAGTGTATCTTCGGTGGTACATCTTTATGACATACCTTCTGGCGGTTGGTATAGCGAAGAAGTCCTTAAAAATAACATGAAGATCCTTGTTGTGCTGTCCTCTAGCGAGGATTTTAACCGGCAAATAGTTACAGGTCGAGACTCTTTAACTCCTAATAATTTAAAATTTATAAATGGTTACAACAAGCAGCACGTAAAGCACAAAATATTTTCAATTTCAGTTGTGAATAGAAAGTCATTTGAAAATCCGTTGGAGAATGGCCATGTCGTTTTCCCATATAAGTGCTCTTTTAAGACGACCGAAAAGAACAATCTTACTGTTTTTGCTGTTTGTTATCTAGACACAAAGCAATTTAGTTCACAAAACAACTTAGAACTATCAACTAGAAACGTTAGTCTATACCACGGGGCAGTGACAGCTGAGCGGGTTCTTGTAGACGGACAGCCTCCACTTGAAAGCAACATGTTCGCTGACAGCGGAGGCAACCAACACATCGGCCCAGTATACGGCAATAATGGCACTTTCTTTGCAGGTTCAAATGTTAGTCCTACTACACAAAATCAATTAAACTTAGTCAGTACGAAAAACACAAAGATTAGGGATTATAGAATACCATTTAAACAAAAAAGATTAAACAAGGTTGGTCAAAGAAGAAAACCAATTTTTTCTGAGCTTTATTCTTCTGTAGATAGCAGTGGTACAGTTAGAGCTTCTTTTGACTTGAACATGGAAAGCATCTACATGCATACTAGCGGATATGCAAAATTACTATTTGCTTTAGACAAAGACATTTATAACACCGCTTTGGATCACATAGTTATATCCGATCTTTCAGTTTATTCGCAAAGGATAAAAGAAAAAACCCTCACTTCCCAAGCCGGAACAAGAAAAGTAATATCGGTTCCGGTTGGCTATCGAAAAAAAGTTATTGGCTCCAAAGAGTCTTTAAGAGGATTGGACACTGTTAATAAAGATACTGCAAAAATTCAAGAACTAGATATACACATCGGGAAGAATCAACCAATCAAACAATCAAACCGAAAGCGTAGAACTGTATGCTTTTCTCATAGCAATCCGAGGTTCACAAGAGGTAAAATTGGATATTCATTGGAATTGTCCTATAAAGACCCTTCTGAGCAAATAATTTTAGATTTAGTGAGAGATGCTTCGGTAGGTCTCTCCGCGCTAAAGAACTATAAACGAAGAGCTAGACGGCTAACAAATTATAATTACCACGCTAAACAAACTAAACCAAACCTGTACAATGGAACCGGTGCTGGTATATGGCGAAATGCGGTCGAGCAATTTGTTGAAATGTACACTCTTATGTATGACACTGCTGACGTTGATTTTGAAAGACTCACGGCCAATTTGGTTCTCATGGTGCATCCTAAAACCTTAACAATGAGATCATTAAACTGGTTTTGTGAAAAGTATAGCTACATGTTTAATAGATTAAAAAAATACTTTAAAAGTATAATTCCTTCATTTACTCCAGATGTGAAACTTGGCTATGTAAACAGCGATATACAAAAGGGTAAATTGCTAATTAAACACAACTTTGAACAAACGGTTGACATTAGCGATTATAGAACCTCTGTAAGTTTTGTTCCAAAAGCTTTAACTGGTGACGCACCCGATGAGGGTTCATTTCCAACTTTGTCATATGGCACTTACCGAGCGATGGTCCGATCAGAGCGACTTCGCTTTTTTAATGATAACCCCGCTTTTACCTCTAAGATGGTTCCTTTTTTAAATCAAGATCTGCTAGATCAGCTTAACAACATAGATTATAGCTCTTACACTTACTTTTCACCTTCTAGTATTACACACGGAATAAAAAATAGAGTCGATATTGATACTCTTGAAAAGGTCGATTTGAACGCATTCAATCATATCTACAATCTTGCAACAAGAAAAAAACATCGTGTAGGTTATTTGCCACTTTCTAGAAGACATGATAACATTAATTCTGGTAGAAAATCTTCATTCTATATAAAAGAGTCCAGAAGAGAATCAGAATCCATAGAAGAATACAAATCCGCTGAAGATAACCTCGGGTCCGAATCTACTTTTATAAATTCCCAAGAAGGTGAGACCAAAATTGATACACCCAACTTAAACGAAAAAACAAAAAATAGATTTAAATCTTATGATAGAGCTAAGGCTGCTAACTTTTTGATTAGCTTTGAAGAGTTTAACATGAGAAATCAAAAAAATATTTTAACTGAGGTTTTTAGCAAAAATATACCAGACTCAAAAAAGAAAATAGCTATAAGAAATATACCACTGCACCTAAAAGCACTGATCGGTTCAGAATATGGTTTTACAAAAAACAATATTTTTTACGGACACGAAGACCTCCTTCAAGATACACAGGTCAGGGATTTAATAAAAACATGCTTTCTATCTTTAGTCAAGATACAATATCTTGAGGATTATGTGGATGGCAATCTTAAAAACGCAAAGTGGAGAGATATGACAAACTACTCCTTCAACAGTTTGATAGTAAAAAGAAACAAAACTGTGTTGTGCAAGATTGTGCCATATAATAATGCAATATTAAAATTAGAATCTGATCTATTTGATAAGCTTGGTATCGAAAACAAATACTTTTTTATTTCCAAGGAGCCCGATTTAGAGAAGCTTAAAATAAAAGGTCGCCGTGTTCGCACAGGAGGCCGAATAATTGTTGAGCGCCAAGGGGCAGAGAAGAAAACAAACAAGCGTATGAACTCTTTTGTAAACAACTCCATATTAGATACAATGATGACCGATTTGGGTTGTAGCTCTCTGGTCGTAAGTCAACCTGCATCTAAAAATGGCCCTCTTCGGCAAGTTGATTACAAAGAGTCGAATGATCTTGTCGGAACCAGAACAGCCAGACCAACACGTTCGATGGCCAACACTACAACAACTAATACGGGAGGTTCTTACTAATGTTTCTTAAAAAAATAAAATTCTTTGATGCAAATGTAGATGAATTTAAAAGCTCAATAAACAAGAATTTAATACAAAAAAATGGAAAATTTATACAGAATGAAGAGCAGGACACAGTTACATTCAAGTATGGTCGCCCCGTATACGACTCTTCAGAGACAAATTATTTCATAAAAAATCAAACTATAACAACTAACATGTCGGAAATAACTGAAAATTTAACCAGTGGCAATTCCTTTAGGAGCTATCACTATGGTAATCTAATCGTTCCAGAAGATCGAAATTCAATAGCAGTAAATGATGACTCTAAGGCAGCTTCTTCTGGTAGGATAACAGCTAAGTTTAATTTTGTTTCAGAGCAATATGAAAAGTTTACTTCCAATGTTAGCGAGACGAAGCTGCCTTGTATTTACTTGGAGTCAGACCCAGCACAAACTCAAACTCTATTTGATCTAAAATTTTTACCCAGAGTTATTCCAAAAGCTAGACACTTTTTTGATTTCAATTATATTTTGAAACCAAGGTACAAATTACCCGATGAAAATCGATTCCGCAATGTTTTATTTGGACAAAACTTTTCTATGTCACCCGGCAATGCTGAAAGGGAACAATATCCTTTCTACAATCGCATAAAGTTTAACTATGACACCACCAACTCATTTAAAAAATGCTTAAAACGATATAACTTTTTCGAACAATTTATTGAAGATTTTATTGCCAAAGGCACATATGATTCAAAAACGTTTAACGCTGAGATAACAAAAAATCAAAAATCATCAATAGAGAGAAACACTTATTTGATCTATGATGTTTTAGAGTGGATTCAAAGAAGTGACTTCACTATGGATGAAACTGACAAAGTTATTTTTGAACCAAACTTGAATAGAAAAAGCAGGTTTAGGTATTATCTGGATAAAGTTGCCTTTGTTGGCAAACTAAGAAAACTATGTAAAGAAAAGATACCAGACGTGGAGGACATTCTCAACAACAAACCAGTCGAAACAGAAACATTGTTTTATAAAATAGACAAGCAAGTCGATGGCTCTCCTCGAATTATACAGTCTTTTTGGATTCCTGCCGATGATGGCTTTGTTGATCTAATCGACACCCAGATTAAATACGGTGTTAAGTACAGGTACACTGTAACTGCATATGTGTTGGCTTTTGGGTGTAACTATAGAATTACCAACAAGATAGAGAGTGGAAACAACAAAACATCAATAAATTTCGAAATACAGCCGTCTTTCCAGATGATTGAGATTCCAAACATATATAGTAATATTTGCCGAGTTATTCAGCCACCACAGCCTGTTCCAACTGTAAAGTTTGTTAACGAGAAAAATGCTGAAGATTACCTAAGAATATATTTAAACTTGACATTGAATTCAAACAACGAGCCACTACATGTCATAAGACCAGCAGAGTCGCGACAAGAGGTATTAAGAGAAGAGTACGACAGACTTGAAGAAAGAGATAGATTTGTCTACAACAATGAAAGAGCCTTGTACGAGATTTATAGAACTGATTTTCAACCTAAAAGCTTTTTAGAGTTGGCCGATCACAAATTAACGCAGATAAGAAACTCTTTCCCGTCAACGGGTGCGTCACATAAAGATTTTGTTGTGCCTTTCAAAAAATATTACTATGTTTTTAGAAGTGTTAATTTTCATGGTTTAGTATCTAATCCAACACCTATTTATGAAGTAGAACTAACTAAAGACGCAGATGAAACTTTTCTCTCCGCTAAAGCGGTTGGATTTCTAAATGAAGAGACCAGCCAAACCACAAGGAGATTCATGAGGCTGATGCAGGCTGTACCCGCATCTCAACATACTATATTTGAGGGCGATGTAAACGGAATGCTTGATGAGAATGGAGACCCCCTTGAAACCCTGAGAGGACTGGCTCTAAAAAAGCTAACGCTTGGCATTGCACAACGGCCAATATGGGGCAAAAAATTTAAATTCAGAATCACATCAACGACAACAGGAAAAAAACTTGATGTAAATATAATGGTAAATCTTATAAAAAAGAAAACCATGGAAAATTCTAAATAAATATCTAATTATAACAACTAGGAGACAACAAAAAATGGGATTTCTTGATAATAGTGGAGATATTATTCTCGACGCGGTGCTGACTGATCACGGGAGGCAAGTCCTTTCTAGAGGAGACGGATCGTTTCAAATCACTAAATTCGCTCTTGGCGATACCGAAATCGACTATAG
>MDTD01004164.1_pt1 | contig 11401 bp, 9 predicted proteins | sample 811221 | NCBI WGS metagenome assembly MDTD01 (sample SAMN05326646, study PRJNA326480) | marine metagenome | isolation source: seawater | place: Pacific Ocean: South West | collected 2011
AACATACTCTTTAAACGACACCTTGCTTCTTAGTAGTCTTATCACCAAGTTTTTGGAATGCACCAAATTCAACTTGCTCTAGAACTTCACTACCAATACCTGCAAAAACATCTCGGAATAAAGTACGACCACCATGCCATAAATGACCAAGGAAGAATAATAAAGCAAAGTTTGCATGACCAAAAGTATACCAACCACGTGGACTACTTCTGAATACACCATCTGACTCTAATGTTGTTCTATCAAACTCAAATACTTCACCTAATTGTGCTTTTCTTGCGTATTTTTTAACAGTTGGAGCATCTGTAAATACTTGGCCGTTTAATTTTCCACCATAGAAGTTAGTACTAACACCTACTTGCTCAATACTATATTTTGATTCAGCACGTCGGAATGGAATATCAGCACGAACAATACCATCTTTATCTACTAAGATAACTGGGAAAGTTTCAAAGAAAGCTGGCATTCGTCGTACAGTTAATTCACGACCTTCCTTATCCTGGAAAACCGGGTGACCTAACCATGCTTCTGCAATACCATCACCTTTGTTCATTGGACCCGCACGGAATAATCCACCTTTCGCTGGGTTATTACCAATATAATCATAAAAAGCTAATTTATCAGGAATTCGTGACCAAGCTTGGCTTAACGATAAACCTTCACCTAATGAACTTTCTACACGACGCTCAATCTCTTGTTGGAAATAACCACTATCCCATTGGTAACGAGTTGGACCAAATAATTCGATTGGAGTTGTCGCTGCACCATACCACATAGTACCTGAAGTAATAAATGCTGCAAAGAATACAGCAGAAATACTACTTGATAATACAGTTTCAATATTACCCATACGAAGAGCTCGGTAAAGTCTTTGTGGTGGTCTAATTGTTAAATGGAAAACACCAGCAAGAATACCTAAAATACCTGCTGCAATGTGGTGAGATGCAATTCCACCTGGATTAAATGGGTTAAAACCTTCTGCACCCCATGCTGGAGCAACAGCTTGTACACGACCCGTAATACCATAAGCATCAGAAACCCAAATACCAGGACCAAATGTACCTGTTACATGAAACGCACCAAAACCAAAACATAATAAGCTTGCTAAAAATAAGTGGATACCAAAAATTTTTGGAAGATCTAATGCTGGTTCACCAGTACGTGGATCTCTAAATAACTCTAAATCCCAATAAACCCAGTGCCAAATCGCTGCTAAGAAACATAATCCTGATAAGACAATGTGTGTTAGAGCAACTCCTTCAAAACTCCAAATACCTGGATCTGAAACACTCTCCCCAGTAATACTCCAACCACCCCACGAATCTGTTACACCAAGTCGAGCCATGAAAGGCATCACAAACATACCTTGTCTCCACATTGGGTTTAGAACTGGATCAGAAGGGTCAAAAACTGCAAGCTCGTATAATGCCATTGATCCTGCCCATCCAGCAACAAGTGATGTATGCATAAGGTGAACGGCAATTAAACGACCTGGGTCGTTAAGTACGACTGTATGAACACGATACCAAGGTAGTGCCATAAACTTTTTCCTCCTATAGAAAAATTTTTTACTTTCTTACTCTTAATTAACGAATTTTAAAAAACAGAAAAACTTAACTTTACTATTAAGTCAATCCCTTAGAACAAATTATATATTGAATTCAATATTTTTAATTAACAAATTCTATAATCAAAAATGATTATCTTAGCCCACTTATCAAATATCATTACTAATATTTAAATTTTAATAAACCCCAAACTTGTTATCAGAAATAAATAATAATCAGACTTTTACTGCTACTTACGTAAATAGAAAATTCCTTTTTTCCTCTTAAGCCAAGATTTTAAGAAATTTTTTGTGTCATTTTAACAACTATTTCTATCCAGAATAGTCAATAAAATTACAATACTAATAAATTAATATTATGGTTAAAATTTTAAGCGGGTGACGCGATTCGAACGCGCGACATCAACCTTGGCAAGGTTGCGCTCTACCCCTGAGCTACACCCGCATGTTTTTCACAACTAAATTATAACAGGAAATTGTCTTCACATCAAATAAACGTAATTATCTGAGTTTTCTTTTTCGTGGTGATTTCGCTATGTAACGAAAAAATACAACAACATAATTCTCGGCATTAGGCTAATAGTTCATTAATTTTAAATGTTTCTGCAATATTCGCGTCCTAAAACATTTGCGGGAAAATTTGTAAGAATGGTAGTCCATTTTTTATTATTTCCTTTTCACCAAAAACTTTAGTAAAATTTAAGTTTGTAATAGACAAACATTCTAAAGATATGGCATCTTAATGTTATAGGAAATCATTTAAATTAATCATCCTCAGTAGCTCAGGGGTAGAGCGATCGGCTGTTAACCGATTTGTCGTAGGTTCAAATCCTACCTGGGGAGATATATTCTTAAACATTTAAACACTCTAAAAAGTCGTTGCTTACCAAAATACAGAATAAGTAATAATTTGGTTTACTAAACTGATACTTATTCTGCATTTTGATAAACTAGCGTTAATCACACTTACTTTTCTTTTTCATGAAAAATTTTTATTAATATTGTAATTTTATTTAAAACTCTCATCATATCGTTAAAAATATAATGAGAGTTTTAGATTTCTATTAGCAAATAAATATTGATTTGTGCCTAAGCAGGAACAACATTAAAAATTCCTGTAAGAATTACTAATGCAGACCATAAACCTGCTCCACTCCAAACGATACTTTGAGATTTTTCCCATTCGCCTGGAGTTGCTAAAATAACAGGTACAGCAACTACTAGTGCAAATGATACAAGTACTAATAGTAACACGAATACTTGGAGAATTCCGATCATGAGAATTATTTCCTCTAAATTAAATAATTTAAACTTTATGAATAGTTTATAACATTTTTGCATTAATCGCGGCTAATACAAATAGAAATTTCATTAAAAATTAAATTAATAATTTGTAATTTACTATAACTATAGATTCTATTTTTAGAAAAAGTTTAAGTATTTATTTTGTCACCTATTGTATAATCTATATAAGTATTTTTATTTTTTGTAATATTATATATACAAGGTTAATAATAAAATGAACGTAAACTTTCTAATATCATATCTACCCGAAGCATACGCAGCATTTCGTCCTATTGTTGATATAATGCCAGCAATTCCGGTACTTTTTCTTTTATTAGCCTTTGTTTGGCAAGCAGCTGTAGGTTTTAGATAAAAAAAATATAAACCATTTTTTAATAGATTTACTAATTTATTAAATTGTGGTTTTATAGTACTAAGTAAAAAAATATTTTTTGTCTTTTTAGGTTGATAAAAATATTCGTTTTCGCTAATTTTTTGAAACATTGTCTATTAACTGAAATCAATTACTATAAAAAAAACCTTTAATATGGTTGACACTGCTTCAAAGACAGGATTTATTTCACAAATTATTGGGCCTGTAGTGGACGTAGAATTTCCAAACGGCGAATTACCAAAAATCTACAACGCATTAGTTGTTTCTTCAGCAACAGGAGACATTACATGTGAAGTTCAACAACTTCTTGGTAACAATAAAGTTCGAGCCGTTTCAATGACATCTACAGATGGACTAAAGCGTGGATCGAATGCAATAGATACTGGTGCTCCAATCACTGTACCTGTAGGAACTGGAACTTTAGGTCGTATTTTCAACGTTCTAGGTGAACCAGTGGATGAAATGGGACCATGTACATCAGATTCAGGTTTACCAATTCACCGTCCGGCTCCTGCTTTCGCTGATTTAGATACTGCACCAGCAGTTTTTGAAACTGGTATTAAAGTAGTAGATCTTTTAGCTCCTTACCGTCGTGGTGGAAAGATTGGTTTATTTGGTGGTGCTGGAGTAGGTAAAACAGTACTTATCATGGAACTAATTAACAACATTGCACGAGCACACGGTGGAGTTTCAGTTTTTGGTGGAGTTGGTGAGCGTACACGTGAAGGTAATGACCTTTACTGTGAAATGAAAGAATCAAAAGTAATTAATGAAGATAAATTAACAGATTCTAAAGTAGCATTAGTATACGGTCAAATGAACGAACCACCAGGTGCACGTATGCGTGTTGGTTTAACTGCACTAACAATGGCAGAATATTTCCGTGATGTAAACAAGCAAGACGTTTTACTATTCATTGACAATATCTTCCGTTTCGTACAAGCAGGTGCTGAAGTATCAGCATTACTTGGACGTATGCCATCTGCAGTTGGATACCAACCTACACTAGCAACTGAAATGGGTGGTTTACAAGAACGAATCACATCAACAACAGAAGGTTCAATTACATCAATTCAAGCAGTTTATGTACCTGCTGATGATTTAACAGATCCAGCTCCAGCTACAACTTTTGCACACTTAGATGCAACTACAGTATTATCTCGAGGATTAGCATCAAAAGGAATTTATCCTGCAGTAGATCCACTAGATTCTACATCAACAATGCTTCAGCCAGAGATCGTAGGTGAAGTTCACTACGCTTGTGCACAAAGAATTAAGTCAACACTTCAACGTTACAAAGAACTTCAAGATATTATTGCAATTCTAGGTCTTGATGAACTTTCTGAAGAAGATCGTAACACAGTTGCTCGAGCTCGTAAAGTTGAGCGTTTCTTATCACAACCGTTCTTTGTTGCAGAAGTATTTACAGGTTCACCAGGTAAATATGTATCATTAGCTGATTCAATCGATGGATTTACTCAGTTATTAGACGGTAAATTAGATGATATCCCAGAGCAAGCATTCTACCTAGTAGGAAACCTTGCTGAAGCTATTGAAAAAGCTGAGAAGCTAAAATAAAAAATTATGAGTTTAAACGTTCGTGTAATTACACCTGATAAAGTTGTTTGGGATGCAGATACTGAAGAGTTAATCCTTCCTAGCAGCACAGGTCAACTTGGTATTTTAACAGATCACGCGCCTTTGCTTACTGCCTTAGATATTGGTGTTATGCGTTTAAAAACTGGAACAAACTGGACATCTATTGTTCTTATGGAAGGTTTTGCAGAAATCGAAAATAATAAGGTTACAGTACTTTGCAATGGAGCTGAAGAAGCAAATTCTATTGATGCAACTAAAGCACAAGCTGATCTGGAAAAAACGATTTTATTAGTTGAAGAAGCAGCAACTAAAAAAGAGAAAATTGAAGCTACAATCGAATTACGTAAATGTAAAGCTCGAATTCAAGCTTTAGCGAAATCGTAAACGATTAAAAAAATCTCTGAATCAATTTTATTTGATTCAGAGATTTTTTAGTATGATTAATAAGAATAGCCATTAAACTGGATCTTTTTCTAATTTCTCTGGCTGTTCTTCCTGTCTATCTAGTAGAATTTTAATTTTATTATCAATTCCAATATCTACCACAGCAATATCACCTGTTTTAATTTTTTCAGAAAGTACCTCTTCAGCTAGATTATCTTCTAATAATCGCATTACTGCTCTTCGCAAAGGACGTGCACCATAAGTTGGATTATAACCTTCATCAATTAAACGTTTTCTAAATCGATCAGTAACTTCTAGTTGAATACCTTTTTGTGCAATACGAACAAAAACTTCTTTCAACATTAGTTCTGCAATTTGGCCAACCTCATCTTTTGTTAATTGTCTAAATACAATAATTTCATCTAAACGGTTTAAAAATTCCGGTCTAAAATATTGCTTTAATTCTTCATTAACAAGTGTTTGCACACGATTATACTGGAAATTTGATTCATCTTCAGATAATTCAAAGCCTAGGCCACCACCACCTTTTTCAATAACTTTTGAACCAATATTTGAAGTTAGAATAAGAAGAGTACTCTTAAAATCAATTGTACGGCCTCTTGAATCAGTTAAACGACCATCTTCAAAAATTTGTAGTAATAAATTAAAAACATCTTGGTGAGCTTTCTCAATCTCATCGAATAATACAACTGTATAAGGACGTCGTCTTACCGCTTCCGTTAATTGACCACCTTCATTGTAACCAACATAACCTGGTGGTGAACCGATTAATTTCGAAACGGTGTGACGTTCCATATATTCAGACATATCTAATCTTACCATTGCATCTTCTGATCCAAAGAAATAAGCGGCAAGAGCTTTTGTTAATTCAGTTTTACCTACACCTGTTGGTCCTGCAAAAATAAAACTGGCAATTGGTCGATTAGGATTTTTTAAGCCAACTCGCGCTCGTCGTATTGCTCTTGAAACTGCTGCAACTGCTTCGTCTTGACCAATAATTCGTCCGTGTAAAGTTTCTTCCATATTTAGTAACTTTTCGGACTCACTACGTGTCAACTTATTAACAGGAACACCTGTCCAAGAAGATACAATTTGTGCAATATCTTCTTCAGTCACAACTGGAGATTCAACTTTTTCCTTTTTCTCTTCTCCTCCTTTAGCACTCCAAATAACAGCTTGAATTTGTGCGTTAATTTCTAATTCACGTAAGCGCAATTTACCAGCAAGCTCAAAATCTTGACTTCTAATTTCCGCATCTTTCGATTTTAATAATTCACGCTTTTCATCTTCTAATTGTTGAGCAACAGGTGGAAGTCTAAAACTCATCAGTCTAACTCGAGATCCTGCCTCATCAATTAAATCAATTGCTTTATCGGGAAGAAATCGATCCGCAATGTACTGATCAGCAAATTTTGCTGCAGCAGTTAAAGCTTCATCTGATATTGTTAATTTATGGTGTCTTTCATATCGATCGCGAAGACCAAATAAAATCTCGATAGTCTCATCTACTGATGGCTCATTAACCATTACCGGTTGAAAACGACGTTCTAAAGCTGCATCTTTTTCAATATGTTTACGGTATTCCTCAATTGTCGTTGCACCAATACACTGTAATTCACCTCGCGATAATGCTGGTTTTAAGATATTAGCTGCATCAATAGCACCTTCAGCTGCACCTGCACCAATTAAAGTATGAACTTCATCAATAACTAAGATAGTATCATCTGATACTCGAACTTCATCCATAATTCGCTTAAGACGCTCTTCAAACTCACCACGATATTTTGTACCTGCAATTAAAAGTCCAATATCTAAAGCAATTACAAGCTTTCCTTCAAGAGTATCTGGTACATCTCGATTTGCAATTCGTTGGGCTAAACCTTCAGCAATAGCTGTTTTACCAACTCCTGGTTCACCAATTAAAACTGGGTTATTTTTTGTTCGTCGACCTAGGATTTGAATCACACGCTCAATTTCTTTTTCACGCCCAACTACTGGATCCAATTTACCATCAATAGCTTTTTGTGTTAAATTAGTACCAAATTCATCTAAAGTTGGTGATTTGCTACGGCTACCATTATTACCAGAACTAACTTCTGTGTTCTCACCTAAAGCACGTATAATTTCAGTTCGTAACTTTGGAAGATTAACACGTAATTCTTCAAGAACTCGTGCAGCTACACCTTCACCTTCAACTATTAAACCAAGAAGAAGATGTTCAGTACCAATGTAGTTGTGACCTAACTGGCGAGCTTCTTCTAATGATAACTCTAAACATCGTTTAGCACGTGGTGTAAAGGGTATTTCAACAGCAACAAATCCTGAACCACGACCAATAATTTTTTCAACCTCAACACGAGCATCTTTTAATTTGACACCCATTGATTTTAAAATTTTTGGTCCCACACCACTACCTTCACCAATAAGGCCTAGTAATATTTGTTCTGTTCCCACAAAATTGTGGCCAAGTCTTCTGGCCTCTTCTTGTGCTAACATTATTACTTTAATTGCTTTTTCAGTAAAACGTTCAAACATATAATTTTTAAATCCTTAATACTTTATAACACTATGAACAAAACTCTAGAGATCAATATGTTAGTTTCAAATACATAAATTACTTAACTTCTACTACAGTATTTTACTCTAAATTTTTTGATCTATAACAACTCAATAGCAAAAATATTACAAGCCAAAGTAACGTGAGATTATTGATTTTTGATCTAGTATAATATTACTTAACAACGAATGCAATAATTTTTTCAACCTTTGTTATTCGTTGAGTTAAATCTTCAACGGCTAATATTGTTTTAAAAACCTGTTAAACGTTTTTCAATGGAGAAATATTAAATTATTAATTTAATGCTATAATGTAGTTATTATTATTGAAATAGTTTTCAAAAAATTTAAAAGTGTAAGAACATTTAGTTTTATAAAACTTTTATACAAATTTAATATCAGATAATATTTAAATATATGATTAACTGGTCAGTTTTTGCACAACTAGCATCATTAACTCTTGTTGTCCTTTCGGGACCTGCTATTATCTTCCTTTTATACTTTAAGCAAGGTAATATGTAAATAAATTACACGAAAAAATTAGCTATCTTACTTAAATTAAGTAAGGTAGATAATTTTCTTAATCACTATTTGCCAACTCATTTTAAACAAAATTTTAAAGAGAAATATATTAATTTCAAATACATAGATCTATAACATTTTCCATTTTTGTTCTATATAGATTGACTCTAAGAGACTTGATTGGTATCGTATAATTACGTTATCTTAATTACGCGCTCTTAGTTCAGTTGGTAGAACGTAGGTTTCCAAAACCTGATGTCGAGGGTTCAAGTCCTTCAGGGCGTGATTGATATTAGACTTCTCTCTTTTTACAAATATGAATATAATGTATTATGGTAATTAAGTGGAGAGGTGGCTGAGTGGTTGAAAGCTTTAGATTGCTAATCTAACGTACGTTGTAAAATGTACCGTGGGTTCGAATCCCATCCTCTCCTATTTCAACACCGTAGATCAAAAAAAGAGAATTTTATTCTTTGTACGAAAAATCAACATATTTGAATTTTAATACAAAAATAAAAACGAGCTAATATTAGTATAGATTCTGCGCATTAAAACAAAACAACTAAAAAGAAATGATATAATATTTCAAGTAAATCTATTTTAAAAGAAGGAACTATGGACATCTTAAGCTTAGGTTGGTCATCCCTTATGGTTATGTTTAGCTTTTCGCTAGCATTAGTCGTTTGGGGACGTAATGGCTTTTAATCAATTAAAGGCCAAACTATTAAATATATATACTTTTTTTTACAAGTAAAATAAACAATGAGTAAAGAAATTTTTACTGTAGCAGGAGTTATGTGGGTACTAACACTAACTGGTTTAAGTGTTGGGTTTGGATTATTAAAGATTCAAGGAGAATAATCTTTTAAACAAACATAATGACTATAATCGAAAATCTTTGGATTCTATTAACAATCATAATCATTTTTTTTATACTATCCACTGATCCAAAAACTAGTAGTTCGCAAACTAATCAAGCAAATATAATATCCAGTGTGAGTGAAGGACAAAAATCAATAAGAACATTTATCTGGATTCTTGTAGGTTGTTTTTATATTTTAAGTTTATTAATTAGCTACTACTAATTAACATTAAAAAATAAAATCAGAAAGAGTTAGTTTTTCTAATCTCTTTCTGATTTTTCTAAACTTATTAGTTAAAGAATGCAATATTATTAAGTAGTAAATAAGCTACTACAGCACCACCTAAAGAACCAATAAAGAAACCACTCGTAAACTTTCTCCAACCTTTTGATGACTCTAAGCCTTCGAGTTGTCCGTTATCTTGAAAAGAAGCTAACCCATAAATGGTTAAACCAATCGTTAAGATAAGAACTAAACCAATTGCTGAAAGTAAACCTGCAAGAAGTGCATTTTCAGTATTACGCATTGGTCCAAGAATATAAAATGGACCAATTAAAAAGTAACCGTGTGCCATACCAATTTCAAGTCCACGCATAAGAGCTGATAAACCTTTTCTGTAAATTGGTAGATTACCTAAATATAATTTTGTTGCTGTTGAAGTTGTTACTGGTGTAGATAAATTACCTACAAATGGATCGTTATTATATGGTTTAACAAATTCGCTCATGTATTAGATCTCCCCGGTAGGTTTTTAAACTAACTAATTATAACTAAACATTATAACCGGAAAATGAATGAATTTTAGCGTTTACTATTACATAAAAATTTTAGATATTATTTTTAAACTAATTACAATCGGGATGACAGGATTTGAACCTGCGACACCCTGCTCCCAAGGCAGATGCGCTACCAAGCTGCGCTACATCCCGTTTTATTATGTTTTAGATATAATCAATCATACTAAGTATGAAGTTAGTTGTCAATACCAACATAAATAACTTAACATTAATCATTTACAATTATAACCTTTCTAAAAAGGTTCCAAAACTATAAGTATTAAAAATAGAGAAACTCAAAAGAGTTTCTCTATTTTTTATTTATTGAAGATTTTAACCAAACTTACCAGTTGTTGAAGCAATTACAAACGGTGCGAATGTAAATATAAAACCAACTGTAAAGTGAGCTAATCCAACAAGTCGAGCTTGAACAATTGATAACGCTACTGGTTTGTCACGCCAACGAACTAAGTTCGCAATTGGCGTACGCTCGTGAGCCCAAACTAGTGTTTCAATTAATTCTTGCCAGTAACCACGCCAAGAAATTAAGAACATAAATCCAGTGGCCCAGATTAAGTGACCAAATAGGAACATCCAAGCCCAAACAGCCTGTGCATTCATACCTTGAGCGTTATAACCATTAATTAATGGTGATGAATTTAACCATAGGTAATCACGTAACCAACCCATGATGTATGTTGAAGATTCGTTAAATGCAGCTGCATTACCTCCCCAAATTGTCATATGCTTCCAGTGCCAGTAGAATGTTACCCAACTAATTGTGTTTAACATCCAGAACATAGCTAGATAGAAAGCATCCCATGCAGAGATATCACATGTACCACCACGACCAGGACCATCACAAGGAAAACTATAACCAAAGTCTTTCTTATCTGGCATTAACTTTGAACCACGTGCATCTAATGCACCTTTTACAAGAATTAATGTAGTTGTATGAAGACCTAATGCAATTGCATGGTGAACTAAGAAATCACCAGGACCAATTGTTAAGAATAGTGAGTTTTTACCACTATTAATTGCTTCGATCCATCCTGGTAACCAGATTTTACTACTTGCAACACTAGCTGCACTTGTTGATGATGATAGTAATACATCAAAACCATATAGCGCTTTACCTGATGAAGCTTGAATAAATTGAGCAAATACTGGCTCAAATAAAATCTGTTTTTCTGGAGTACCAAAAGCAACACAAGTATCGTTGTGAATATATAACCCAAGTGTGTGGAATCCTAAGAATAAACTAACCCAACTTAAGTGAGAAATAATAGCTTCTTTGTGTTGAAGCATTCGAGCTAGAACATTATCCTTATTTACTTCTGGATCGTAGTCACGAACAAAGAAAATTGCACCGTGAGCAAACGCACCAACCATTAAGAAACCAGCAATATATTGATGGTGTGTATATAAAGCAGCT
>MDTD01066924.1_pt1 | contig 11401 bp, 5 predicted proteins | sample 811221 | NCBI WGS metagenome assembly MDTD01 (sample SAMN05326646, study PRJNA326480) | marine metagenome | isolation source: seawater | place: Pacific Ocean: South West | collected 2011
CTTCGAGGGCCTCGTTGAGCAGTTCTTCGGAGGGGTTGATGAAGACGCATCGGTCGCCACGCGGAGAGATGAGTCGGCGCTTGTAGGGTTCGCCCGCGCGGTAATACACGACGGAATTCGGATCAACGACCTCGTTGCGCAGCGAAGCGCGGTCGATCACAAGACTGGTCCACGGGATGGCGATCACCGGCTTGCAACCGATGACGTTCTCCTGATTCCAAAGCGGATCTGTAGGTAAACAGTTCCAGAGGCCGATCAGGCACCAGCTCGATTCGAAGAGCACCGTATTGAGCGGGAACTGTCTTGTGAGCGACATATCGACACCAAATCAACAACAACCAGTGCTGATTCTATCGGGTGTCAGTTGCAGCCGGCGTTGTAATTGCTGACCCATGCGGAAAAATCGGCGGGCGTGCAGACGTTATCACCGTTTTGATCGCATTCGGACGCCATGGTGTTAAACGCGGCAACCCATGCGCTGAAGTCTGCGGGCGTGACGGCGCCGTCGCCGTTGGTATCGGCGGGGCAATCGGGCTCCGGCACGGGTCCGATCGCGATGACAGTGGTGCTGCCCGTCAGTGTGACAGTGGTGCCCGTGTCGGGGTCGGTGCCGGAACTGTCGATGGGGAGCAACACGGAGAGGGTGACTTCGCCCGTGTCGATATTCACTGTGCCCGAGATATCGATGGGTGTTTGAGTGAGTGTTGAGAGATCGACCGTTGTGCCTCCGACCGCGCCTCCAACGGCGCCAGTGCCTGAGACGTTGATGATGCCCGCGGTTTCGTTGGGAATGCCGCTGACCAGAAAGGAGCCGTCGGGCATGACCGCGCCTGAGACCGGCGGCGTGCCGTCGGGCATCGCCAGCGACAGGTCGTCTGCGGTCGCGGTGACGGTGCCGAGGAAGCTGTAATCGAAGAAGAAGGACAGCGGCCCGGCGTTGAGTTCGTAATCAATGAGCGTGATGGTCGAGGGCGATGTGTAGCTGTCGAGCTCGATCTGCATCGATCCGGTCAGTTCGGCCGAGTCCGAATCGGTTTGCGCACCGAGGGCGGTGTCGAGCGTGACGTTGAGGCTGATCGAGGATTGAGCCGGGTCAACGACGAGATCCGCCGGTTGGGCGGTGGTGTTGCTGGCGAGAATGGTTGCGATGCACATCGAGACTGACCGCTTCATGCGTGGCTCCGTTTGTTGGCGTGGCAGAGAAACGCCGACCCCGGCTTTCACCGGGGTCGACGCGAATGGAACGAGACGATATCAGTTGCAGCCGGCGTTGTAGTTGGCAACCCAGGCCGAGAAGTCGGCGGGCGTGCAGGCGCCGTCGTTGTTCTGATCGCAACCGGCGCTCATGGTGTTGAACGCGGCGACCCAGGCGCTGAAGTCGGCGGGGCTGAGGATGCCGTCGCCGTTGGTGTCGGCGAGGCAGTCGTCTTCATCGCAGACGAAGGACCGGATGCTGAAGGCGTCAACCGCGGACTCGGCGACGGTCGCGGTGCCGGTGTCCTGGCTCGTGAATCGGACCACGATCTGGCTCGTGGGCGTGACGAAGTCGGCCACGCGGAAGGTGCGCTCCTGCCAGCCGCCGCTGGAGCCGCTGAGGGTTTCGAGCGTGGTCCACGAGGAGCCGCCGTTGTTGGAGATGCTGGCGATGAAGGGGTCGCCGCCGCCGGTGTCGTTGGTTTCGTGGTGGACGGCGTAGGTGAGGACGGCTTCGGGGTTGCTGGAGAGGTCGTAGGTGGCGGTGATGAGTGTGACGACGCCGCCGTCGACGTCCTCGTTGAGCGAGTTGCCGGTGACCCAGCACTGTCCCGAGCCGTCGTAGTCGGCGGAGGGGTCGCTTCGGCCGTAGTCACCCGGCACGCCGCGGTCCCAGGCGCCGGTGCTGGCGGTGGATGAGGTGGTCCAGCCCGGATCGGTGTTCATGTCGAGATCGACGGTGACCACGGTGCCTGTGGCGATGACGCTGTCGTAGTCGCCGGAGGAGGGGTTGGTGTAGCTCTGCCCCATGGTGTCGTCGACCCAGAACGAGAACGAGACGTTCTCGAGGCAGGCGCCGCCGGGGAGGGCCGCTTCGTAGTTTTCGCCACCGAGGTGTGAGAGCGGGATGGTGACCGCGCCGTTGCCGTCGTCGTAGACCATCTCGGCAGTGGCGGGGTCGGGGATGATCGCGCCGTTGGCGGCGATGTTGACGGCAACGGTCGTGCCGCTGGGCGGCACGGTGTCGGGCAGGCCGCTAGGGAACGTGAACGTCGGGCCCTGCTGCACACAGACGCCGGCGGGGTTGGCGAGAGCGTTGACCACGCCTGAGTGGTTCACCCACGTGCCCGAGTTGTTGCCGCCAGCGGAAGAGCAGCCGCCGTGTGTGTGGATGCCGATGGCCATGCCCGTGGCTTCATCGATGACGGGCGAGCCGGAGTTGCCGCCCGTGGTGTCCATGCCGTAGGCGAGCGCGTTGCCCGAGAGGCTGAAGAAGGGTCCCGCGTGTGTTTTCTGCACGGCGTACCAGGTGCAGGGGGCGAGGCTGGAGGAGACGGAGCCGTAGCCCGTCACGCGTGCGTTGGCCGCGGTGGGGGCGCTGAAGTCGAGCTCGAACCAGTCGCCCATGGCCTGCCAGGGTTTGAGACCGGTGTTGGAGTTGGGGAACGCGCCGAGGTAGCCCCAGTCGTTGCCCACGCCCCCGCCGCCGTTGGTCTGCTGGGAGGCGGCGTCAACGGCGTACTGGTCTTCGGGTCCGGGGTGGTTGATCCCGCTGAAGGAGCAGGAGTTGTTGGAGAGGGGGACGTTGAACTGGACCACGTTGATGTCGCTGTTGAGGCCGCCGTTGCAGTGACCCGCGGTGAGGAAGCAGTGCTCGCTGTCGTTGATCATCCAGGCGGTGCAGCCGATGGGCAGGGCGCGTGCGGCTCTGGGGTCGCTGCTGAGGACGCGGTCGTCTGTTGAGCCGCAGATGGATTCTTCAAAGGTGGGCGGCGAGCCAGCGATGACGGAGCTCATGATGAGTTCGTTGGGACCGGAGTTCGGGTAGGCCATGAGTTCGACGAGCACGGTGTCGCCGTTGAAGTAGGCGGAGGTGTATCGCCACTGATCAATGGAGACCTTGTCGAGGTACTGCACCGCGCCGTCCTCGAGCGAGGTGATGCGGAGGTAGGACTCGTTGCCGAGTTCCTTGCTGCCGGCGAAGGAGACCTCGTCGAAGCGCAGGCGGAGCCAGTCGGCGTCCTGCACGGAGATAACCTCGGAGATGACGGGCGCCAGCTCGGAGCCGGTGTTGATCACCTGACCCGAGTTGATGTCGACCTCAGCATCGAACTGCGGGATGGGGTTGGGCTGGGTTGTTTGGGCGGTGGCGGCGCAGGCCATGCCGGCGGCGGCAACAACACAAAGGATGTGTGCGGATCGTGTCATTTCTTTGACTCCGTGATATCAACTCTTGGATGTGGACGAGCTGGCCCGAGGTGGTTGCCGCGACCGGAATCGATCAACACATACAACCAGAGGCCGACCGGAACTCCCCCTTCGGCTCCAGAGTACCGGATAGGCGGGGGGTCGTGGAACCCCGCAGATACGAATAAGGCGGCGTTATCGGCCGGTTTGGCGCATGAAAGAGGCCCCTCCTCTCGGAGGGGCCCCGTTTGATGGCAGGGATTTGTTTCTGAGCCGGATCGGGTTACGGGCAGCCGGCGTTGTAGTTGGCGACCCAGGCGCTGAAGTCGGCCGGGCTGCACATGCCGTCGTTGTTCTGGTCACAGAGAGGGCCGTTGGAGTTGAACTGGGCGACCCAGGCGCTGAAGTCGGCCGGCGAGACCATGCCGTCGCCGTTGGTGTCGGCGAGGCAGTCGACGGCTTCCTTGGCGACGACAATGCCGTCGGCGCTGGGCGAGGCAAACGCGATGACCGAGCCGTCGGCACTGGCGCCGGCGTTTGCGACGGGCTGTCCGATATCGACCTGATCGACGACAGCAAGCGAGGTGGTGTCGATGACGGTCATCTCACCCTCGCGGGTCTCACTGAAGGTGCCGTTGCCCGCGGTGGTCGAGCCGTTGCCGCCGCCGACACGAAGCTCGGAGGCGTCGCTGCTCAGCGAAGCGCCCATCGGGCGGTAGGGCAGGGCGATGGTGGACGTCTGTGAGAGGCTGGCAAGATCGAGCACGCCGACGTTCGAGTCGCCCCAGTTGAGGACGAACGCGCGGTCGCTGCCGGGCATGGCCACGACATCGAAGGGGCTGTCGCCGGTGGGGATCTGACCCGCGAGCGATGCGGTGCCCCCGGCGAAGTCGTAGACGTAGACGCGGTCGCCGTCGCGATCGGACACGATGATGCGCGTGCCCTCCGGGTTCCAGGCGACACGGGTCGGGAAGGTGCCGGCGGGAGTGCTCTGGGAGACCGTCATCGAGGCGGTGTCGAGGATGATGAGCTCGTCGGTGAAGGAGCTCGCGATGGCGAGGTATGCGCCGTCGGGCGAGAGCGAGATCTGTGAGTTCTGGGAGTAGCTGTAGCCCACGCCGCCCAGGTTGCCGGTGCTGGTGAGCCCGCCGACGAATGTAGATGTGTTGAGGTCGAGCTTGCGGATGCCGTCGCCGCTGGCGATCTGCGCGAGGTAGGCGTAGTTGCTGTCGGGCGAAATCTCGACCTGTGCGATGCGCCTTGCCGAGGGGACAGCCGTGGTGGTCCCGGTCGCCATGTCAACGATGCTGACGGTGTAGCCGTCGAGGTTGACGACGACGGCCTTCGAGCCGTCGGGTGTGATGGCGACCTCGCCCGGGCGCTCGTCGAGCGGGGCGTTTGCCAGCTTGGCGCCGGTGGCGGCGTTGAAGATGGTGAGGTTATCGCTGAAGACGTTGCTCGAGACGGCGCGTGTGCCGTCGGCGCTCACCGCGGTGTGGCGGGAGATGTCGCCCTCGGGGTCGGGGCCGGTGCGGCCGTAGTAGAGCAGCGAGGGCGTCGCGTCGGACTCGACCACGACGAGGTCATCGCCGAAGGTCGTCGAGACCATCGCGGCCTGATCGCTCGTGGGGCTGACCGCACCGAACGAGGCGGAGACGAAATCGTTGGCGCGGGCGAGCACGGCCCCGGTGGCGAAGTCGATGATCGCGCCGGAGAAGCCGACGCCCACAGCCCGCGTGCGCGATGCATTTGCGATGACGTCGTTCAGGTTGGACGTGTTGAGCGCGGCACTGAAGGTGTCGGTGTTCAGGTCGAGGTGACGCGCGGCGTTCTGGAAGGCGATGACCGCGGCCGAGCCGTCGGCGTTGAGCGCGACGGGCCCGTTGCAACGAGCCGGGCCGACGATGCTGCGATCGACCGTGCGTGTGACGCCGTCGATCACGGTGACGACGCCGGGGTTGATGGCGTGTCCGACGAGGATGGTCGAGCCGTCACCCGAGATATCGATGCCCGCCGGGTCGGTGTCGGCAAGCGCGAGGTCGGTGCGGGCGCCGGTCGCGATATCGATGAACGCGAGCACGTCGTCGAATCGGCCCGGGAAAGCGATCGTCGAGCTGTCAACGAAGACCAGCGGCGTGGTGTAGCGGAAGTCGACGACGGCCGCTTCGGTGCTGAACGAGAGTGTCTGCGTGAAGCCGGGCGTCGCGATTGTGCGGACGACAGTGTTGGTGTTCAGGTCGATGACATGGAAGTCCGAGTCCACGCCGCAGCCGATCGCCGCGAGCGAGCCGTCGGGCGAGATGCTGACGGAGCCGGGGCCGTCGCCGACGTTGACGACGGTTTCAGCGCCGGTGGCGAGGTCCACGATGGTGGCGGTGTCGTCGGCGTAGTTGGCGACCACGGCCCGTGTGCCGTCGGGCGTGACGTCCATCGCGAAGGGCAGCGACGAGAGCGGGATGGTGTCGGTCACGGTCTGTGTAGCCGCGTCGAAGACCGTGATGTTCTGGCTCGAGCGGCTCAGGATCAGGATCTCGGAGCCGTCGGGCGAGTAGGTGATGTCGGCGCCCATGTCGGCTTCGGGGTCTTCGCCGATCTCGAGCAGCGAAGGCGGATCGAAAGGCACGGCCCCGATGTCGGGGCCCGTGCCTTCGCTCGGGTTAAGTTGAATGGTCGCCCAGGCGGGCGCGATGACCTCGATCGTGGCGGGGTCACCATCGGGTGAATCGAGCTCGCCGATGACACGCACAATCGCGTCGGACGAATCGACCGCAACGATGTGTGAGAGTTCATCGGGCACGTTCTGCGCTGTGGCGGAACATGCGATGGCGAATCCTGCAGAAATAAACAATGCGCGTGCGGATGCGTTCATGGCTCTCCTCTCGTGAGTAACGAACCCAACGGACAAATCGTGGGGGAGGCCAGATTACCATCGCGCAATCGGATATCCAAGCCTGATTTCAGATCAACCAGTGCGATGTACACACACCGAATTGTTTAGTCGCATATCAGCAGCCCGCGTTGAAGTTGGCCACCCACGCGCTGAAGTCAGCTGGCGTGCACGCGTCATCGCCGTTCTGGTCGCACTCGGGCGCCATGGCGTTGAAGGCCGCGACCCACGCGCTGAAGTCGGCGGGTGTGACCGCACCGTCGTGGTTCACGTCGGCGAGGCACGGCGGCGCGACATCGAGGTCGAAGATCTGCGTGGCCCCGCCGCTGCCGAAGGTGTTGGCGTGCACGGACTTCGTGCTGACGACGATCCTGCTCCCGTCGCGGCTCAGGTCCATGGCGAAGGGAGAGCCGTCGGTATCGAGCGAGTCGATCATGTTGAGGTCGCGGTCATAGACGCGGATCTCGGGCTCGGTGTTGGCCTGGTCGCCCCATGTCGCTGCGACGAACACCGTGCCGTCGGCGTTGACTTCGGACGAAACCACCGAGTTCTGGTACGACCCGGACCCGGCAAACCCGCTCGACGCAACGACGGCACCCGTGTTGAGATCGATGATGCGGTGGTCGTTCTCGAGGTAGCCGCTGGCGTAGTCGTGGCTGACCGCAAAGAGTGTCTGCCCGTCGGCGCTGAGCGAGACCGCTCCGAACCAGTCGGTCGAGCCGGTGCCCGAGTAGACCACCTGCCAGACGCCCTCGATCTCGCGGGCGGCCCGGACATTGAAGCCGCCGTCGGCGATCGCCGAGCCGTCGTTCGAGATGCGCGCCCAACCTCCCGCCCCGGAGACGGCTAGCGCGAATTCCTCGGTCATGGTGTTCGTGTCGTAGAGCCTTGCGGTTGCGCCTGCGGTGACCACCACGCGGTTGCCCGAGTCGTCCATGTCGAGGCTGAGGGCGAACCCGGAGATGGTCGTGGAGTTCAGCACGGTTCCGTTGCCGTCGAGAATCACGAGCAGCGTCTCGGCGCCGTCGTAAGCACAGGCCGCCACGCGTGAGCCGTCGGCGTTGACCGCGACCGAACGCGTGCGCGTCTCGACGTACTCGTCGTCGAAGGTGTATTCCCAGAGCGGGGCGCTGCCGCCCGCGTTGGAGAAGCCGCGCACGGTGACGGTGCCCGTGTCTGACTGCGAGATGGCAGCCCCGAGCGCGCCGTTCGAAGCCGCTGCAACACCCAGGTTGCCCGGCTGCTCGGCCAGCAGCGAATACACGATATCGGGCGTGTTGCCCGCGGCGACCGTGAACTTGCTGATGCGCTCATCGTTGAGCGAGTGGCTGACCCACGCCTCGTCGCCCCCGGCACCCATCGCCGCGGAGTTGGGGATCGATGCGAGATCGATATGTGTCCAGAGCAGGTCCTCGGCGACGCCGGGATTTGCTTCGTTGGTCACAAAGACGCGCGTGTGCTGGTGTAGCGTGCGGGCGCCCTCGGCGTGCGTTTCGGTAACGGAACGGGACGCCTGACCCATCGTGGTGCCAGCGACAAAAACGAGCGAGCAAACAGTAACAGCGGTGCGCATCTGAACCCCTCCAAAGTCTGGTGCCGGGGAACGCACGGCGGTGAATTGGAAGCAGCCTACCAGATGGCGGAGTCCGTTTGAAGAGAAAATGACGAGACGGGTGAAATCAGCAGCCCGCGTTGTAATTGGCAACCCACGCCGAGAAGTCAGCGGGTGTACACACACCGTCAGCATTTTGATCGCACGCCGGCGCGCCAGCGTTGTATGCAGCAACCCACGCCGAGAAGTCTGCCGGGCTCAGCATCCCGTCGCCGTTGGTGTCCGCGGTGCAGCAAGTGCTGTTGTCTGGTGTGCTGTCCGGGTTGGCCGGGTCGGCGCAGACATCCAGTTCGTCGCGGTCGTAGTAGCCGTCGAGGTCACGGTCGATCCCGATACGTTCCTGTGTACCAGCGGGGACCGCTGTGAAGGTCAGCTCTGCGCCGTCGGCCGCGGCGTTGGTGAGCACGCCGTGCGCCACGAGCTCCGTCGAGCGATCGGACTGGTACTGCCCGAGCCCGACGTGTGTGAAGCTCCGCAGTTCGTTGTTGTAGAGCCCGCGCGCCACGAGCCCGATCTCGCCGCTCTCGGCGAGCACGAACAGATCGAAGAGTCTCTGCGTCATCGCGGGGTCGGTGGTGGGGAGTGTGACCTGCATCCCGACCGCCGCGTGCGCGTCCTTGCTTGCGCTGCCGGGCGGCTCGAACAACCCGCCCGAAGCCGCGGGCAGATCCGACCCGCTGAATGCCAGCATGAACGCGGTCATGTCGGCGATCTCCTGGAGATTGGCAAAGCTGAACGCGGGCTCGGAGAGGAAGCGCTCGATCGAGTCGACGCTGCCGTCGTGCAGCACGCCGAAGCCCGCGGTGTTGAGCTGCTGCGTCGTGTTGAACCCGGTCTTCTCGTACACACTCCGGAGTTGTGGCACTTTCATGGAAACATTGGTCGAGCCATCGACGGAGACGGTCAGGTGGTGGAGTTCGCCGTTGGGGCCGGGCGGTATGGGGATGAAGTTGATGCCGACCAGTGCGCTGTTGGTGCCGGCGCCGGTGGGCAGCGTGTGGCATGTGACGCATTCGAGGCCGTCGAGTTGCCCGAAGCGGTAATTGTTGAGCCCGTTGACCGCGTTGCCGTTGGGTAGCGGCTGGCCCTCGGGCGCGAACAGCCCTGTGGTGTAGTGACCCGGCAGCGGGAGATCGGTCGGCAGTGTGTTGTCGATGTTGCGGAATGGGTTTGGCGGGAAGTGGATGGTGGCCAGGAAGTCCTCGAACTGTTGCATCTCTTGCGCCGTCGGCTGGACGTCGTCACCGAGGATCGTCTGGAACGCGTCGCCGAACTCTTCGATGCCGAAGCGGTCGGCTCGCCAGTGGTGGGGCTCGTGTCCGATGATGTCCTGGAGTGTCTGTGTCGCCATCGGCCCCTTCATGGGGTGCCAGTCTTCACAGTTGCCGTCGAGGCAGTTCTGGTCAAACACCTTCATGGCACCGGACGGGTCGCCGAGGTCCCACGCGAGCCGATCGGTGCGCGCGTCGATATGGCACGAGGCGCATGACGCCTGGCCGAGCGCCGAGGTGAGGTGTGTGTCATAGAGGAAGGGCCGACCATCCCGGATCGCATCGGGCGTCGGGTCGAACATCGGCACGGTCGCGATGACAGCCTCGGTGACGAGATCAACGACCGAGATGGTCGCGTCGAACTTGTTGAGTACGTAGAGCGTGCCGCGAGCCTCGTCGACAGCGAGACCGGTTGGTCCCTGCCCGACCTCGATCGTGTCGCTCGCGCCTGCGCGCGAAAGCGACTGGTCCACAACGACGATGTTGTTGGAACCCATGCCGGCGATGTAGGCCTTGGACCCGTCGGCTCGCCAGGCGATCGCGCGGGGATCGCCGACGGACTTGTCCCGCTCGCTCTGCGCGATCGGGGTGATCGTCGGGCCCGGTATGTAGGCCAGGTGCTGGTTGAGGTCGGCCAGAGTTGTGCTTGTTTGGCCGGGGGTGAACGAGGCCGCGTTGACCCGCACGAACCGGCCGTTGAGGTTGGGTTCGAATCGCAGCTCGTTCGTGCCGTCGGTCCCGACGACGGTGACAACGCCTGTCGCGGGATTGACCCCGAGCGACATGCAGGCGTTCATGAGTCCTTTCTTGTATGTCACACCGAGTGTGGCCGCGTCGATCATCGCGACGTCATGGTCGGCAAGGTCCCACCCCTGCACCCGACCAGAGAGTCCCGACTGCGCGCCCGAGACCAGACTGGTCCAGTCTGCGCCGGTGTCGTCGCGCCAAGAGCCGCCGGCATCTTTCTTCACAATCAGCCCGACGCGGGGGGCGGCCGGGTTGGAGCCGTTGAGCGCGGGCGAGAATGTCCCGCCATCGTTGGGCGGCGGGTTCACCCCTCCGTAAGGCCCGGCCGGGTCACTGACGACGTTGGGCGGGAACGCGAGCGTTTGCATCATTTCGAGGCCGCCACCCAGGATGGTCGAGTGGTTCCCGGATTCGAAGACGGCCGCGTACACGGTCTGCCCGTTGGGGCTGACGGCTAGAGCCCGCGGGTCCTCGCCGAAGATCGGAATCTCGTCAACCAACGCGCCTGTCTCGACGTCGAAGACCTGCACGACATTGGCTTGCGAACATGTGACGAACGCTCTTTGCACGCCCGACCCGGCAAAGACCACATCGGCGGGCTCGTCCTGTGTTTGAATCGTTCGGACAACGTTCATGGTGTCAAGATCTACAACACTCACCGAATCAGAGAGGTGATTCACCACCCAGACTTCTTGCGTTGTTCGTGCCCGCACCGTGACCGGGTCGAGCCCGACGCCAACCGATCCCGCGAGCCGGGGCAATCCCGACTGAAGAGTGAAGACCTCGATCCTGTTGTCCGGCGTGTTGACCGAAATCAGGAGCGAGGCGTCCGGTGTGAGATCGATCGGATGAACGTGCGGCGTTTCGAAGTTCACAAACTGTTCAAGCGGGATCTCATCCGGGAACGCGGCGGCATGCAATAGATTCCCTGCAAGTCCGTTGGTTGTAAAGGCATAGGAGCATGCAACGCTGATGACGGGCACTCCGACCAACAGTTTCATTGAGTTCTGCATGAACAAACCCTCATCTTGAAGTCAGAGAAAACCCTAATCGAACCCACTCAGTTTGCAAGTTCTGGTCTCTCGGGTCAATGCGCGCGTTCGGATTCGGATATCCGTTCAACACTGGGCTCGGCACACCGAACAACGTCCGCAAGCACTAATGAATGACGCGCCGGCGCACACAGCACACACGGACAGAGTGTTGCAGGATCTTGTCCAACCAAACACAGAAATGATTTCAGGGAATAGCTCTATTCGTGTGGAACAGAGTGAATGCAATCTGGATTCATGCCTAGGATGCAATTCCACAAAGCTGTGTTTGTGGGATTACAAAAGAAGAGGTAATCAAGGATGGCCAAAAAGGTAAAGAAAAAGAAGAAGTCATCTTCGAGCCGCAGTCGTGGGAAGGCAGACGCACACCGCGTTCTCGCATCCCCGGTGCGTCGCGAAATATGGTCGTATCTGCGAGGTCAGGGTCCGCACACGGTCGCCGAGATCGCCA
>MDTD01161807.1_pt1 | contig 11401 bp, 12 predicted proteins | sample 811221 | NCBI WGS metagenome assembly MDTD01 (sample SAMN05326646, study PRJNA326480) | marine metagenome | isolation source: seawater | place: Pacific Ocean: South West | collected 2011
TCAACCGCAGAGTGCAAAGAAATTTTTACTTTATGTTTTCCAAGAGATTTTATTTCTTGAACTGGTTGTATCATTGAAGGTTTTATATCAATTTCATCTTTTTTAAAAATTAATTTTGAAATTTCTGTTGGTTTTACAGAGCCATACAGTTCATTATTCTCAGTACTCAACTTTTTAACTAAATACTCTTTTTTATTAATTTTTTCAGAAATTTTTATTGCTTCAGCTTTTTTATCGTTATCTTTTTTTGCAAGATCAGACTTAATTTTTTCTACTTCTTTCATATTTTCTGTTGAGGCATATAATGCTTTTTTATTTGCTATTAAAAAATTTCTAGCAAAACCTCTTCTTACATCAATTACTTCTCCAATTGATCCAATTCTCTTTATATTTTCTAATAATATAACTTTCATATTAACTATAGTAGCGCTAAATTTCTTGCTCTTTTTATAGATAAAGATAATTCTCTTTGTTTTTTTTGACTTACATTCGTTATTCTAGAAGGCAAAATTTTTCCGTTCTCAGACATATATTTTTTAAGCAATTTTATATTTTTGTAATCAATTTTCGGCGCTCCCTTAACTGACAAAGGGCAGCTTTTTTTAAATTTATATTTATTTGGCTGAAAAATACTTAGTTTAGCAAAATTACTTTGTTTATTTTTTTTATTTCCACTTTGTCTTTTAGGCATAATTAATTAGATTTCTTTTCTTTTTTTTCAAATTTTTCGGTATCGTCTTTTTTAGAAAAATAATTTGTATTTAAATCAAATTCTTTGACTTTGACTGTTAAATATCTGAGTAATTTTTTATCTATTGCCTCATTTTTTTCTAATTCTTCGACTACTTTTCCGACACCTTTAATTTTAAAGTGAATATAACTGCCTTTTTTATTCTTCTTAATTAAGTGCGCTAAATTTAATAGCCCCCAACTTTCAGTTTTTATAACTTCACCATCATTTTTTTCAATAATTTTTGAGTACTTTTCTGTTAATTGTTTTAATTCGCTTGGCGAGGTATCTTGTCTAGCAATTATAGTATGTTCGTATAAATTCATTTAAATTCTTTAATAAAACGAGAGGATATACTATTATAAGTCGTCAATTTCAACAGTAAAAAAAGTAAAATTTAAATATAATTTTATATGTTTTCAGTTATTTTTCCAGGACAGGGATCCCAAATTGTTGGTATGGGAAAAGAGTTTTATGATAAATTTGATTTAGTAAAAAATTTTTTTAAAGAGGCTGATGAAGCGCTAGATCTACCAATATCAAAAATTATTTTAGACGGACCAAAAGAAATTTTAGACTTAACAACAAATACCCAGCCAGCTATTTTTTTAGTAAGTTACTCGATTTTTCAAGTGATGAAAAAAGAATTTAATTTAGATTTACAAAAAGCAAAATTTTTTGCAGGTCATTCCTTAGGTGAATATTCTGCGATTGCTTGTGCTGGATATCTAAATTTTAAGGATACAATTAAAATACTTAAAATAAGAGGAGATGCTATGCAAAATTCTGTCCCAAAAGGACAGGGTGGTATGATAGCTGTCTTAGGTTCATCAATTCAATTGATAGAAAAAATTTTAAAAGAAAACCAAAATGATTTTAAACCTGAAATAGCTAATGATAACTCAGAAGGTCAAATTGTTTTAAGTGGAAAGAATCAAGATTTAAAAAAATTAATTTTATTTCTTAATGAAAAAAAAATAAAAAATATAAAACTACCAGTGAGCGCACCATTTCATTGTAGCTTGATGGGTAAAGCAACTGACATTATGAGACAAGAGCTAAATAAACTTGAATTTAACAAAGGAAGTAATGTTTTAATTTCTAATATAACAGCAGATGAAATTTTTAATGCTGATGAATTGAAGGATTTATTGGTAAAACAGATAGAAAATAGAGTTCGTTGGAGAGAAAGTGTTATTAAAATGATTGATAAAGGAGTAAATCAATTTATTGAAATTGGGCCTGGAAAAATTCTATCTGGTTTAGTAAGAAGGATAAATAAAGATATAAAAATTACCTCAATAAATAGTGAGGAAGATATAAAAAAAATAGACATATGAAAGATCTGAAAAATAAAAATATAATTGTGACTGGTGCTTCAGGCGGAATAGGGAATTCAATAGTAGAAAAATTATATGAGTGTGGAGCAAATATTTTGGCCTCAGGAACAAAGTTAGAAAAACTTGAAGAATTAAAAAATAGATTCAGTAATGTAAAATTATTAAAATTTGATATTTCTCAAGATAACCAAATTGAACAATTCATAGATGAAGCATCTAAAAAATTAGGAGGCTTGGATTGTATTGTAAATAATGCTGGTATCACAAAAGATAATTTAGCAATTAGAATGAGTATTGAAGAGTGGAAAAAGGTAATAGATATAAATCTTACCTCTACCTTTTTAATTAGTAAATATGCTATTAAAAAAATGATAAAAAACAAAAGTGGAAAAATTATAAATATTACATCAATTGTAGGCCATACAGGAAATATTGGACAAGCAAATTACACTGCATCCAAAGCAGGCATTATTGCAATGTCAAAGAGTTTAGCAATAGAGTATGCTAAAAAAAATATTAATATAAATTGTATTTCGCCTGGTTTCATTCAAACTGCAATGACAGAAAAATTAGATGAGAAATTTAAGGAATCTATTATATCTAAAATACCATCAGCAAGACTTGGCGAACCAAAAGACATTGCAAATGCAGTAATTTTTTTAGCCTCAAACCAATCAGACTATATTAATGGTGAGACATTACATGTTAATGGGGGCATGTATATGGCTTGACAAAATTAGTAATTGAACTAATAACGATTTATAACAAAAAGGATCAATATGTCAGAAGATGTTTCAAATAAAGTTAAAAAGATTGTAGCAGACCATTTAGGAATTGATGAAGCAAAAGTAACAGAGGAGTCTAGTTTTATTGATGATTTAGGTGCAGATAGTTTAGATACTGTAGAACTAGTAATGGCTTTTGAGGAAGAGTTTGGTTCAGAAATTTCTGATAGCGAAGCAGAGAAAATCTTAACAGTGGGAGATGCTGTTAAATTTATTGAAGGCAAAGCAAATTAATAGATTCTTTAATGCCCACTTCAAACGATGGGGTAATGGTAATTCTATCCTCTCCTTCTGGAGCAGGAAAAACTACTTTAGTAAGTTTACTATCAAAATTAGATAATTACCAAATCTCAATTTCCCATACAACACGACAACCTAGACAAAATGAAAAACCTGACGAAGATTATTATTTTGTCGATGATAGTGAATTTAAAAGACTAATAAAAAACCAAGAGTTTTTAGAGTATGCAAAAGTATTTAATAATTATTATGGAACAACTAGATCACCTGTAATAGAAAAACTAAATAAAGGTCAGAACATATTATTTGATATCGATTGGCAAGGAGCAGATCAAATTAAAAACAAAAATTTAGATTACAAATTAATCACATTTTTTATCTTACCACCAAGCAAAGAAATTTTATTTCAAAGATTATCCAATAGAGATATGCGAGATAAACTAATTGTAGACGAGAGAATGAAACAATTTGAAAGAGATGTTCTTCATTGGATAAATTATGACTACGTAGTCATAAATGATAATTTAGAAGAGTGTTATAACAAAATACATAGTTTAATAAAAGCCGAAATAAACGATGGGTCAAAAGATTATGACCTAGAATATATCAGAGCTCATGTAGAAAAACTAACTTCTTAATTTTTCATAATGATCTGTAAGTTTATAATAGGTTTCAAAATCAATATTTTGAGGCCTTAGACTTAATTTGATACCAAGTTCATTGGCAATTTTAATATTTCCATTAAATATAAGATTATACGGTTTTTTAATCATTTTTCTTCTGTGCATAAAAAAAATTCTTGTAATTTTTTCTAAATTTTTAGGATTCTTAAATTTAAAAAAATTATTCTTTGGTTTAAATATCAGAACTGTACTATCAATTTTAGGTTTTGGTGAAAAACTTGAAGGCTTTATATCGAAAACTTTTTCTACATTCATTTTCCAATTTGATAAAATTGATAACCTTCCATAGTTTTTGGTATTAAATTGTGAAATTATTCTATCTGCAACTTCTTTTTGAAACATTAATACCAATGTCTCAAACCAAAAATTTTGATTATTTAGATTTAAGATCCATTTACATAAAATTTCAGTTGAAATATTGTATGGAAGATTTCCAAAAACTATCAATTTATTATTATCAATTTCGCTTTCATTTACTTTTAGTACATCTTCATTAATTATTTTAATTCTAGAACCTAAATTATCTTTTAAAAGAGATGATAAACGTGAGTCTTTTTCAATAACAATTAATTTTCTTGGGGATTTTTTTAAAATTTCTGAGGTCAAATTTCCTGTACCAGGTCCAATTTCCAAGACGTTTTTATCTTTTATAGTTACAACATTAAGTATTTTATTAATTATATTTTTATCTATTAAAAAATTTTGTCCTAAACTTTTTTTTGCTAAAATCACTTATTGTCTAAAAAATTTAATGCTTCAATAAGACTTTGAGGGTTAGATTTATTCATGCCATACATTTCTTGATTTGGCCCATGATCTGGAGTAACTCTTAAGAATGGTAATCCCATAGTGACATTAATAGCATTGTATTCAAAAATAGTTTTGATTGGTGTTAATACTTGATCATGATACATACCTAAAATAACATCAAAATTTTTCCTATTATTTTTTAAAAAAATCGTATCAGCTGGAAAAGGACCTCTTACGTTAATTTTTCTCTTATTACATAATTTTATTGCTGGTAATATAATTTTCTCATCCTCATTGAATTTATGCACACTTTCACAATGAGGATTTAGACCTGTAACAGCAATTTTTGGTTTAAATTTAAAATTCTTTTTGAAAAATTTATCTATTAACTCAATTTTTTCTTTTATTAAATCTAATTTAATTTTTCCAGAGACTTGTTTTAAAGGCAAATGAGTTGTTAAAGGACTTACAGAAAGTTTTTTATTATAAATTAACATTCCAATGTTATTTTCCTTAAATTTTGATGCAATATATTCTGTGACACCTAAAAATTTACTATTTAGAAATGTTTTTTTATTAATTGGCCCATTAATAAACTTATATGTATATTTTTTTTCGATTAAATTAAATGCTATTTTAAAACATTCCTCAATATAAGATAAATTTTTAGTTCTATTCGATTTATATGAATTTACATTTATTAGATTTATAAAATTATTATTTATATGGGTTTTTCTAATGTCATTTAAATTGAAAATTTTGATTTTTTTTCTTACTTTAAATTTTTTCATCTGACTCATTAAATTTTTTCGACAACAAATTAAAATTAAAGGACTTTTATATTTTTTCTTTTTTAAAGATTTAAAAAAAATCTCTAAAAAAATACTATATGGTTCACCTGATACAATTAGAATTGGTTTATTTTTCACTGATTGAGTAGTTTATTTTTGATTTATTAAAAAAGATTCTAGAAAATTTGTTAAGTTGATTATTTGACTCAGCTTTTACTAATTTTTCAAGTTCTTCATTTTTATTAATTTCAACCTTTCTGATTTTAATATCATTAATTTTAAGTATTAAAAAGCTATTACCTATATTTATTACATCTGAAATTTCACCTTTATCTAAATTTTCTATTTTTTCTAAAATTTTTTTTGATAAACTGTTTTTGTTTATCCATTCTAATTCTCCACCAAATTTTGAGCTGTCAGCTATACTATAAATATTTGCAGTATTTTTAAATCCAATATCGTTTATACTTAATAATATTTGATTTAGTTGATCTCCCATTTTTTCATTTTTTTTTTTAACAAAAACAATTTCTGATAATAAGTATTCCACTTGATTTTTACTTTTCATTTTATCAATTTTATTAAGAAGAGAATTTTTATCTATTTTTACAAGTTTGTTGTATTTTTTGTAAATTATTTCATTCCAAAATAATTCAATATTCAACTTATTTTTTATCTCACTAACAGTGTATGTTTTTTTTAAATTCAAATTTTTTTCAAATTCAATTTCATTTTTAAAATTTAGCCTTGAATATAGATTTATAAAATAGTTTTCCAAGAATTCGTTTTTGACCTCTTTTATTTTTACAAATCTTGAAATTTCCTTTTTTTTTATAATTTCATTGATTAAAGAATTTTTAGATATTTCAGATACTTTTTCCTGATCAATTTGATTTAGATTGGGGTTTAAAATTTTTAAATATTCTGCCTCTTTTTTAATGTCGATGTTGGTAATAATCTCATCATTAACAAATACTTTTATTTCAACTTTAGAAAAAGAATTCTTTATTAAAAAAAGCTGAATCAAAAGTATCAAAAGAATTGATATTATATCTTTTTTTTTCATTATTTTATAAATGGACTATTAGTTTCACCTAATGGAATAATGCTTAGCTTAAATAAAACACTTTCACCTGTTTTTATATCTCTATCATTATAGTAATCTTTATTATATTCTATTGATGCAGCTAAACAGTCATTTTTGTATTGATATATCAATCGATAGAACTCAGTTAAATTGGTTTTTTTATCTTCTCGAGTTGAAAAAATTAAGCTATTGGAATTGTCAAAATTAAAACTAGTAGTATTCTGAAGAAATGTTTTATCTTTATTAGTATTATTTTCATTCAAATACTGAAAAGATGTTTTAAAGTTGTTAAAATTAAAATTTACTTGTAAGTTTTCATTACCAATTTCAGAAATACTATTTCTAAGAGCATTATCGTATTTAATATTAAACGTTTCGTTAGGAGTATATTTGGTCTCAGTAAAAAAATTTGAGGTTTTTTCTCCTATTTGGAACGAATTTGTAAGATCATCATTTTCATTAAATCTCAAATTATTTGCAATTTTAAAGCTCAAAATTTCATTTTCTGAATCTTTATCTAAAAATAAATAGTCAGCTCCATAAGCTAGCGAAACACCTCCCTCAACTGTGTCATTTTTGCTTATCCTATCTAAAGAAAAAATATTATTTAAATTTATTGTAATTTCATCATCCTGATAGTTCCTGGTATGGCTAGGTGCAATTTTTAAAGATAATTTTGGTTTAAAAATATTATCATAATTTGTATTTTCTTTAATCATAGGCATTGATGAATTAAGTTGCAATAAACCTGATAAATAAACATTTTCTTTTTCTTTAAAGCTTTTCGAGTTTTTTCCATCTGTATTTGCATTCTTAATCATGAATTCGTAATTATTAAAAAATCCTTTTTTTGTAATTTTTGGATGTGAGGTGAAAAGCAGATTATTTATATTAGATATTTCAAAAATATTAGTATTATAATTTCTAACTAAATTTTCTGAATTGAATAGAAAGTCCCCATTTAAACTGGTTTTATTTTGTAATTTTTTTGCAATATCAATTTTGGGAAAAATATATTCATATTTATCTGTATTATCTTTGTTATTATCTTCATATGCAGTAGCATTAAAGTTATAAGAAATATTGTTGGAATATAAATTTAAGTTTATAGAATTTTCCAAAATATTTAAATCATCAATTATTGTAGACTCAATTTTTTTATTTTTTAAAAAATTATCATTCGAAGTCTTTTGCATTTTAATATCTAGTTTATTTGACTCAAAATTTTCAATATTTAAAACTTTGCTGAAATTATAAAAAAAATGGTTTTTGATACTTCCACTTGTTTCTCTAAAAAAACTAAAATCTGCGATATGGTTACTATTTAAATTTGCTTGTCTGAACTCAGTTTGAAAGAGAAAATCTTTATTTGAATACAATCTTGGCGAGAATGTAAAATCCTTATTTTCTGAAACCACATGAAAATATGGAATATTTAAGTAATTTGATGAGTTCAGTGAACTATTAAATGATGGAACTAAAAAACCTGATTGTCTTTTAACAGTTGGATCAGGATGATAAAATTTTGGGAAATATATAACTGGAAAATCATAAACACGTAAAACAGCATTTTCGTAATTTATAATTTTTTTTTCTTTATCATGTTGAATTTTTTCAGATGATAATTGCCATGGTGGACAACCATCCCTTTTTTTACAGGTTGTAAAAACACCTTTATTTAACTCTAAATATTTTTCATCATTAATAATACTATTACCCTTTAATCTGGGTTCATTATTATTTCCAAAATTTTCATTACTTAAATTGATATTTACATCTTTACCAAAAATTCTGTTTGTTTTTGTATTAATGAAAGCAAGAGATGAATTCAATTTGTTATTTTGCTTATCTTTAAATGATAAATTTTCAACTTTAAGAACATCTTTGTTAATTTCGTAATAAAATTTATTTACCAAATATTTATTTTTGTTCCTATCTTGAATTTTAGTTTCAAACTCAGAACTTATATTATTATTTCTTTGATCATAAAAAACTGACTCAGAAATGATCTCTAAATTCTTTTTTTTATCTAAAATTTTTACCTTTCCATTTGTTGTGATTGTTTGTTCATTTTGGTTTACAGAGGCTTTTTCAAATCTTAATTCAATATTTTCAGACTTCATTGTAATTATTCCATTACCACTAATATCTAAAATATTATTATCTTTATCGTATCTAAATTTATTTGCTTTTATTTCTAAATTACCATCACTTGATGTTGCTTTACCATTTTCAGCATTGATAAATCTACCTTCATTTGTAACTTCAATTTTATTTGTTTCAAATTTAAATTCTTTTGAAAAAGCAAAACTTTTCAGTACAAAAAAGATAAAGAAAACAGTAATAAATTTATTTTTCATTAATATCAATAAGACCTATAATTGAAAAAAAGGAAAGAATCAAAATTGGAAAAAAAATTGAAGCTATTATAGGTATTCTTCCATTTCCTGCGAGAGAACTAAACATAAAATTTATATAATAAATTATCACCGACAAAAATATACCTAAAGCTATATGAAATATAAGGGGTTTATTTGTTGATATATTAAACATTATAATTGCAGATAAAATAGTAAGTATCCCGTAAAAAAATGGCATTGTGAATAGTTTTAATAAGTGAATTATTATCTCATCTGGTGAATACCCAATTTTTTTATAGTCTTCAATTAAGTTAAATAATTTTGATATGTCTAGTGTAGAAATATTAGAAAAAAGATTATTAATTCTATTTTCATCAAAATTTGTTTGAAAATTTATTGAATTATTGATCTTTTCAGAATTATTATTAACGGAGATAATTGGATTGTATATAATCCAATTATTATTACTAATGTCTATTTTGTTTGCCTGAATAGTTCTTAATAATTCAAAATCTTTATTGAATTCATTAATCATAGTTTCAAACAAGATATTATCTTTGATTAATTTTGATTTTGTTAATAAAGTTTTTCCATCAATTTCATCTTTAATCCATAGCCCACTTTGAGTTACCATAGCTAAATATTTATTGTCATCAGAAAATTTATTCTTAATAGTTGAATATTGAAAATTTAGTTTTGAAGCAAAATTATAATATATTAAAACATTAAATATCCCAATTACTAAAGACAAAAGGAATAATGTTTTAATAATTTTAAGATTATTAAGACCATTTATTTTAAGCAAATTTAATTCTCTTTTTTTAAAAAGTTCATAAAATAAAAATTGCGTAGTTAATATAAAAATAAAAGGAAAAATTTCAAATAAAGTAATAGGAGAATTTAAAATTGTTAAAAAATATGGATACCAAAAAGGAACTTGAATATCTTTTAAAAAAGTAATTTCCTCTAATATATTTAGTATCAAAGTTAGAGAAAAAAATATTAAAGAAAAATAAATGAATTTTGATAAAAAATTATTGATTAAATATTTTTGATAAATCTTAAACATTTTTAGCTAATCTTAAAAATAAAATATAAATGGAGGTTAGTAAAAATATTGGTATCAATAAATACATTAATAAGGAAAGTTGGGATGATACAGAATATCTTAATGAAGCTTCAGAAAAAATAATAACAGTAATTACAAAAATAAAAGTCAAATTTCTTACTTTAATGTAATTAGTTTTATTTTTAGAATTTAAAATCACAAAGCAAGTAATGATTGCAATTATTGGTAAATAAATTGGTTTATAAAGTCTCTTTAATAATTCTTGTTTAATTTCTTTAAACACATTTTTTTCACAACGAAATATTTTTCTCGTATTAAAATTATCTTTATAATATAAGCATTTGATCAAATCTAATGTATTTATTTCTTGAATTTTTGGCTGAGTAATTGTGTTGGAACTGTAATCTTTTAAATTAAAATTTATTTGATCGAATTCAAATATATTGATTTTTGAGTCTTTTGTATCAATTACTTTTCCATCATAAAGTTTAAATGCTTTTTGTTTTTTATTGTCAACTAACATACCATTTTTTGCATAAATTATCCTTGGGTTTAATGTAGATGAATCGTCTAAATAAATTTCTGAATATGAGCCATCATCATTTTTCTCTTTAATAAAAATAGTCAATCCTTTTATAACATTTATAAATTTTCCTTCTTTAATAAGAGAACTAAAAAAACCAATATCTGAATTTTTGAGAAGATTTCTTGCTTTAAATTGAGACATTGGCGAAAAAAATGAACCATTTATAATTTGTATAGTCATCAGAAGAATTGATAGAATTATTATTTTATTTGCAAATTGGACTTTATTTATTCCATTTATCCACAAAATGCTCAATTCATTTTTATTTTCATAACTCACGAGTACATAGAATAATGAAACAAAAAATACGAAAGGGAGCAATCTATGAACTATCTTAGGAAAATTTAAAGCACTATATTGTAAATAAATTTTGATACCATGACCATCCTCAGATACTAAGTCAAAGTAATTTATAGCTTGGAGTGTCCACACTATTAAACCGAGTAAAATTATCGAAAAAGAAAAAAAAATTAGTAAATCTTTCGAAATTTTTCTAAATATTAATTTTTTCATTGAAATTCCAATCTATATAATTATATACCATTCATCTCTTATAGATTGTATTTAAAATTTATGACTATTCAAATAAGCTATAAAAATAATGCCCTAAAAAACAAAATGGGTAATCTTATTTTATTTGTAAATGATAAATTTGATATAAAAGGACTAAAACAATATATATCAAGTTCTGAGAATGAATATATTTCTGACTTACTGAAAAACAGTGATTTAAAAAAGAGTTTATTAGTTTTCGACTATAGCTCTAAAAGAAGCATAATTTTAGTATCAGTCAAAAGCAACATTCAAAATTCAAAAATTGAAAATTTAGGCGCTCAACTTTACGGAATATTAAAAGGCAAGAGTAAATATGAGTACTTTATCAATTTAGAAAGTATTAACACAAAACATCAAAATTTCATATCTCATTTTCTGCATGGTTTAAAATTAAAATCTTATGAATTTGAAAAATATAAAACGAA
>MDTD01035764.1_pt1 | contig 11399 bp, 7 predicted proteins | sample 811221 | NCBI WGS metagenome assembly MDTD01 (sample SAMN05326646, study PRJNA326480) | marine metagenome | isolation source: seawater | place: Pacific Ocean: South West | collected 2011
CTCGGTCGCACCGTGGCGCTCGTCGAGCTCGCGGAGTCGATCCCGCCGGGCCGCACCGCCGCGGTCAGGATCACCTGGCGCACCAAGCTCCCTGGCGGCTCCGGTGGGTATGGGCACCGCATGACCCAGCGGTGGGACGACACGCTGTTCCAGCCGACGCAGTGGTTTCCCCGCTTGTGCAAATACGACGACATGCACGGGTGGGTGACCAGTCCCTACCTCGGGCCGTCTGAGTTCTATAACAACTACGGCAGCTTCGACGTCGAGCTTGACGTGCCGGGCGGGTGGCTCGTCAGCGCGACCGGTACGCTGCAGAACGCAGACGCGGTGCTGAGCGAGACCGTACGCCAGCGGCTCGCGAAGGTCACCGAGTCGGACGACGAGGTGACGATCGTCGGCGAGCACGAACGCGGCGCAGGCAAGGCGACCGCGGCAGGCGACCGGTTGAAGTGGCGCTTTCACGCGGACCTCGTCAACGACTTCGCTTGGGCGACGGCGCGGGACTACGTCTGGAAGGCCACCCGCGCGACGATCCCCGGCAAGGGGCCGGTTCCGATCCACATGCTGTTCTTGCCGTCCCGCGCGCGCTCGTACCGCGGCGCTGGTCGCATCACGCGGCACGCGCTGGAGTTCTACAGCGACCTGTGGATCCCGTACGAGTTCCCGCAGCTGACGATGCAGGACGGCCCTAGCGCGGGCATGGAGTATCCGATGGTCATCAACTCGAACCGCGGCGCAGCGGATCATGAGACCGCGCATCAGTGGTGGCCGATGATGCTCGGCACCAACGAGACGATGTACGGGTGGATGGATGAGGGCTTCAACAGCTACATGAACATCCTCTCCGGCGCCCACGCGCGGGGTCGCGCGCCGAACCTGGACGGTCGCGGGCAGATCTACGGACGCCGCGTGGGTGACGAGAGCGAGGCGCCGATGATGTGGTCTGCGAACTACGGCGGCAGGCAGTACGGGTTCGTGACTTACCAGAAGGTGCCGATGATGTTGGCGATGCTGGGCGGCATCGTCGGCGACGACCAGGTCCAAGCCGGCATCAAGGAATACGCGCGTGCGTGGCTGTTCAAGCACCCGTCCCCCTGGGACTTCGCGTTCTTTATGACCGACTACTTAGAGCGAGACCTCGGCTGGTTTTGGTACTACTGGCTGTGGTCGACGGCGACGGTCGACGGGTCCATCCAGGCGGTCCGCGAGGAAGACGGTGAGGTCGTCGTCGTCGTGCGTCAGGACGGTCAGATGCCGTCGCCGGTTGTGGTGGACGTCACGTTTCGGCAGCCGCGCGGCGTCGGTGGCGTCGTCGGTGCAGAAGCGCTCGGTCCGCAAAAAATGCGGGTCACGCGCCCGGTTGACGTGTGGTTCGACGGAGGTCGGGTCTACGAGCTGCGCCTCCCCGCGAAGCTCGCGGACCTGGAGCGTCTAGAGCTAGATCCTCGCGGGCGCTTCCCGGACGGCTTGCGCGGAGACAACGTCTGGCCGCGCTGAGACTCGGCGAGCGTCGCGCGCGTCACCGTCGATGACGGGCGGCGTCATTCTTCGGTCTCGTGGTGCTGGGTAAGGCGTAAGATCTGTCCATGAAGACATACGAAGTCCATCCGTTCTCTGTCACCGTCGGCGCCCTCGTCGCAGCCCTGTTGCTGTTCGCGTGCTCAAGCAGCGGGTCCGGTTCGTCCAACGCGCCGAACAACCCCGGCCAAGACCCGGTGGCCATCACGACGCCGGTGACGTTCTACAGCGACACGTCTGTGCCGCTGGACGGCGGCGTCGAGGTGTTCGTCTTCGGCGCTGTCGTCGCAGACACGGTCATCACCGACATCTCGTACCAGAACACGGCCTCATTTTCGGAGCGCGACCGCATCCTCGTGGACGGTGTCCCCGTCTTCGGTTGGGGGTTCGGCGGCGTGCGGGAAGCGTTCGGGCAGCCGGGGACCGGCTACGGCGTCGCGCCTCGCATTTCTCTGCGGCACGGCATCCTGATCCCCGCGGGCTCCACGCTCACCGTGGAGACGCTGGGCGAGAACAACTTCATCGCGCTGGCGGGCTACACGACGTCCTAGCACGTCTTCGGAACTCTGCCTGTCGGGAGCGCGTGCACCGGGTGCTCCCGCTAGCAAGTTGGCCGTCCGCGAGGAGGCGATTTGTTCCCCGCCGCAGCTCCGGCTGCGACGCCCCGACCTCACAGCGACGAAGCCGTGGGGGGCGCCTCGATCCGAATCCTCGTCCGGCGCGACGGCGGGGGCAAGCTGATGAAGGAGTGGGCTTGATCCCCGCGGGCTACGGCCTGAGGTCCACGTAGGCCGTCGCGACGCTCGCCGGGTCGAGCCGCTGCATCAGCGAGCGGTAGATCGGGTGCAGCGTTCGTTCGGCGCTGACTGTTCGCGCCGCGCCGTTCCAGACGACCTGCAGCGGCCGGTCGAGGTCGACCATCGCGTCGCTGAGTCGCAGCCGGAGCGCCTCGACGCCTTCGCTAACGATCGTGACCCGCTGACCTTCCACTTCGGCGCGGACCGTCTGGCCGTTCTTTGCAGCGCCTGCTGGGAGCTCTAGCCAGTAGAAGCGGTCGTGCAGGCGGCCGCTCTGTCGCCAGACGAGCTTCTTCGGCCAGGGGTCGCGGGTGTACCGCGCCATCCACGGCAACGCGGCGCGGTCCTCTCGGTCCATCCAGTGCCCCTTGCCCGCGACGATGTGGGTCTCATGCAGGTACCCCGCAGGATCGGCCGCTCGGAGGGCGTCGAGCTTCTCGCCATAGGATGCGGCCTGTTCGTTGCGTTTGTAGGCGCCGTCGTTCGCGCCCATCCAGATCATGAAGGGGAGGTTACGCAGGCTGTCGACCGCGACGCCGTTAGGGTGGCCGGCCATCATCGAGGCTGCGGCGAAGCGGTCGGCCATCCGCGGCGCGAGCTGGTAGACGCCGTCGCCGCCGGCCGAGTAGCCCATCAGGTAGACCCGGTTCGGGTCGACGCCGCGGTCGATCACGTAGTTCTCGATCAACCGGTCGAACAGGTCGTCGATATGGCCCTCGTGCCAGAGGTTCCAGGTGTTGGTCGGCGCGCGCGGGGCCACGTAGATCCCTTCGGCCGGTTGGTAGAGCTCGATCTGGTTGTTCCACTGTCCATCGTTGACGCGCGCGGGGGCGCCGCCGCCGCCGTGCATCGAGATCCAGAGGCTGTGACCTGTCTTCGGCGCTTCGCCGAACGTGCGCTCGTAGACCTTCAGCTGCTTGCCTGCAGCTGTGACGGTCAGCAGTCGAGTCGGCTTACGGCGCGCGCCGTCCTTCGCGTCGAGCTCGGCGGCGCGCTCGACGCGGGCTTCGTCGCGCAGGCGCGCGAACACCAGTTCGATAACAGGGTCTGCCTCGGTGCGCGTCAGGGTCAGCGACGGGATGGATGCAGCGCGCGCCTTCGCGGGTTGCTGGAGCCATTCGCGGACCGTCTCGAGGTGAGCGGGTCGGTCGGTCGACTGAGCGTGGAGCGAGCTCGCGGCGATGCAGCACGCGGCGAGGACAGCGGGTCTCGGGTTCACCCTGGCAGCGTATCGTTCGGTGCACGCTGGAGTAGGGAGGTCTGACGTGAACTGGGAAGAGGTGTGCGGAGCGCGGTATCTGACCCCGCTGCTCGCGCCGATGACGCAGCGATCCGCTATGGTTCTGGACGTGATCTGGCTCTCGCCTACACGAAGCCACGCTGCAGCGTTCGCGGCTGCGCTGTTCGCGGTGTCACTGCCTGCGCAGCAGAGCGCCGAAGCATCCCACTGGTCGTTCTCTTCGTTTCGCGACGCGACGCGCAGCGCAAAGACGTCGGGCGACGGCGACTCCTCCGCGTCTGGCGCTATTGACCGCTTCGTCGCCGCGCGGCTGCTAGGCGCAGGGCATCCGCCGCAGCCGGCGGCGGACCGGCGCACCCTGATCCGTCGGGTCACGTTCGACCTGACGGGCTTGCCGCCGACGCGCGACGAGATCCAGGAGTTCCTCGCCGACGACGCCGCGGGCGCGTACGAGCGCCTGGTCGAGCGGTTGTTGGCGCGGCCGCAGTACGGCGAACATATGGCGCGTTACTGGCTCGACGCGGTCAGGTTCGCGGACACCAACGGAGTCCACCACGACCACTACCGCGACTCGTCGCCGTATCGGGACTGGGTGATCCGTTCTTTCGCGGGCAACCTGCCATATGACGAGTTCCTGCGCGATCAGCTCGCGGGCGACCTGCGCCAGGACCCGAGCCCGGACCAGCTCGTCGCGTCGGGGTTTCACCGGCTGCACCTGATCATCGACGTCGGCACGGCGTTGCCCGAGGAGAGCCTCGCTCGCAACGTCATCGACCGGACCAACACGTTCGGCACCGTCTTCCTCGGACTGACCGTCGGCTGCGCCCAGTGCCACGATCACAAGTTCGACCCGATCACGCAGCGGGACTACTACCGCTTCGCAGCGTTCTTCAACAACCTCGACGCGACGCCCGAGACGGGCAGTCGGCGCGGGCTCGACTTCCGCCGCGGCCTGCATCGTCCGTACGTCGAGCTGCCGTCGCCGCGGCAGGTCGCCGAGCGCGCCGAGGTGGACGCCGCGGTCGCGCGCGCCCAAAGCTTCGTGACGTTTCGCGAAGCGCTCGGGCACCTCATCCCGCGACCGTTCCGCGCGGTCAACGCGGAGCTGCTTGAAGCCGACCAGGAGTCGCTGAAGCGCGCGCGCAAGCGCGGCGACGACCTGACGATGCGGGTGCCAGCTGCGATGGTGATGCGGGAGCGCGCGCAGCTGCGCTCGATGCACGTGTTCGTCCGCGGGCAGTATGACAACCCCGGCGAGCGGGTGACGCGAGGCACGCCGGCGTTCCTGCCGCCGCTGCGGTCGCGCGGGGACGTGCCTTCTCGGTTGGACCTCGCCGACTGGTTGCTCGACCCTGGACATCCGTTGACGGCGCGGGTCGCGGTCAATCGCTTCTGGCAGCAGCTGTTTGGCGTCGGCCTCGTGAAGACGTCGGAGGACTTCGGCACGCAGGGCGAGGCGCCGAGCCATCCAGCGCTGCTCGACTACCTCGCCGCTCGCTTCGTTCGCACCGGCTGGGACGTCAAGGCGCTGATGCGCGCGATGGTCACCTCGCAGACCTACCGGCGGTCCTCGGTCGCGGCGACGGCGGACTACGTGTCTGACCCGGACAACCGCCTGCTCGCGCGCGGCGCGCGCTACCGCATGGACGCGGAGATGATCCGGGACCAGCTGCTGGCGACCAGCGGCCTGCTCAACGGGCAGATGTTCGGCAAGAGCGTCAAGCCGCCGCAGCCTCCTGGTATCTGGCAGTCTGTCTCGCTGCCGTCGTCGTTCCCGCGGACCTTCACGGCGGACACCGGCGACCAGATCGTGCGGCGCAGCCTCTACACGTTCTGGAAGCGCGGCCTGCCGCCGCCCCAGATGACGATCCTCAACGCCCCGAGCCGCGAAGCCTGCGTCGTCCGCCGCGAGCGCACCAACACGCCGCTGCAGGCGCTGCTGCTGCTCAACGAGCCGGAGTATCAGCGGGCCGCCCAGCACCTAGCGCTGCGCGCGCTCGATGGCGAGGTGGCAGACGCCGCGCGCTTGCGGTTCGTGTACGAGACCGTCACGTCGCAGCTGCCGGACGAGCGCGAGCGCGCCGTCTTGCTCGCGTCCCTCGACGCGCTGCGGCGGGAATACGAGGCGGCTCCGGCGCTCGCCGCCGCGTCGCGCGGCGGCGCGGCGCTGCCTGCCGGCGTAGACGCCCCGACGCTCGCGGCCTGGACCACGCTGGTCAGCGCGATCTACAACCTGGACATCACGAGGACCCGGCAGTGAGCGACGAGCTGCGAGAACACGCCTCCTTGGCAGACCGACGTCGGTTCCTGCAGACGAGCGCGATGGGGCTCGGCGCGGTCGCGGGCCGCGCTCTGCTCGGGGACCTGTCGGGCGGCGTGACCGGCGGCCACCACCCGGCGCGGGCCAAGCGCGTGATCTTCCTGTTCATGGCGGGCGCGCCCAGTCAGCTGGACCTGTTCGACCACAAGCCAGGCTTAGCCAAGCGCTTCAAAGAGCCGCTGCCGCCGAGCGTGAGCAACGGCCAGCGGGTGACAGCGATGACGCGCGGTCGCACGCAGCTCTGCGCGCCGTCGATGTTCCGCTTCTCGCGGCGCGGCGAGAGCGGCGGTTGGTGGAGCGAGCTGCTGCCGCACCTCGGCGGCGTCGCTGACGACATCTGCGTCGTGCGCTCGCTGCACACCAACGCGATCAACCACGACCCCGGCAAGACCTTCATGTGCACCGGCTCGGAGCTGCCTGGGAAAGCCAGCATGGGCGCGTGGTTGAGCTACGGGCTTGGCTCACTCAACCGAGACCTGCCGGACTTCGTCGTGCTGACCTCGGCCTACTGGACGGGCGGCACCCGCAACGTCCAAGGCCTCTACAGCAGGATGTGGTCCAGCGGTTACCTGCCCGGCAAGCACCAGGGCACGGCGTTCCAAACCAACGGGGACCCCGTGCTGTTCTTGTCCAACCCGGCAGGGGTCGACCGGACCGTCCGCCGTCGAATGCTCGACGCAGTCGGCGCGCTCAACGAGAAGCACCGACGCGAGCAAGGAGACCCCGAGATCGACACCACGATCGCGCAGCAGGAGATGGCGTTCCGTATGCAGGCGTCTGTCCCCGAGCTGACCGATGTGTCGACGGAGCCGGACAGCGTGCGCGCCCTCTACGGCCCCGAGGTCGACAAGCCGGGTTCGTTCGCGCGGAACTGCCTGCTCGCGCGGCGGATGATCGAGCGCGACGTGCGGTTCGTGCAGATCTTCCACCGCGGCTGGGACCACCACTCGATCCTGCCCAAGCAGCTCCCCGGCCAGTGCTTCGACGTCGACCAGCCGTCTGCGGCGCTGCTGATCGATCTGAAGCGTCGGGGGTTGCTCGACGACACGCTGGTCGTCTTCGCCGGCGAGTTTGGACGCACCGTATACGGGCAGGGACGCCTCGAGCGCGACGACTACGGGCGCGACCACCACCCGCGCTGCTTCAGCGGCTGGCTGGCTGGCGGCGGGGTCGCGGGCGGCGTGCATTACGGCGAGACAGATGACTTCAGCTACAACGTCGCGCGCGACCCGGTCGCGGTGCACGACCTGCACGCGACGATGCTGCACCTCTGCGGGATCGACCATCGACGGATGACCTTCCCGTCGCAAGGGCTCGAGGAGCGGCTGACCGGGGTCGAGCCAGCGCGCGTGATCCGCGGTATCCTCTCATGACGAGTTTCGTTCCACACCTTCGACCAAACATGCAAAGACTCTTCGTCATCATCTCCGCTGTCCTCGCGTCCGCTTCGCTCGCAGCGCAGTCTCCCGCCGCTGCAGACTCCTTCTCGTACGCCAACGGCGATCTCTCCGTCGTCGGCGTCGCCGGCGTTGGCTGGGACGCCGCCGAGGGCGGCTGGCAGGTCGGCGACTCCACCGCCGGGCGTCGCTTTGTGATCACCGGCAACGAGTGCTTCTACAACGGGGACGGAACCACCCAGCTCCCCACCTGGCAGCCTCGCACGCTCGCCGCACCGATCACGACCGGCGTCGGCTACTCGGTGGTGGTCAGCTTCACCCTGATCCGCAACGAGCTCCAGCCTGGGCGCGGGATCGGCGTACACCTGGTCGCGGGCACCCAGCGCGGGCTGCTGATCGGCAAGGAGATCAACGGCCCCGTCGGCCTGCACGAGACCTACATCAACGGCGCCACCTACGCGTCGTTCAACACCAGCGGCACGGTCGAACCGATCACCGTGGTGATGGACTACGACGGCGTCGACACCTCGATCGTGCTCTCGGACTCGGACGAGGTGTTGCCGGCCCACACGGTGTCGGGACCGGTCAGCTTCGACGGGCTCGAGCTCTTCGGCTACCACCGCCTGACGGTCAGCAACGGCATCGACGACCTGACCGTCGCGGTCTCCTCGGCTGCGGCGAGCGTCTACGGCGCCGGCTGCGACGGCTTGACCTTGATCCCGACGAACAGCACGCCCTGGGTGTCCAACACCGGCTTCTCGTTCAACGTCGGCGGCGTCACGCAAGGTTTGGCGTTCGTCGGCCTCGGCTCGAGCGCCCTGCCGACGGGCTTCCCGCTCGACAGCGTCGGGATGACCGGCTGCACTGGCTACACGCCGCTGGACCTGGGCCTGTTCGCCACGAGCATCGCAGGCGCCAACGGCGTCGCGTCCCTCGGCTTCGCGATCCCCAGCAACCCAGGCCTCGCGGGTCAGCAGTTCTCGGCGCAGGGCATCGCGCTGTCGCCGACCAACTCGCTCGGCCTGTCGGCGAGCAACGGCGTCGAGCTGATCCTCGGGCTCTAGCGGTCGCGGTCGCCGGTCACGCCTTGCCCACGGCGTCCTGCCAGCGGGCGAGGTGTGCTGCGACCTCTGCGTCGTCCATCTGCGGCGCGAACGACCGGTCTTCGCGCCACGCCGCGGTGATGGCCTGCTTGTCTGGCCACAGCCCGCAGCCGAGGCCGGCGAGAAACGCCGCGCCGAGCGCCGTCGTCTCGAGCAGCTGAGGCCGCCGGATGGGCACGCCCAGCACGTCGGACTGGAACTGCATCATCAGGTCGTTCGCGGCGGCGCCGCCGTCGACCTTGAGGGTGCCCAACGCGCGCCCTGCGTCCTTCTCCATGGCGCGCAGGACGTCGACGTTCTGCAGCGCGATCCCTTCGAGCGTCGCCCGCGCGATGTGGGCGCGGGTGGTGCCGCGGGTCAGGCCGGTGACGGCGCCGCGCGCGTCGGGGCGCCAGTGCGGGGCGCCGAGCCCGGTGAGCGCCGGCACCACGACGACGCCTTCGGAGCTCTCGACGCTGGCCGCGAGCGCCTCGACCTCTGCCGACGAAGAGAAGAAGCCCAGGCCGTCGCGCAGCCACTGCACCGCGGCGCCGGCGACGAACGCCGAGCCCTCGAGCGCGTAGGCGCGCTCGCCTGGGATCTGCCACGCGACCGTAGTGACCAACCCGTGCGTCGACGGCACCGCCTCGGCTCCGGTGTTCATCAGCAGGAAGGCGCCTGTGCCGTAGGTGCACTTGGCGTCGCCCGGCGCGAAGCACGCTTGGCCGAACAGCGCGGCCTGTTGATCGCCGGCGATCCCGGTGATCGGCAGGCCGTCGGGCAGCCCGTCGACGCCGCGGATCGCGCCGAACGTGCCAGCGCTCGGGGCGACGGTCGGCAGCACGCTCTCTGGCACGTCAAAGCGCTGCAGCAGGTCGTCCGACCAGTTCATCGTCGAGAGGTCGAACAGCAGGGTGCGGGAGGCGTTGCTCACGTCGGTGACGTGCGCGGCGCCGCCGGTGAGCGCGTGGACGAGGAACGCGTCGACTGTGCCGAACGCCAGCTCGCCGCGTTCGGCGCGCGCGCGCAGGTCGCCTTGGTCGAGGATCCAGGCCAGCTTGGTTGCCGAGAAGTAGGGGTCGATCGGCAGACCGGTCGCCGCGCGGACCGACGCCTCGTGGCCGTCGTCGATCAGGCGTCGGCAGGCGTCGGCCGTGCGGCGATCTTGCCAGACGATCGCGCGGTGCACCGGCTCGCCGGTCGCGCGGTCCCAGACCACGACGGTCTCTCGCTGGTTGGTGATGCCGACGGCCGCGAGCTGCTCGGGGCGCACGCCGCTCTGTTCGATCGCGCCGGCGATCGCTGCGCGCACGGACGCGAGGATCTCGAGCGGTTCGTGCTCGACGTGCCCAGGCTGCGGGTAATGCTGCGCGAACTCCTGGTAGCCCCGGCCCTTCACGGCGAGCGCTTCGTCGAGGACCAGCACGGTCGTGCCGGTCGTGCCCTGGTCGATCGCGAGGATGTGCTTCATCGTCGGGATCTTATGCGGCTCGGTCGGCGCGTCTCAGTGCGATTTGGGCCAGAGGCCGCGGTGCCGTCGGCTGTCGAGCTCTAGGTGAAGGATCTCCGGTCTGGAGTAGTGACCGGAGATGTCGAAGTTCTGGCGCTCGCGTCGCACGCGCGCGTGGTCTAGGTCTGCGACGATGACGAGCTCTTGGTCCGGCGCGGGCTCGCACACCCAACTGCCGTCAGGCGCCGCGACGCACGAGCCGCCGTCGGCGCACAGCTCGGGCAGCGCCGCGCGGAGCTCGTCGGCCATTGGGACGATGTCCGCGACGTCTGCCGGCCGCATCACGGTCGACGCGGAGATCACGTAGCTGCGCCCCTCACGCGCGGCGAAGCGCGTGATGTCTTCGGTGTTCCTGCGATTGCCAGGCCACGTCATGACGTGCAGGTCTTCTCCCATCGCGTGCAGCGCGGCCCGCGGCAGCGGCATCCAGTTCTCCCAGCAGTTGAGCGCGCCGACGGTGAACGGCGGCACCTTGTGGACCCGCAGGCCGTGGCCGTCGCCTTGCGCCCAGACCAAGCGCTCGGCGTGCGTCGGCATCAGCTTGCGGTGCGTCGGCTGGATCAGGCCGTTGCCGAGGATCGTCACCATCGAGCAGTAGAGCGAGTGGCCGCCGCGGTCGAGGGCGCGCTCCATGCAGCCGAAGACGATCGCCACGTCGTTGTCGGCTGCGAACTCGGCGAGCTGTTTGAAGTGGTGGTCAGGCTCGCAGCTCTGGTCGGCGTAGTGCGCGAACCACTGCTTCTGTCGGTCGTCGTCGAACTGCGCGCCGTCGGTGAACTCGACCCACCATGGATATCCTGGCACCAGCGCCTCGCCGAAGACGACGATCTTGGCGTCCTGCTCGGCGGCGCGACCCGCCCACGCAAGCATCTTCTCGAGCGTGCGCTCGCGGTCTAGCCATACGGGCGCGATCTGCGCGATCGCGACTCGGAGCGTCTCGGTCATGCGGCCAGCCTACGCGGAAACCGCCCCGAGTTCGTCGTCGTGGGTCGTCGCTATGGCTCCGTGACAACGGCGTTTTGTCTGCGTAGGTGCTCGCGCGAGCCTCCGTTCGCATCGCGGCGCGGGGTCGGCGTCCTGGAGCGCGCGGTCGCGCGGTGTCTTCGTTCGCGCGGGGCGCCGCTCTCTGCCGCCGATGGGGCCATGGTCGTCGCGGCAGAATGGGTGCATGCTAAGGGCGTCATGATCGCCCCTCGTAGACTCGCATCGCTCGCGTTGGTCGCGCTCACAGCGGCGTGCGGGCGGTCGGATTCGTCGACTACCGCAGCGCTCGGGGTCGCGACGATCGGACCTGCGGGCGGGATCTTGGTGGTGGACCGCGGCCAGCAGCAAGGGTTGGTGCTGGAGGTCCCTGCCGGCGCGGTGGCTCGGCCCACGGAGTTCCGGGTCGCAGCGGAGGGGGGCGGCGGCTCGCCGAGCGCGCCCACCGGGGCCGGGATCCCGGCCGTCGCCGCGCCGCTGAGGATCGAGCCGACGGATTTGGTGTCGCCGGTGTCGATGCGGCTGCGGATCCCGTACCAGCCCGCAAACATCTC
>MDTD01011469.1_pt1 | contig 11398 bp, 11 predicted proteins | sample 811221 | NCBI WGS metagenome assembly MDTD01 (sample SAMN05326646, study PRJNA326480) | marine metagenome | isolation source: seawater | place: Pacific Ocean: South West | collected 2011
AAATCTTGAATATAATTTAAAACTAATTTGATTAAATTATAATCAGTTCTAATTAAAAAGTATTTAAAGGAGTTTTTTAATTAATTCATAATCTTGGTAATCATCTAGATCTATTGATCTTTTTTTTGGCATTTCAAATATGGAATGTTTTTTTCTAGATATAATCTTTTTGTTTTTAAGAAGTTCTCTATTGAAAATATAAATAGCTCCATTAACAAAATAACTTTTTTTATAATTTTGTCTTAAAGTACTTTGTTTTTTGTGAAAAAATTGTATTTTATTATTTCTAAAAAAAATTGAATCATTGGGATGTTCAAGAGATAAAGATACAGAGAATAAACTTTCTGATTTATCTTTTAAATACTTTTTTATTGAATTTAATAAATCTTTGTAGGTTCTTAAAGGCGAGGTTGGCTGTAGAATTACATAGTGTTTAAACTTTAAATTTTGGTTTATGAACTTGTCAAAGTGACATAAATTATCAATTAACGCAGTATTATCTCTGGATAGTTTTTTAGATCTCAAATAACTTGTATTAAATTTATATTTTCTTGCAATTTTTTTTATTTCATCGCTGTCAGATATAACATATTTTCTATTCTTTGGGACTCTGCTAAGTATTTTAAATGAATACTCTACTAGATATTTATTTTTAATTTTTATTATATTTTTGTTTTTTATACCTTTTGAACCTTTTCTAGCTGGAACAATAAATATAAAATCATTAAATAATTTCATTTAATATTATTAATTTCATTAGATAATTTTTTATAAAATGACATATTTTTTTTAAAAAAAATGGGTATTGCAATAGCTCTATTTAAAATCGTTTTAGTTTTTATAACATTATTAATTTCTTTTTTTTTAAAAATATGTTTCCAATAAAATGCACAATGCCACTTTATTGCATCAGGTAAATTTTTTGTGCTTAGGTTATTTTTTTTAAGAATGTTTAAAACTTTTTTTTTTTGAGAGTTATTTCTTACATAAAATATAAAGTTATCAAAATTTGATTTACCATTTTTAGGCATTTTTCTATGTTTAAAATTATTTAAGTTTTTCTCAATTATTTTAAATTTCTTTTTATTATCTGTTAAAAGCAAATTTAATTTTTTTAATTGCACCTTGCCAATTGCACCTTGTAATTCGGTCATCCTATAATTAAAACCTGCTATTGAAACTTTATCATTTCCTCTGCTAAGATTTTTTACATTTTTATGTCCATGGTCATGATATTGCTTACAATATTTAAAATATTTAGTATTATTAGTTAAAATCATACCACCCTCACCTGTCGTGATAGTTTTGCCAAAGTCTAAACTTAAAACTCCAATATCGCCAATACTCCCTAAAAAACTTTCCTCATATTTGCCACCGATTGACTCGCAATTATCTTCCAAAATTTTAATATTTTTTTTTTTTACATAATTTTTTTATATTTCTCATATCACATGGATATCCAAGCATATGAACTGGAAGAACCACTTTTGTATTTTTCGTTATTTTTTTTTTAAGATCTTTAATATCCATGTTCAACGTATCATCAACATTTACAAGAACTGGCTTTGCACCAACATCAATTATAGCTTCAATTGTAGCAATAAAATTAAATGCTTGTGTAATTACTTCATCACCTGGTTTTACTTTTAAAGCTTTAAGAGCAATTTTAATTGCAGCTGTTCCAGAGGTAACTGCTAAAGAGTGTTTGCATTTGAAAAAAATACTTACTTTTTTTTCAAATTCCCGAACGTGAAAATTTTTTCTTATTTTTTCAAAACCATGTGCAAATAACACCCCTCCATTTTTAAAAATAGAGTTTACAGCAATAATTTCTTTTTTATCAATAAGTTCAAAACCTGGCATTAGATTAAATTACGATCTTAATTCAATTTGATTTTTTAAACTCTTCTCATAGATCTTTATTTGTTCCAGATCATAAGTAGCATTTTTATCTTTAAATTGAATGGTCCAACCCTTTCTACTTTGTTTTGAAATATTTTTGGAACTTCCGTGCACAACTAATGAATGATGCACTAATACATCACCAGGTTCTAGTTTTGGGTAGGAGATTTTAAATTTTTTTAAAAAATTTATATTTGATATTTTTTGAGAACTTCCTTTTGCAAACGAAGGTTCATGATCAAGTATTCCATATTCATGTGATCCATCATAATAGTGCACACAGCCATTATTTTTGTTGGATTTGTTTAAAGCAACCCACAATGTTAGAGCGTTAGAATTTTTTACAGCCCAATAGTAATTATCTTGATGGTCTGGTGATGGTAAACCTTTTTTTGCAGGTTTTGCAAATAATTCACAACATCTAAACTCTGGATCCGTATTTAAAAATAATCTAGCTATATTTAACACCTTCTTTTTTTCTGCAAAATTTCTAATTTCTTTGCAATTTGCCAATTCATGAAATGAATTAATATTTTCAACACTTTTTTTTTTATCAACAAAGTTGATAGCTCTAGTTTCTTTTTTCATTGAAGAAATTTCATTTTTCAGGAAATCATCGATAAGTTTATTTACTGTTTTTATCTCGTTAATAGAAAAAAGTTTTTTATAAACAACCCAACCTTTTTTATCGTAATGTTTTTTTAATTTTTTAAGATCATTCATAAATTAAATAAGATAATTATTGATAATATAAAATTTGTCAACAAATTGATAAAGCTTAACTTTCAATGTAGAATTATGTATTTTATAATTTGATACTTTCTTTAATACGTAATAAATAAAATCAAATGAAAATAATTCTTTTAGGCACTTCACCAGCTATGCTTATAGAGGCAATATTATTGAAAAAACAATTTAAAAATGCTCAAATAGAGCTCCATGATAAAAACGACACCCCAGGTGGCTCATGGAGAACATTCAATTTCTTGAATAATTCTACATTAGAGACTGGTAGCCATATTTTCGCACCTGTAAAAAATAAACATTTATATAATCAATGTTTATTTGTTTTAAAAAAAAAATTTAAAATTAAAACTTATTTCTTAAAAACAAGACCACTAAATATAATTAATCAAAATATTTCTAAGCATGAATTAAACAAGATTAAATATTTTTATATTAAAGGAGGTTCTGGAATACTTTTAAAATCATTATTAAAAATTGTAAAAAAAAAAGGAATTAAAGTTTTTTATAAATCGTTAATACAAAAAATCTCTTCTAATAATAAAACAAAAAAAATAAAGACAAGTAAAGGTTCATTTACCGCAGATAAAATTTATATTCCTTATTATTGTAAATTGAATCTAGGTAATTCGAGAGAAAAAAATTCTTATACAATAAAAGAGTCGATTCATGTTTTGATTAAATTCAAACAATCTATTAAGTTTGATAAAAAAGTAAGTTACATTCAAAAAGTAAAATTTTCACAATTATTTGATCGATTATCTAATTTGTCACCTATATTTGACACAAAAAATAATATTTTTTGTTTAAGATTAAGTGAAAATGCTAAAAAAATTTATTTAAAAGACAAAAAATTTTTGATTAAAAAAATCACGAATGATTTGATTAATTTTCTCAAAATAAAGTTAAAAAAAAAAAATCCTGAGATAAAGCACAAATTTTATACATATAAAACAAGTTATAGAAACCAATATCAATTAAATGAATTAAACAAGTTCACAAAAAAACATGGGATAGAATTAGTTGATACAAGTGAGTTTATAAAGTATATGAGTAAAAATATTGAGAGACTTAATGCACTTTGAAATTTTTTAATGGCTAACCAAGAAAAACTATTTCTATTAAATGAAGCAGATAAATATTTTGAAAGGAATGTTATCAAGCCTAATAAATTTATATTAGATGCTATTAATTTTTTACAGCCAGATTCAAATGATGATATTTTTGAAATAGGTTGTAGTAGTGGTGCAACTTTAAACAAAATAATGTCTTTATATGGTTCAAATGTTTATGGTTTAGATCCATCAAGAAAAGCAATTACTTTTGGTAAAAAAAAATATAAGTTGAAAAATATTCACACAAACACTTTTTTAAAATTTAAGCAAAAAAAAAAATTTGATATAATTATCAATGGTGGATTTTTATATGTAACTCCAAATAATGTAATTAATCAAACCTTACTTAAAATAGAGAAAATTATGAAAGTTAACTCTTATTTTATTTTTTGGGACTATGATACGCCTTATGATTACATAAATAATTGGAAATATAATAAAGGAGTTAAGAGTTACAAAAGAAATTACTTAAGAATAATGAGTAAATTAAACAATAACTTATATCTTATCTCGAAAAAACAGTTCATTGTGAAAACAGGTAAAGAAATTAAAATTTATAATAAAAAAATTGATATTGATAAAATTATTACAACAATGATCTTTAAAAAAATTAAATAATTTTTATCAAATTAAATTTCAATTATTGAGAATTTTACTAATATTTTCTGCCCAATTTTTCGTAGGGTTTTTAGTAATAAAATTTGTATTATCCAAAAATAAATTAATTGAATTTTGAATTTTTTTTTGATTCCACCACAACATAATATCATTCTCAACTTTGTTTAAATGAAGTGCTAGTTCCTTACCATCTTTAAAAGCAATTTTGTTTTTAAACAAAATCTTCATAAATTTTTTATTTTCTTTATTTTCATCATAGTGAATTGGATTAAATAACAAAAAAGTAGGGCCATTAATTATGGACTCTAGGAAAGCAGTTTGAGGATAACTAACAATTTTAATTGAGGCTTTTCGTCTTAATTTTTCATAAGCATTATTTGAGTAAACAACATTTTTTAATCCAACAAGTTGTTGATATCTTTTATCTTGTTCCCATGCTTTTTGTGCAACATAAGGTCTTATAAAAATTTTTTTTTTATTTTTTTTTTTAATATTTTTAAAAAATTTTTTTATTTGAATATAATTAAAATTAATTTCATCACTTAGTGGACCTGTAGAAAAATGTTTAGGGTACTTAGGAACATTAGTACAAATAAATAAAATTTTATCAGTCGACTTAATATTATATTTCTCTAAAAATAAACAAGGGAGTTTAATTTGATTTTTTAAAATTTTTTTTTGATATTTAAATTCAGTTGTAGAAATAGATTTATCATAATCATAAAAGGGAACACCACCATAAATACCCCCGTGTGATGCTGTAATAATTTTAAAATTTCTGTCAAAATTTTTTTTATGAGCTAGCCAAGATTTAAAAATTGGATTATACCAGTGCATTGTATCTGTAAGAACTGTATTTACTTTTTCAAGTTCATTTTTGTGAATATTTTTAATATCATTAAAATTTTCAATGTAAACTCTAGGTATATCTCCCTTAATTTTATTTAAGATAAAATTTTCAAATTTATTTTTTTTGTTAGGTTTCAAATTCATATTTTCTCTTTTAATTAAATCAAAATTATTTTTAGCCGAAATATGAATTAATTTATTTCTATTAAATAAAGATATTCCTTTAAATGGTAAAATATGTAATTTAAGACAAATTTTTAAAAAATTAGATTTTTTTGTTCTTATATTAATTAATATTTTAAATTTTACTAATCTATTAATTATCTTTTCATATAATATTAAGAAATAATTATTCTTTATTTTTTTATAGATTTTACTAATAAATTCATTTTGAAGTTTAAAATTTTTTTTTAAAATTTTTTTTTCTTTACGAATACTTCTAAATTTTAATATATCTTGAAAAAATAAATGATTAAAAATATCGTTGTTATGGTTTAACTCTGTAAATTGCAGAGTATCAAATACTGGAACAATATTTTGAACTTTTATTTCAAGAAAACTAATTTTTTTATAAATTGAAATTAGTTTTGATACAATAATCCATTTGAAGTATGTTCCTAAAAGATAGTTACTTAACCAGGGTTCTAATAGTATTTCCCATTCTTTTTTTGAATAATTTATTTTGTTTAAATTATTTAGTTCTTTACAAAGTTGAGATAAAATTTTTTTTCTTAATAAAAAAACTTTATTTTTAATCTTTAATTTATTCTTTTGCCAAATTTCTGTAACTTGAAATATTTCTTTTCTTTTATAATTTTTGAAATAATTATTACTCAAGTTCCAACTTAAAATAACATTATCCTTCTTTGAACAATCTAAATTATTTTCTAAACCTGAAAAATGAATGAATTTCATAAGTTTTTTAAAACTTAGGTTTAGAGTATATTATCAATTGATAAATTCTTAAACATAATATTAAAATTAACAATTTAAAAAACTTTATAAACTTACTTTTGATAATATATTTACTCTATTAATACCATAAATAATTTATATAAAGACTTTAATGAAAAATAATTTTTTTAAGAATAAAAAGGTAATAGTCACAGGTCATACAGGATTTAAAGGAGCTTGGTTAAGTTTTTATTTATATCTTTTAGGATCTAAAGTAATGGGTATTTCTTTAAAACCATCAACAAATCCATCTCTTTTTTATATATTAGGATTAAAAAATAAAATAAATAGTAATTTCATAGATATTTTAAATAAAAAAAAAATAGAAAAAAAAATATTAAAATTTGAGCCAGATATAATCTTTCACCTCGCAGCACAAGCATTGATTAAAAAGTCTTATATTAATCCTTTACAAACATGGAATACCAATTTGATTGGATCAATTCATATTATGGAGATTATCAAAAATTTAAAAAAGAAATGTTCATGTGTGATGATTACTAGTGATAAATGTTATAAAAACTTAGAAAAAAAATCAGGGTATAATGAAAATGATATTTTGGGTGGTGATGACCCATATAGTGCATCTAAAGCAGCAGCAGAAATTGCTTTTGAGTCATATTTTAAATCATACATTAAAAATACAAAGCATAGAATAGTTACAGCAAGAGCAGGAAATGTAATTGGCGGTGGCGATTGGAGCATGAATCGTATTATCCCAGATTGTGTAAAATATATGGTTAAAAAGAAAAAAGTTAAAATAAGAAATCCCAAAGCATCAAGACCTTGGCAACACGTTTTAGAAATTTTGAATGGTTATTTAAAATTAGCAAAAAAATTATACTTAGACGAAAAAATAAATGGTCAATCATTTAATTTTGGACCTAAAAATACAGAGATTGTACCAGTTAAAGATATTTTAAAATACATAAAAAATAATTGGGATGGTTTTGACTGGATAAAATCAAAAAATGTGATTGAAAATGAAACAGAAATGCTTGTTTTAAATACAAAAAAAGCTGAAAAAACCCTTAATTGGAAAACCAGTTTAAATGTTGAGGCAGCTACTATTTTAACTATAGAGTGGTATAAAAAATTTTACAAAAATAAAAAAGAAATTATTAATTTTACAAAAGAACAAATTATAAATTATCATAGAAAAATAAAGATATAGCTTAAAGTAATAATGCCAATTTCAAAAAATAAAACTATAATAGATTTTCTAAAATTTAATCATTGGATAAACGCTAGAAAAATTACAAATAATTTTTTAAAAAAAAAACATAAAAAATTATCTCAAAAATTAAGATCAAAAAAAAATTTTATTGCATCTTTTAAAGAACTTGAATTTATTAATAATGATCTTTTAATACCAACAGAAAAAATAATTTTTAAAAAAAATATTCCTGACTATTTATTTTGGTCTAAAAATAAAATTGAAAAAACCAAAAGACCAATAATGAGAGATGGAATACACTTTTATAATTATTATTCTTTACCAATACCCGAGGGTTTTGTTGGTCCAGTTATTCTCGATATTTTGTGTCCAAAAAATAAATTACCAAAATTAAATAATGGTCATTTGGAACAGGCTATAACAATAAATTTGGGAAATAGTGATATCTATGGAAGATGGGGTAAAAAAATTGATAAAAATAATTTCTCAAAAATTAAATTCAACGATAGTCATAAAAATTCTTGGATTATTGGAGATACTTACGTAGAGCCAACTTACTGTCCGCATTCATATTCAAGAGCCACTAAAATGAACAGCAAAATTCTGTCCTATACAGCCAAATCTCCTTTGGAACAATTTATTAAGAATCTTAATGGTTGGTCCGATGAAAGATATTCTAAATTGATAAAAAGTTTGAAATTGTATAATTTCCAAGCATCAATATTAAATTTTTATCTCAATAATCATGGTATTGAAATTAAATACTTATCTAAATTAATTAAAGTTAAAATTAATAGCGTAAATCAAATTATAAGTAATAAGAAAATTCTTTTAAAAACATGTAAATTATTAAAATTAAATCCTGATATGTTTTTAAAAAAAATGTATAAAGGTGAGGATGGTATTGGTAAAACTTATCTATCATTTAAAAAAAGTTTTAAAACAATAAGAAAGTTTAAATCATATGCTATCGCGTCGATGGCATCCTCTGAAAGATATCCTGATTTAATTGGTAATTTTGTAAAAGTTTCAAACAATAAAAAAATCAAAGATTTATGTGATTATGCATCATCACATTACCTAGTAACTGGTGGAAAAATGTTATTTAATGTTAAAAACAAAAATATTAGCATTAGTAAAGGGGATGCAATATGGATATCGCCATTTTTATCCCATGGTTTTTCTGGAGAAGGGTCTCTAATCAAAATTTCTAATGGCGAGTGTTTAGACACAAGCGATTTAAATCAAATTTTGAATATTTATAAACCACTTCAAACAATTAAAAGATCTTATAAAGACATAAAAACTTGGGGCTACGAATAAGATTTATTTATGAAATCTATCATAATCGCAGCTGGTTTAGGTAAAAGGATTCCTGAATTTACTAAAAAAATTCCTAAATCCATGATCAAGATAAATAACAAGTCTATTTTAAAAAGACAAATCGATATTATGAAAAAATTTAATATTAAAAAAATTGCGATTATCAAAGGTTACAAATCTAATAAAATTAAAATTAAAAGAGTAAAATATTATTACAATTCCAATTTCAAAAATAATGAACAATTAGACTCTTTTTTTTCAGCCCTAAAGTGGTTTAATGATGATTTATTAGTAACATTTTCAGACATTATTTATGAAGATTCTATTTTAAAAAAGGTATTGAAAAGTAAATTTAATATCACTTTAGCAATTCAAAAGAATTGGAAAAAAAAATACAAAAATAGGTTTGATCATCCATATAATCAAGCTGATAAAGTTTTTATTAAAAATAAAAATATAATTAAAATAGGCAAAGAACTTCCTGAAAATGAAACTAATGGTGAGTTTTTGGGTATTTTCAGAATAAAAAAAAATTTTTGTAAAAAAATTATTGAAGAATATAAGAAATTAAAAAAAAAAAAAGATACTCAAAAATTACAATTACACAATTTTTTTAATTATTTAATTAAAAGAAAAATAGACTTAAAGCCAACTTATGTTAATGGTAAATTTATGGAAATAGACACATATAATGACTATAAAATTGCAAAAGTAATTTTTTCTAAAAAGTAAAGAAATATCATTTTCTTTATAATATTTGGAATAATTATTGTAGTATCCCACTCCATGCCTTGCATTACTTTTAAATTTTCACAATCCCTAGTATTTCCGAGTCTTGGACGCCACGTTTTTATGTTACGTTATCATATTAAAGTAAAACTTCTAAAGATTCTCTCTCAATAAATTAATAATAAGATCCAAATTGAAATTTTCGTTCGATTTAAGCAAATCAATGCCTTAATATTTTATGTTATTTATCATTCTAATCTTAAACATACACTAAGTGTTTAAGATTATTACATTATGATGGCATTATTTTTTTTTTTTTTAATTTAGTAGAAGATATTCTTTTAGTGTACGGAAATTCTACTAATTTTCCATTCCATTTTTTTAATTCTTCAATTACTTTCTCTCTTGTTTTTGATTGTACTCCCTTTTTCCAATCATCACCATGAACAACAAATTTTGGTTTTATTCTTCTTAAATTATTTGTGTAATCAAGTGTGCGCTGTTTTACAACTTTATCAACCCCCTTTATTGATGAAATTACTTTAAAACGATCACTATATTTCATGGTAGGTTTTTTTTTATATGAAGCTATTGCCTTATCAGTTAATAATCCAATTATTAAATAGCCTAGTTTTGAGGCCTTGTTAATAATGTTTAAATGTCCAGGATGAATTAAGTCAGCTGACATACCTACATAAACTTTTTTTTTTCTTTTCATAATTTAAAAATTGAGTAATTTCTTTATATTAATTATTAGTTATATCAATCTATAGACTAATTACTAATTATAACATAATTAAAAAAAATAATAATGAATATTATGGATTATTCTTTAATTGGTGATTTTAATAAACTTATTCAAAAAAATGAATTTAAAAAAATCTTTATAATAAGCGGTAAAAATTCTTTTTATAAATCAAAAGCAAATATCTTTTTTAAATTTCCCAAAAAAAAAATTTTGAAATTTTTTTTTAAGAAATCAAAATTACCTCAACTAAATGAACTGAATATAATTATAAAAGAGATAGAAAAATTTAATCCAGATATTATTTTGGCTATTGGAGGAGGTGCAGTAATTGATTATGCAAAGATTGCAAGCATAATAGATATAAACACTATTAAAGATTTAAAAAAAAAGTTAATTCTTTATAAAAATATTTCAAAAAACAAAGTTTATCCATTAATAGCCATACCAACTACTGCGGGCGCTGGTGCCGAAGTTACATCCAATGCAGTTATATATGTTAATAGTATTAAATATTCTGTTGAAAACTTATTATTAATACCAGATTATTTTTTTTTATTCCCAAACTTAATCTTATCAAATCCATTCAATCTTAAATCTTCAGCCGGATTTGATGCAATAGCCCAGAGCGTTGAGTCTTTGATTTCTATGAAATCAAATAAATCTAGTGTCTTTTACGCAAAAAAATCTTTAAAACTATCTTTGAACAATTATTTATCTTTCTTAAAAAAACCTAATAGAGACAATTCCAAAAACATGCTTTTTGCGTCTAATTTGGCTGGTAAGGCGATAAATATATCTAAGACAACTGGCCCGCATGCAGTTTCTTATCCTTTTAGCTCAATGTTTGGCATAGATCATGGTCATGCAGTATCTCTTACTTTAGAAAAATTTCTTTTATTTAACTTTAAGAACATAAATCACTCAAAATCAAAATTTAATTTATCTGATAGATATAAAACTATATTTAAATTATTTAATGTATCTAATATTATAGAGTTAAACGATAAAATTAAATTCATGAAAAAAGAAGCTCAGTTAATCGATGATTATTCAAAACTGGGTATAAATATAAATCAAAGTATGAATAAAATCTTAAATCAGATTAATGAATTAAGATTAAAAAATAATCCCATTAGAGTTAAAAAAAATGATATAAGGGAAATTTTGAATGATAAAATATTTAGATCTTAGAAAACAAAATTATTTAGATAGAAAAAAAATAGGTGGTCATCAACAAAC
>MDTD01166226.1_pt1 | contig 11398 bp, 9 predicted proteins | sample 811221 | NCBI WGS metagenome assembly MDTD01 (sample SAMN05326646, study PRJNA326480) | marine metagenome | isolation source: seawater | place: Pacific Ocean: South West | collected 2011
ACAGTAGGAACTAATGCAACTGTTTTACCTAACATTAAAATTGGTAAGTGTTCATATATTGGTGCAGGGGCTGTTGTAACCAAAAACGTAAATGATTATGAGGTAGTGGTTGGTATTCCAGCAAAAAAAATAAAAAAGCATAAAGTAACAGTAGATCTATCTTTATTTGAACTATAATTTAACAAAATTAATCTGAGATAAACATATGAGTAAAGAAATTGAAAAATTCAATAAAGATTGTGCAGAAGAAATTCGCATACAAGGTAGTAATCATGATTTGAAGCAGAAGAGCATAGAATGGCTTCAAGAAGCAAATAATCATAAGTACTCATATCACTTTAAATGGATGAATCGCCCAATTATTCAGTATCCTCAGGATATACAGATGATGCAGGAGCTTATAATGGAAGTTAAGCCTGATTTGATAATTGAAACAGGTATTGCTCATGGTGGATCAATACTTTTGAGTGCTTCAATGTTAGCCTTGCTAGATCTATCCGACTCTGTTTTAAACAATGAAAATTATGATATTTCTAAAACTAATAGAAAAGTTCTAGCACTTGATATTGATATTAGAGAGCATAATAAAAAAGAAATTTTAAATAATCCTTTTAGTAAATATATTGAAATGTTAGAAGGATCTAGTACAAGTGAAGAAATAGTAAATAAGGTCCATAATATTGCTTCAAATTACAATAATATTTTAATATTTCTTGACAGCAATCATACCCATGACCACGTTTTAGCTGAACTAAATGCATATGCTGAATTAACTTCTGTCGGTAGCTACATTGTTGCTTTTGATACGGTTATAGATTATTTACCTGAAAATCATTTACCAAATGAATCAAATCCAAGCATCTCAGAGGCTAGAACTTACACAAGAGGTAATAGTCCAATGTCGGCTGTAAAAGAATTTCTTAAACATAATGAAGACTTTGAAATAGACTCTGAAATTGATAATAAATTATTAATTTCTGTTGCGCCATGCGGATATCTTAAAAGAATTAAGTAGAACTAATTTATAACAAAAATATTTTTTTAATTAGCATAATTAATATCATAATTAAAGCATGGAATTATTTTTTTTAATATTTTAAATAATAAAAATGATTAAAATTATAATAGATCTTTTTTCTTTGCTTACACCAAGCCAAAGAAAACGTTTTTACCTACTTCAGATTTTAGTTATTTTAATGGTGTTATTACAAATAGCAGGTGTTGCGTCAATAGTTCCATTCATGGCATTGATTGCTGACTTGAACCAGCTTCAACAAGATACTTTTATTGCTCAGGTTTATGCGGCGAGTGGTTTGAACTCAGAATCACAATTCGTATTCTGGTTGGGGTTAAGTGTTTTAATAATGTTATTTTTAGCATCCATTATCTCTATGTATACGACATGGAAGATATCTATATTTGCAAATAAAGTTGGTGTTGAAATTTCTGATAGACTATATACATATTATCTAAAACAGGATTGGTTGTTTCATGTATCAGGCAGTAGTGCTCAATTAACAAAACAAATCGCGACTGAAAGTCTTAGGGTAAATCAAGGTATTTTGTTGCCTTTTATGCATTTGAATGCAAATGTTGTATTCGTGATATTTATGAGCATAAGTATTTTTATTTTTGATCCAATAGTTGCGACTGTTGGTGTTGTAATATTTGCATTATCGTATTATTTCATTTTTAAATTTGTCAGCCGAATATTGTTAAATAATGGTAGGTCAATATCGGAAATGTATGAAAAACGTTTTCGCCTAATGAATGAAGGGTTTGGCGGAATAAAAGATGTATTGTTATTAGGAAGACATAGCGACTTTATAAATCGTTTCTTCAGAACTGGTGTAGTGTTTGCTTATAGTCAAGGTGTTAACTCTGCATTAGGACACGCACCTCGTTACTTTATGGAACTGATTGCTTTTGGATCGATGATATCACTCGTACTTTATTTATTTACTAGTTACGATGCAGATTTAAGCTTAATTCTTCCAATACTTTCTGTATATGCTATTGCTGGTATAAAATTGATGCCAGCTTTTCAACAAATATATAATAGTCTAGCTACCATTAGGGGAAATATATCGGCTTATGAAGCCATTCACCAAGATTTAGTAAATTCATCAGAAATAAAACCTGTAACCAATATATCCAAGACAGATAAAAAAGAAAAAAGCTATTTAAATCCTAAAAAACAAATATCGTTAGAAAATATTTCATTTAGATATCCTGGCAAAGATGAATTAGTTTTAAATCAAATAGATATATCAATACCAGTTAAAAAAGTAATTGGAATTGTTGGACCATCTGGATCTGGAAAATCAACACTAGTTGATATTTTGCTTGGCTTGATAGAACCCCAAAAAGGATTTTTAAAGATTGACGGTAAAATTATAAATAATCAAAATCGTAGAACTTGGCAAAATAATATTGGTTTCGTCGCACAAGCAATATTTTTATCTGAGGGCACCATTGCCGAAAATGTAGCTTTTGGTTTTTCAAAGAATCAAATTAACTTCAAGCAAGTAGAAAATGTATTAAAGTTAGCTAACCTTAATGAATTCGTTCAAGGTTTAAAAAACGGAGTCCATACTAAAGTAGGAGAAAGAGGCGTTCAGCTTTCTGGTGGACAGCGTCAGCGCATTGGAATCGCAAGAGCTTTGTACCATGAAGCGGATGTATTAATTTTTGATGAAGCAACTAGTTCTCTTGATGGAGTAACTGAAAAAATGATCATGCAAGCTGTGCATAGATTCGGTGGTGAAAAAACAATTATTATGATTGCACATCGCCTAAAGACAGTAGAAAAGTGTGACCAAATATTTTTTATTGATGGAGGCAAAGTAGCTGATCAAGGTACTTTTCAAGAATTAATAGAAACAAATGAGAGTTTCAAAAACATGGCAAATCATGCATAACTATCAGAAAGTAATATGAACGAAAATCAAATACTAAATTTAATCGGCCGAACTAAAGAACTTTTTGAAAATGACATTAAAGATCATTATGATGAGCTAAAAAAAATAGTTTCTTCATCTTCTTTTCTTGTGATTGGTGGTGCTGGATCAATAGGACAGGCAGTTACAAAGGAGATTTTTAAACGTAATCCAAAAAAACTCCATGTAGTGGATATCAATGAAAATAATTTAACTGAATTAGTAAGAGATATAAGAAGTTCTTTAGGCTACATTGAAGGAGAATTTAAAATTTTTGCTCTTGACGTCAGTTCAATTGAGTACGATTCATTTATTCAATCAGACGGTAAATATGACTACATATTAAATCTGTCTGCATTAAAACATGTTCGAAGTGAAGAAGATCCTTTCACATTAATGAGAATGATAGATGTAAATATTTTTAATACTGAAAAAACAGTTATACAGTCAATTGAAAATTCAACTAAAAAATACTTTTGTGTTAGCACAGATAAAGCTGCTAACCCAGTGAATATGATGGGCGCCAGTAAAAGAATTATGGAGATGTTTTTAATGCATAGATCAAAAGATATAAATATTTCAACTGCTAGATTTGCAAATGTGGCCTTCAGCGATGGTTCGCTTTTATATGGATTTAACGAAAGAATTAACAAGCGGCAGCCAATTGCAGCTCCTAGCGATATAAAACGCTATTTTGTAACACCAAAAGAAAGTGGAGAATTATGTTTAATGAGTTGTATTTTTGGAAATAATAGGGACATATTCTTTCCAAAATTAAGTGAAGAGACTCACTTAATAACTTTTTCTGAAATTGCAATTAAGTATCTAAATTATAAAGGTTTTGATGCTCATATATGCTCATCTGAAGAAGAAGCAAGAAATTTAGTTAAAACTCTTCCAAGTGAGGGTAAATGGCCATGCTTATTTACTGAGAGTGATACAACTGGAGAAAAAGATTTTGAAGAATTTTATACTGATAAAGAGAAACTAGATATGAATAGGTTTTTTAATTTAGGAGTTATTAAAAATAAACTAGAATATAACGAATCCAATTTAAATGATTTTAAGTACGCAATTAATCAAATAAAGAAAAGCAATAAATGGGATAAGAAACTTATCGTAAAAGAATTCTTCAAGATGTTGCCAAATTTTGATTATGCAGACAAAAGAAAGTACCTTAATGAAAAAATGTAATATCCTTAAGTTTTATAGGCTAAGCACCTGATGCAAAAAGTACCTCAATCAATTTATATTCAAGACAATGGAAGCATAGAAGATGCTTTAATGGCAATTAATTCTCAACCTAAGTTGAAGATAGCAATTGTTTTAGATGCCAATAAGAAATTGTTAGGGACAGTAACTGACGGAGATATTAGGAGGGGGTTATTATCAAAAGAGAGTCTAGAAAACTCAGTCATAAATATTATGAATAAAACTCCAGTAACCGTTTCAATTGATACGCCAAGACATATAGTTGATAAGCAAATGCAATTATATGGTATCGAGGTCATTATAATTACGGATAATGACTCTGTTGTTGGATTATTCACTGCTAAAGATGCTTCTTCAATTTCTTTGCATGATAATCCTATATTAATTATGGCTGGTGGTTTTGGTACAAGATTAAAACCGTTAACTGATAATTGTCCAAAACCAATGCTGCATGTTGGAAATAAACCAATTTTAGAATGGCAGATAGATATGTTTTCCGATCAAGGATTTAATAATTTTTTTATATCAACACATTATTCTCCTGAAAAGATAGAAAACTTCTTTGGTGATGGGTCAAATAAAGGAATTAATATTACATATATTCATGAAGAACTCCCTTTAGGAACTGGAGGGGCGCTAGGATTATTGCCTAAAAACATTTCAAAAAAACCACTAATTGTAATTAACGGAGATATTCTTACAAAAATTGACTTTTCAAAAGTATTAGATTTCCATAATAAGCAAGAACTTGATGCCACAATGTGTGTAAGAGAATACGAATATCAGGTACCATTTGGTGTGGTTGATGGAGACGGTTATGAAATTTCTGGTATGACTGAAAAACCTATTAATAGGTTTTTTATTAATGCCGGAGTATATGTAATTAATAGCTCGATTATTAATAAAGCTGAACATAATACACATATAAATCTTCCAACTTTGCTTATGCAGCAAATTAATAAAGGAAAAAAAATAATGAAGTTTCCAATATATGAATATTGGCTTGATATTGGAAGAAAAGGGGACTTTGAGCGCGCTCAAGCTGACTTTAGCAATTTAAAGTTTTAGATGAAAGATAAAAATTCAGTAATTGTTGGTATTATCCCTGCTAGAGGCGGCTCTAAAGGCGTCCCCAAAAAGAATATTAAAAAGCTTTGTGGCAAGCCTTTAATTTGTTATACGATTGAAACCGCAATTAAATCTAACATAATCGATAAGATCATTGTATCAACTGATGATGAAGAGACTGCAAGAATAGCTTCAAAATATAATGAGATTGATGTATGTATGCGTCCCGATGAATTATCTACTGACACTGCTTCTACTGAAAGTGCATTAATTCATGCTTGCGAGTTTCTAAGAAAAAATGAAAATATTGAGCCAGATTATGTTTTGACCCTAGAACCAACATCTCCTTTTAGATCAATAAACACTATTCAACAAACAATTAATTTACTTTTGGATGACAGTTTTGATTCTGTTGTAGCAGTAACAGAATTTAAGAGCATTTTGGCTAGGGTAAATGATAACAACTTTAGTCATGTGTTTCCAAATCAACCAAGAAGAAGACAAGATAGAGAAGGACTATATCAGGAATCTAGTACCATATATGGAACATCATACAAAAAATTAATTGAAAAGAATCTAGCTATTGGCGATGCTCCGGCAGCTTTATTAGTCAATCAAAATGAGGCATTTGATATCAATGATGAGTTTGATTTTCAAATTGCAAATTTTATGATGGAGTTAAAAGAATAAATAATATGAAAAAAATATGTGTTTTTACTGGAGGAAGGGCTGAGTATGGTTTGCTCCGACCTTTGCTCTTTGAATTGAAAAATAATAAAGATATTGAGCTACAAATTTTGGTCTCTGGCATGCATCTCTCTTCTGAATTTGGATTGACGTATAGAGAAATTGAAAAAGATGGATTTATATGTAATGAAAAAGTTGAAATGGTGTTAAGTTCTGATACTCCAGTTGCTATAAGTAAATCTATGGCTATTGGTATGATTGGTTTTTCAGAAGCATTAATGCGTCTAAATCCAGATATATTAGTAACTCTCGGTGATCGTTATGAAAATATGTCAATTGTAACAACCGCATGGGTTTGTCGTATTCCAGTTGCTCATATTCAAGGCGGTGAAAAAACTTTAGGTGCTATTGACGATCAATTTCGTCATTGTATAACTAAAATGAGTAGACTTCATTTTACAGCTACTGATGAGTATCGAGACAGAGTCATACAGTTAGGAGAATATCCAGAAAATGTTTTTAATGTTGGCGCGTTGAATGTTGACGCATTAAAAAAAATTAAAATATTGCCTAAAGCTAAACTCGAGCAAGAAATAAATTTTTCATTTAAGGGAAAGACAGCTCTAGTTACATTTCATCCAGTTACTTTACAAAAAGAAACATCTGGAAAACACTTTCAACAACTACTTGATGCAATAGATTCCATAAAGGATTTAAAAATAATATTTACAAAGACATTGGCAGATACTGATGGAAGAGTAATAAATCAAATGATAGATGATTATGTATCAAGCAATGAAGACAAATCTGTAGTATTTACCTCAATGGGGCAGCTTAATTATATCAGTGCACTGAATTATATTGATGTAGTTGTTGGCAATTCTTCAAGTGGGGTCATTGAAACGCCAAGCTTTAAAGTGCCCACCATTAATATCGGCGAAAGAGAGAAAGGGAGAATAATAGCGGATAATGTAATATGTGTTGATCAGAGTATTAATGCTATTAAAGAAGGTTTGAAAAAAGCATTCTCATCTTCATTTATAAAATCGCTAGCTAATATGCAAAATCCCTATGAAAAGCCTGATACAGCAAAAAATATCGCATCAATTTTGGTCAATTATAATATCCCCAATTCAACTGGAAAGGAATTTTATGATCTCAATTAAAAAATTATGAGTTCAATTATTACCGGAGCATTTGGATTCTGCGGAAGGTATTTGACACAATCTCTATCAGATGAAGTTATATGTGTAAGCAGACCTAAAACAAATAAAACTAATATAGACAATCACAATAATTATTCAGTAGATTGTGATTTATTGAATAAAACCGCTGTAAACAATCTCATTAAACAATATCAACCTAAAACTATATATCATCTAGCAGGGTCTTTTACTCAAAATTTTGAAAAAGATTATAATTCTAATGTCACTACAACTAAAAATATTTTAGATGCTGTAATGGAATTCTCCCCAAAATCAAGAATTCTTTTAATAGGAAGTGCTGCGGAGTATGGACTTGTAAAATTTGAAGACTGCCCTGTTAAAGAAAATGCACAACTTAGACCTTACAACTCTTATGGATTGACTAAAATTTATCAGAAATTTTTGATGGACTATTATGTTAATCAATACTCTTTAGACATTGTTATGGCTAGACCATTTAACATATATGGAAAAGGTGCCTCACCCCTTCTTTTTATTGGAAATCTTTATAAACAGATTTCTTCATATAAAAGCGGCGATATATCTAGTATTTCATTGGGAAATTTAGAAAATAAAAGAGATTATATTTTTATTGAAGATGCTATAAAACACTATATTACAATCATGAAATATGGCATTTCTGGTGAAATTTATAATGTAGCATCGGGAAAAGCTACCTTAACAAAAGATATTTTAAAAACAATTTTAGATGAAGAGGGCTTAGATTTAAGTATTATTGATTCTAACTCAAGACCTATACAAGCCAATGATTCAAATGTTATATTTGCTGATATTTCTAAATTACAAAGGTTGTATAGTGACTAAAGATTTTAAATTAGGTAATTTATCAATTAATTCAGATAGCAATACTGTTGTTATTGCTGAAGCTGCGGTAGAGCACTTAGGTAACCTTAATGTTGCTATGAGAATGGCTGATGCTGCAAAGGCAATAGGGGTTGATATTATTAAATATCAAATGCATATACCTGAATCAGAGATGCTTCCAAATAAAATTAAATTTTGGGGAGGCTCTCTTGATGAGATTTTAGAAAATTATAATCTATCAGTATCTGATCATGAGCATTTAATAGCTTATTGCAAAAACATCGGTATTCAATATTTATGCACGCCTTTTTGTGAAGAAGCTGTTGGTGTTTTAAATGAGTTAGGAGTGGTAGGTTTTAAAACAGGATCTGGTGAGTTAGGAAATTTATCAATGATGCAAGCAATAGCCGATACAAAAAAACCTGTAATAATTTCCACAGGCATGTCTACATATGAAGAAATATCGCAAACTGTAGATTTTATGAAAAAATTAAATGCAGAATTTATGCTTACTAATTGCACTTCTATTTATCCAGCACCATATAGTCAGCTTAATTTAAGACTGATTAAAAAGCTTCACTCAGATTTTGATGTATGGGTAGGTCACTCTGATCATACTCCTGATATATGGAGTTCTTTAGGTGCAGTTGGAATGGGAGCAAAGGTTATTGAAAAGCATTTTACTTTGAATCGTTTCATGAAAGGACCAGATGCTGAGGTTTCTCTGGAACCAAATGAAATGAGGCAGATGGTTAATGCAATAAAAATAATTGATCAAGCTAAAGGAGATGGAATAAAGAAAATACAACCTGACGAAGAGGAAGTAAGAGATTGGGCTCATCATTCAGTCGTTTCGATAAAGGATATAATTGAAGGAGAAATAATAAACTCAAATCAAGTATCTGTGAAAAGACCGGGTAATGGAATACCAGCTGCACAACTAAATAAAGTTATTGGATCAAAAGCAACTACAAATATCAAAGCAGATACTCAATTGTCATGGAATGACATAAAAGCATAGTAAAAGTGCTACAACTTTGGTTTTTATCATAATTCTTACATTGCTGACATCAAATATATATTTTGAGCATTATTGAGCGTTGGAATAATAAATGATTATAAAAGATTGGAAAAATTTTTTAATTTCCATGAAATATTTTCTTAAACTTATTTTTTCTCGCAAAGAATATGATGTAGTTTTTGTCAGTTCTATTATTTTTAATCGAGGCCCAATTGGTGAAAACTTACTATTGAAACCAATGATAGATTTATGTGAAAAAGATAACTTACGCTACATTATATTTGAAGATACGGATCTAAAGGGTATCTATGATAATTTTAGTAGATCTAATCAGGCAATGCCATTTGATTTTATATCTCTGTTTCAAATTATTTTACGTAAACTTTATAAGTTTATTTACATAGAACCACTTACGAAAGATGAGGCCTATCAAAGAGAATATAAAATTTCAAAGATCTTAAAAACATTGTTTTTTAGAAGATTTCATTCAAAAGTTTACATCACATTAATATGGAATAATGCAACTTTATGGAGAAGTATTAATCCTGATGCATGCATAATAGATTATCAGCATGGAGTAATATTTGATGGTCATAATGGTTATCTTATTGATGGTAAAACCCCAAAAGTAAGATCATGCAATGATCTCGTAACCATGGTTTATGGAGAATCTTTTAAAAATATTCTAATAAATAATGATAAATTTAATTATTATAATGATAAAAATATTATAAAAATTGGTATTAACAAACCTTTAAGCCCGTCAAGAAGCCATTATATTAATACAAAAAAAATTTTATTTACTTTACAAATTACACCTGACTATCCTTTAGAAGCGAATAAAAAATATGTAAAAATAATACAAAACCTCATATCTGCTAATGCTGAATTTTTAAATTTAAACCAATATAAATTAATCTTTAGACATCATCCAAGATACAGTGCAAAACATTGCCCGGCTGTAAATTTTGAAAATAGTTTTATTGATTTTGATAATAAAACTTCAATGGCTGAGCTTTTTGATAATACTAGCATCCATATTACATTTAATTCAACTTCAGCATTTGAAGCTTCAATTATTGGGCTGCCTACAATATTTATTGATACGGAGGAACATGAATCATTAGGTAAAAATTTTTCAAGTGAAATTTTTTTAAAACAATACCAATATCCTCAAAAAGAGTTAGTAATTAAAAACTATAAAGATTTAAAACATGTATTGCTTAAATTAGAAAACAAAAATAATTTCAATAACATCTGTAATCAAGTTCATGAATGGTCTAAAGGTTTTTATGATAATTTTGATGAATCAGAATTTAGCAATTTTATTTCAAGTAAAATTGACACAACAAAAACACCATTAATAAACAAAAATGATTGAAAATCTTTCAATTAATAAAGTAATGTTTGTATTTGGAACTCGTCCTGAGGCCATAAAAATGGCTCCTGTGATAAAGGCATTTAAAGAGGAAAAAGATTTTATTGTAAGTGTGTGCGTCACAGCCCAACACAGAGAAATGCTGGATCAAGTATTAGATCTCTTTGATATAAAACCCGACTATGATTTAAATATAATGAAGCCTGGCCAAGATTTATTTGACGTAACAACAAATGTACTAAGAGGAATGAAGGATGTTTTTTGTGATTTTAAGCCTGATATGGTGTTTGTTCATGGCGATACCTCAACAACAAGTGCATGTTCTATGGCTGCTTTTTATCAAAAAATTAAAGTTGGACATATAGAGGCAGGCTTAAGAACTTGGAATATATACAACCCTTGGCCAGAAGAGATAAATAGGCAAATAACTGGTGTATTATCTAATTATCATTTTGCACCAACACAAACTAGCCAGAATAACCTTCTTAAAGAAAATAAATCTAAGGAAAATATCGCAGTAACCGGTAATACAGTGATTGATTCGCTTTTTATGATATTAGATAAAATAAAAAAAGATAAAACATTTAAAAATAAAATTTTAGAATCTATTTCAGACCAATATCATTTGCAAGATAACAAAAAATTTATTTTAGTTACGGGCCACAGGAGAGAGAATTTTGGCGATGGGTTTATCAATATTTGTAATGCATTAAAAATGATTGCAAAAAATAATCCTGATATCGATATAGTATATCCTGTGCATTTAAATCCAAACGTACAAAAACCAGTAAAAAAAATCTTGTCAACTTCAAAAAATATATATTTAATTCAACCTTTATCATATGAAAATTTTGTATATATGATGAATAAATCATATTTCATTATTACTGACTCTGGGGGAATTCAAGAGGAAGCGCCCAGCTTAGGAAAACCAGTGCTTGTAACTAGAGAGACTACAGAACGACCAGAAGCATTAGATTCAGGAACTGTGAAGCTTGTTGGCACAAATCATGAACTCATTGCAAACGAAGCGCAAATTCTAATAGATAACAAAAATGAATAT
>MDTD01186300.1_pt1 | contig 11398 bp, 8 predicted proteins | sample 811221 | NCBI WGS metagenome assembly MDTD01 (sample SAMN05326646, study PRJNA326480) | marine metagenome | isolation source: seawater | place: Pacific Ocean: South West | collected 2011
CAACCATGCTCTTTGAAATAGATAACTATGTTTATGGCAAGCAAACCTGTATCGGAATACGCCTTGAAGATTTAAAAGAGTATCCTCACAAAACCATTCCTGCTCTTTGTGATTGGATGGGTATTGAGGAGGCTGATAGCCTGTATAAAATGACTGCACAGGGTAAAAAATGGTGGGGTGATCCAGGAAGCCCAGATTATTCCAAAGACGGTATGGATCCATTTGGAAAAACATCAATAAACCGTGAGGCTGGCTCAATCTTTAGCGAAAATGACCAGTTTATACTGCGTACATTATTTTATCCATTCAGTGTACGCTTTGGTTATGCAGAAGAAAATAAAGAGCAATTCAAAGCTGACCTACAAACCATAAAACCATTGCTTGATTTAATGTTCGATTTTGAAAAATCATTAGCAGAACAAACAGAAGTTAACCCTGACGACTTCGTAAAATCTGGATCCTATCTATATCTCAGATCTTGTTTGAAAGAACGCTGGAATACACTTAATAAATTCCAAACTTACCCTAATATGATAAGTCCTTTAAAAATATAAATCATCTATTGACAGTATAATTAAACACTCATCCGCGTTTTAAAACATTTTTAATCTTTTCCACGCAACCAATTTCTTAATAATAAATAATATTTTCCCAACTTTATCTGTATATTAATCGAATTTCTTTTGTCAAATATTGTTAAACTATTCACTTAAACTCCAATTATCCTGACCGCAACCTGCTTAGTAAAAAACGAAATAGCAAGTACTTCATATGTATATTGGTTGCTTGCACAAAATTCCTCCAGCGCTTTGTACTCATCTTCTTCCCAATGTTCATTTATTATAAATTCGTCAAAAACTAGTATCGTATGTCGATCGATCACTGGTTTAGCATTATTAAGCGCACATATTGTTGAGGAATAAAGATCTGCGTCAAAGTTTATTACAGACGCCACTGGTCTTGGCTCAGCAAAAAAACTGGGTAGAGTATCCTCAAATTGTCCCACAATAAATTTGCCACCTTTTATTTTTGGAACTTTTCCATTACTTGTGTAGGCTCCAGCATTTTCATTGTGCCAATCGTCTGGAAGCCCTTCAAATGAGTCAAATCCATATCCTTTTTTAAAAGCCTTTATTAAATGCTTGAAAGCTTCGCCACGCCAGACGCCAAATTCATAAAATGGCCTGTCTTTTTTACTTTCCGATATCACATAGTCAAATAAAGCCCAGCGGTGATAGTACAATCGAGGCATGGTCGGTAATTTAAATGCCCAGTTGAAAGACCGTATATATGGATGATCCTTTGATGAAGTTTTTAAAAGTGCCCTAAAATTACACTTGTCACCTTCCAAAAATTGAAGAGCGCTTAATGTCAGTTTTGCTTCCAAATGATTTGGGTTGGCATCGAGGCATTTTATGAGCCAGTTAGTAGCCTCACTAATATTGTTAGAGGTGCCATAAAGGTTCCAATACGCGTTAGCAAAATCACCTTTAATTGAAATCGCTTTTTTAAAAGAAGCTATAGAATTTTTTAATTTCCCTTGCCGTTGAAATGTTTCTCCCATGTTGGTGTATGCGTCAGCATGGTCTGGCTTAATTGAAATTGCTTTTTTAAAGCATTCTAATGACTCCTCCAACTTGCTCTGGACTTGGAGGGCAACTCCCATATTGTTGTATGCGTTGGCATGATCTGGTGATTTGGCTATTGCGCTAGTCAAAGCTTCTATTGCTTCTTTTGGCTTTCCTAATTTTACGAATACATTGCCCATATTGATCATAGCCTCTGTGTAACCAGGTTTGATCGAAAGAGCTTTCTTGTAAGCCTTTATTGATGCCTCCAGCTGGTTATGGCTTCTAAGGGCTACTCCCATACTGTAGTATGCTTCGGCGTATTTAGGCTTGATGGAAATTGCCTTTTCAAAAGCGACAACAGCATCGTCGAATTTTCCTAAATCTTGCAGAGCTTTGCCCATGTTGTAATATGCCTCAGCAAAATTAGGCTTAAGTGTGATTGCCGTTGTATAAGACTCAAGGGCTTCTTCAAATTTGCCATAATTTTTCAACGCAACGCCTAAGTTATTGTGGCTATCAGCATAATCAGGTTTGAGAACGATCGCTTTTTGGTAAGCTTCTAATGCGTTAGTTAGTTTACCTAGCTTGTGAAAAGCAGCCCCACTTATATTGTAGAGGCTGACATCGTTTGGGAATTGTTTCAGTAATTCGCATGCCTTAGTTTGAACCTCTTGATACTGGCCATCTGCGTAGAGAGTAATCAGACTTTGTACTTTTTCCTCAGTTATTTTTTCAGTTTTTGATCCTTTGGACTCAGAAGAGTACAGCCATTTCTCTATTTGATAAAAACATTCGCCGTTTACAATCTGTCTCTTGGCTTGATCAAGGATTGCCTTTGCGTTGTCCGTTCGCCCTAGTTTGATCAAAGCATCGATATAACTCAACCAGTATTGAGCTATGTTGGAATTTGAATCTAATGCCGTCTTAAAAAACGGCAAAGCGGCCTCTACTTTACCAACACCCACCGCCAAAACACCTAAATTATGGTTAGCGTCCGCATGCTTAGGATCTGTTTTAAGTATTGCCGTATAAAGGCGATCAGCTTCCTCAACCTGGCCGGCCTGGTGAGCTTCAATGCCCTTTTGTAATGCCTGTTCAAGTGTTACTTCCATAGCATGGCCGTTGTTCAGTTGAGACTAAGCTTAGACAATATTATATGGTTGAGACTAGATAAAGTCTTTTCGTAAAGAGAAGTGAATACGACAAAGTTTTTAAAACTAACAAATCTTATATTAATTTCATTAATCTTTCTTAACCGTACATTGGATTTTTAAAATTAATTGGTTGATCAAACCTTACCCTGCGCAGATGATTTTTTTGCCAAGTAATCTTCTTCAACTCTTATAATATTTAACACAACATTTACTAAAAGACGTCACTGTCATGTTTATGTGGGATTTAAATTACTATTTTAATGTAGTTAGATTTATTTTTATTCATACCTTTTATACCATGAACTCATAGTCTATTTAATAATAAAAGAAAGGTTTACTATGACTGAAGAAATTGAAAAAAAAATTACCATTGATGGCGTAGAATACGAGTCGGAAAACTTGTCAGAAAACGCAAATGCACAGTTAGAGAGTATTAAATTCGTAGACATTCGCCTACAGGAATTGAATAATGAGTGGAATGTATCGGATACCGCTAGGATAGGCTATACAAATGCTCTTAAATCAGAGTTAGAAAAGATTAAGAATGATGAGTAGCACTGATGACTCAGAAAATCAAATTGGAAGACAAAGAATACGCAATAGATGATTTGACTGATATAGCAAAAGCGACACTAAGTTCGCTTCAATTTGCCACTAACCGATTGCAAGAACTTAATAATATGCAAGCAATTCTTCAGCGAGCCAAAAACAGCTATTATGAAAGCCTTAAAACGGAAATTCTTTCTGATAAGGCTGGATTAATTTTTCATGATGATTAGAAAAGGATAAAATTATGCCAAAAATCAAAGTCGACGACATAGAGTATAACACAGAGGACCTTACTGACAATGGTAAAGCCCAGCTAGCATCACTTCAGTTTTTAGAAGTCCAGATGAACAAAATTAAATCTGAAATTGCCGTATACCAAACTGCTCGAAATTCATACATTGCATCATTGAAAGCGGAATTGGAACAAACGAAGTCCTGAAATTCAATTCTGAGTATTGTAAAAATTTTCTAACATACAAAAAGACGATACAAGCGTTCAAATTAATTGTATATAAAACAGTAAATCGGAATACTTATATTGCGGCAAACTAACTTTAATTGTTTCAAAATTATCACTTTTATAGAACATTGAAGCAGTTCTTTACATAAACTTCATATATCGCAGTAAGAAAGTATAGAGGCCACCAACGAAGGTCGTACGTCCTACAGAAGATGCGCTCTTTTGACGTAAGATTTGTTAATAATGCAAACCATAAAGTGTACTTGGAATTTGAAAATATTTTAACGAGAATGGTTTTCTTTATCTAAGCCACGGTTTGAAATATATAACTTAGCGAAAAAATTTATAAAACTAAATCTTGTTAATTACTAAACATCCGCTGTCTGTTGAAGTGTATATCGGAATAAAGTATGCTGCAGTCGCAGTATACTCGGTAATATTGGTAATATTCAACATGAATACCAAAGGCATCTGGCTCTATGGTCTAGCAGGTTCCGGAAAAAGCTACGGATCAAACATTATTTCTAATTCAGTTTCAAACTCTTTTATAATCGATGGAGACAACGTTCGAGCGAAAATTAGTACAGACCTTGGCTACACAGTTGAAGACCGTTTAATCCAAATACAACGAATTTATGGTATTGCTATGCTTGCTATGGATAACGATCAGTTTCCAGTCATCTCATCTGTATACATGACAGCAAATTTGGCAGAAAAATGCCAAAAAATAGGAATAAAAGTCATTCATATTGTAAGAGACAAAAATACATTGAAAAAGATAAGAAAAATCTATACGGCGGAAGAAAATGTAGTCGGAAAAGATATTGATTTAGAAAAGATAGACACACTTGTGATTAAAAATTTTGGTGATCAAAGTTTTTCAAAGGAACTTCTTTTACATGTTGACTAAACATAAGCTCAACGCCTTGATCAATATTGAAAACGTAAGCTCAAATCTATTAGAGGAAAACCTTACAATAGGTCGCGCAGAGTTCTTTCAATATTCCGACATATTTAAAGGTCTACCAATTTTAGTTCCAGCGGACCCAGATATTTTTGAATTCAACGAATGTGATACCTTCTTCTTAAGTGACTCAGAACTAATGAAAATATTTTATGGCAAGGTGCAATCAGATTATATTGGCTTTAGATTATCTTTCAATTCGAACAAATTTTTATCATCTTGGAATGTACGGAAAAAGTTTAAAAAAAAATTATCTGAAATAACTACTCTTAATTACTCTTCAATAAATAAAATTCAAAATTTAAAATCAAAATTTAATAATATTGCTGCTTTTCAAACTAGAAACATTCCTCATTTTGGACATGAAGCAATAATTCAGGAACTTTTAAAGCAAAGCGATCATGTCGTAATAAACCCAGTAATTGGACCGAAAAAAAAAGGCGACCTAACGGTACAAGCACTCGACAAAGTTTACTGTTATTTGGCAGACACTAAATATAATAACCAAATTTCATTTGTTCCTATATACGCTCAAATGTTCTACGCTGGGCCAAGAGAAGCAATTCACCATGCGCTTTTGAGACAGAGGCTAGGCTTTACCAAGTTTAGTGTAGGGAGAGATCATGCTGGTGCCGACAGTTTTTACGACCCATTAGAAGCGCCTAGAGTTATTGACGAAAACAGAGATAAGCTGCAGATTTCAGTATTCTGCCACTCTGGTGCAGTTTTTTGTAAAAAATGCAAGAAACCAATAATATCGGACTCATGTTGTCATGATCATAGCCAACTGTTAGATATTTCAGGCACTGACCTTAGAAATTCACTGAAGAATGGAACAAACTATGAATACGCAGATTTGGAAATGCAAAATTTCATAAAACGCGAAAAACTGGAGTTATTTGAGAAATGATGAAGTCCCTTGTTACTATTGGCCCCAGTTCTATTGATGATGAGAGTATTCAATACTTTGCTGGAAAAACTAATCTGTTCCGATTAAATGGAAGTCATAGCGATCTTATTTGGCATAGAAACGCAGTAAGCAAAATTAGATCAATTTGTCCTAATGCTTTTATACTTATGGATATTCCCGGTATTAAACCGAGATCCTCAAATGAAAAACCGATTGGAATATCGCGAAACGAAGTGGTTGCCTTTGGGAAATCAATCGATAGTGAAAAATATAAACATATTAATTTAAGCAGGCAACTACCAAAGATGTCACCTGAATTGTCAACTTTTTCAATGAATGACGGTCAATTTATTTTCGATGTAACCAAAACTTACAAAAAGACAGTTATAGGTAGGTCGCGCGAAAGTTTCACGCTTCTACCAAAGAAAGGAATAAATATTCCTGGAAGTATATATGATGATGACGAACAGTTAGAAATCTATACTAAATTTATATTAGCTTTAAAGGAATTTGAGATTGATGCAATTGGTATAAGTTTTATACAAACTGGAGCAGTATTAAAAAAATTGAAGGCTTTATTTCCATCGCTTATCCTTGTAGCAAAGGTAGAGAACACAGAGGGTTGGCGTAATGTGAACGATATAGCTGAGCTTTCTGATGCTGTGATGATTGATAGAGGTGACTTAGCAGCCGAAGTTGGTTTCAATAAATTGTACGAAGCCGTTAATGAGATAGCCTTAGTTACAAAATCTAATGGTAAGCCACTGATTATGGCTACTGAAAATCTAGAAACTATGATCAGCAGAGACTCACCCTCAAAAAGTGAAGTTATTTCTTTAGGTCACTCAGGCGATATTGGAGCTGACTGCATAATGCTAAGCGAAGAAACTGCAGTTTCAGAAAACGCAAAGGTAATCGTGGATTGGTTACATAATTTTTGTAGCTACAGCAACGGATCTCAGGCACTTTACAGCTATGATAAAAATCAAACGATACATAATCCTATTTGGAAAGCCATAGGTTCTTTCTCTGATTTATCATACGTCCTTATGTCTAAATCTGGTTATGCGCTGAGTCAATTTTGTGCCCAGCTGCCTAATACGGATTTAACTTTAATAACCAAAAACCACAAGCTTGGAAAGCTTGTCCAACTTTACAAACAAAATATATCAATCTTGTTACCTGATGATAATGGAAGCGTAGCACCGTCTGATGTTGTTTGGAATACGATTAACTCCCATAAGAAAACTTTGTTTCAAAATTCTAATACAATAGCCGCTATTTGTGTTTCCAAATACGTTAAACATTCTAGGGCGAATTCAATTACAATTTATCATCAGAACGATTTCCGTTAACTTTTCCAGGGTTTGGCATGAATTCATTAGAGGCCGAAAAAGAGCTCCAAAAGGCAATAGATTTGCATAAAAATGGCCACTTGTTAGAGGCTAAAGGGAGTTACGTGGCAATAATTGACGCCGGCACTGAAAACCCGCACGCGTACCATAATTTATCGCTTATTATCTCTTCAGATGGTAATTATAATCGGTCGGTTCAGCTTCTTCAAAAGGCCCGGGATATTGATTCTTCGATTGAACAGTTTTGGATCTCGGAACTTAAGCTTCACCACAAATTTCAGAATTGGGGCAATTTCGTATCCCTTTTTGAAAGCGCAATAAAACGCCACCGAACAATTGGTGTAATTAACTGTGTTTTTGAGAAAGAGCCTTTTCTTGACGTAATTCGTTATGCTGACGCTGGCACAGCTCAGAAACTAATTGAGATTTTAAAGGTCACTATTAAAAATGAGGCGTTGATTGATAGGCTTGTTTCAATTGGAGAGGTTTATAAGCCGGCCCTTGACCTAATCTCTATTGCTGAGATCTCGCTCATTTCGGAAAAAGACAAAGAGATTATTAAACGAATGATCTCTCAAAGTAAATATTCTGAATGTCTGAAGTTTATTGAGGATCTATCTAAGGACAAACGTGATAATGAAAATTTCTTGGTAGAAAGAAAAGTGGCTTGCTTAGTTTTTCTTACACGGGACGAAGAGGCAAAATTGCTATGCTTGTCAGCAATTTTTGACGGTACGGATACAGCAACTATAAATAATATTCTTGCGTCTATCCTATTCCGCGAGGAGAACTTTCGAGATGCTGAGAAGCATTGGAAGAAAGCAATTGAGATGGATGGAGAGTTTATAGAAGCTTATTTTAACCTTGGAAAAATGTATGACATTAGGGGAGATTTAGTGTCAGCGTCACAGTGTTTTTCCATCGTAATTAAGCTATATCCAAACCACGCAGGGGCGCTCTTTTCTTTGGGAATGATCCAGCATCGGGCTAATATGTTCGATAAGGCTATCGAATTATACCTCAAGACGATGGAGGTGAATCCCAACAATCACAGATGCGCTCTTAGCTTAGCGAGTTTGTTTTTGGAAAAAAAGCAACACGCGGATGCTAAAATGTGGATTGACCGTGTTGGGATGAAAGACCAAAGTTTTTTTTATTATCAGGTCGTCGGAACCTATTGTGCTGCTACAGGTGATGATAAAAATGCGGTACGTCATCTTAAAAAAGCGCTTAAACTGGATCCGGGAAATGTTGATATCCAATTTAGTACTACGTTGGCATTGACAAGAGTTGGCGAGTTGGAAAAGGCCGCGGACACTATAATTCTTTGCCTTGAAAAGTCCAACTTCGATTTTTTACCAGCATGGGATTTGCTAATTTTCTGTTTAGGCGGTCTTGAAACCAATTTGGCGACGAAATATTTCAACCGGTTAAAAGGGAAGTGTACCAATCCAAAGATAAAAGATAGACTTTTGGGTGCCTATCATACTCTATGCGATTACGGCACTGTGATACCAGGTTTTGACAGAGTTCAATACTCATTTCCAACTTTGAAAATAACTAACGAGCGAACACCAAGGGTGGTAACTTTGAAAAACTTCGGTAGAAGTGGCACAGGCATGTTCCATAGCCTTATTGATGGCCACAACGAGGTCATTACTACTCCAAGTATTTTTTTCTCTGAATATTTTCACCCGTCCCACCTTGATTTCTTTCTGAAGAATGGTCCGCAGGGCATTGTAGACAAGCTTTTTGAAAAGTATGCCGCGTTTTTTGACAGTCGCCGTCCAGAACCCATAGATACTGTCGGACACGGGAAAATATATAGCATTGCTTTGCGGGAGGGTTTGTTGGCCCTGGGTCCCAAAAAAAATGAGCATATAGAAATAGAAAAGTCGGAATTCCAAACCATTTTTGATCAAGAGCTATCTAAGTTTAAAACAATTGACCTTGGTACAATTTTTGTTGCCCTTAATATTGCATACGACAGAATTGTCTTTCCCGACCACAAGGGTCCGAAAGAGGTTCTTTTTTATCATATCCATAATCCATCTCGTATAGTTGAAGACCACATGAATAGACAACTGGCGCCAAAGAATATTGTTATGATTAGGGAGCCCCTTCAGAGTCTCGAGTCCTGGCTTACTAAACCACTCATCGACGAGTGCATAGCCGATTACACGGCCATTGTGTCGAAAATTGTTGGAATTCTTTCGAACATAAGCACAACTAGGTATAATAGCGGCCCTTATTATGGCTTACGGTTAGAGGACATAAAGGCAGACCCAAAGCGCTCGCTGCAAGATGTAGCTACCTTTCTCGGGATCTCCTTTGACAATTCACTATTGGAAATGACCAGCGCCGGGAAAAAGTGGTGGGGTGATCCAGCTAGCCCAGACTATGAAACCGAGGGCAGCTCTCCTTTTGGAAAAACAGCGATAAACCGAAAGATAGGCAGCGTTCTCTCAGAAAACGACCTTTATTTCTTTGAAATTATGTTAGCCCCGTTTAAGCGTCAATTCGGTTATCCTATTTTTTCAGACAGGGATGTGGAAAGTCTACATGGATTGCGGTTTCTTGAAGAAAAGTTGGAGAAGCCCTTAGACTTTGAGATGACTATTTGTGAGAAGAATTCTATTTCTGAGACTGAGCTGGTAAAGTCTGGCCAGTTTCAAAACTTACGAAAACTTTATCGGTATCGGTTAAACCTACTCAGGACGCATGGAGGCTACCAGCCACTTCTTAATACTTCCATTGTTAATTAATTCCTAGTTGTTGATTATTGTATTAAGACTCTGATATTAATGTTATTATTTCTAATTTGTATTTTAATATAAAATACGCCGACCCAATTTAATGGATCGGCGCAATTTTGTATGGAACTTTTATTATGGAGTTAAGCGATTACATTGAAATCCGTAGAAGTCAGAGCAGTCGCAGTAATTCCCTCTATAACACTTACTAGTGTCATATCTTGAGCACGAATATCCGTGTTTGCTGTACTGAATTCATACAAATATGCGTTACCATCTTGATACGCCAAAATGTAACCGTCCTCTCCTGAGTCAGTAGTGATTTTTGTGGCTGCGAGTGTTGACGATGTACTCAACGCTTTTAGCAACTCAGAACCAGTGAGTGAAGCATCTAAATCACCATTTGAAGTGAGTGTCACAACAATCTCGGCTACCATGTTACCGGAGGCACCCGCCATTGCGACCGATCCAGCTATAGCGTAAGCTGCCGCACCAGTCACTAAGGCCGCGGAGACTTCTGCTACCGTTGCCGTACTATCCGATGATGTTGTAGCACCATCTTTTAGTTGGATCTTGTCAGTACCTACTTTGAAGCCCTGAACAGTATCTCGACCGTTTGTTGAAGCCAGTTGCAGATTATAATTATCTCGTACCTGGCTTGCGGTTGCCTCTGTCAAGATAATAGTATCGTTTCCAGCGCCTGCTGTTATGGTGTCTATACCATTTCCACCTGTTATTGTATCTGCAGAACCAGATCCAGTAATAGTATCAGCGACAGACGTACCTGTAATTGTTGCGCCCGCAGTACCAGCTGCAGCTGTTATCGTGGTCGCAAATGCACCCTTAGTAACAGTTTGATCTATTGTCAAAGTTGAAAGATCTATAACCGTCGTCGAAGCTGCACCGGTCACTGTGAAACCATTACCATCATTTCCACCGTCAGACTTCATCGTGAATGATTGACCCGATATATCGGCAGCTTGAAAGTTTGCGTTTCCAGTATCACCTGTACCTGCGAGTTGGATGACCTCAAGGTTTGAGAAAGTAATTGACCCAGCGCTCATTACGGTGTTGTCATCGAGCGTTAGAGTATCTGTTCCAGCTCCACCGTCGACTGTCAAAGTAGTAGCAGCAACAGCGTTTCCATATGCTGACAATGTTATGCTATCATTACCGGCTCCAGCATCGATTACGGTGCTCATGCCGCCAGCGATCGTACCATAACCCACTGTTATGGTATCGATTCCGTCACCAGCGTTAACAGTAATCTTACCGGTTGTGATTGTATCACTTCCACCGAGAGAGATAACATCCTTACCTCCACCAGAGGTAACGTTTGCCGTACCAGTTGTTATACCATTTGCTGTGATTGTATCAACACCACCAAGGCCATTGGTCACAAGCGTTCCAGTGATCGTTCCGGCTGCAGTCACTGTGTTTGCACCAGCTCCCAGTACTGCCGTAAGGTCACCACTAGTTTGCGAAGCTGTCACAGTATCCGTCCCAGCACCACCGGTGTAAGTTACATTAGCGGTAGTTTGAGATGCTGTGATCGTGTTGGTCCCTGAACCACCAGTCAAAGTCATGGCTTCGTTAGCCACTGTAGCAGAAACGGTAAAAGCACCAGTTACTGCAGAAGCATCAACAGTACCAATTGTTGTGCCAGCACCGTCACCATCGCG
>MDTD01186111.1_pt1 | contig 11397 bp, 12 predicted proteins | sample 811221 | NCBI WGS metagenome assembly MDTD01 (sample SAMN05326646, study PRJNA326480) | marine metagenome | isolation source: seawater | place: Pacific Ocean: South West | collected 2011
AGGATGTCTGCCCGGTTCATGATCAGGCTACCGGCGCCTCGTGCGGGTGGCCCTTGACCAGGACGGCGCCGGCCGCGATGGACGTTCCGCCGTTCTTGGTGATGACCACGCGCAGGTAGCGCTTGTTGCCGGTATAGCCCTGGCGATAGGCGCTGTCGGCCTCGAGCGCGGCCGGGAGGGTGCCGACCAGGTCAGCGGCCGCCACATCGGCGAAATCGCCGCTCGTGGTTGTGTCGCTCTCCTGCAGCTTGGCCGTGAAGTCACCGGCGGAGACGATGGCGCCGGTGTTGATGATCACGGCCGCACTCTCGTACCCCTGCAGGTCGAGAGCGGAACCGGTGACGGTAGCGGACAGCACGGCCGGCGTGATGGCCTGCACTGCCCCGATGTTGTTGGCGAGATCGCGCATAACGATTTCCTTTCCTCGTCGCCGGTCAGATCGACATCTTGAGTTTGCGGAAGCGGGCGGCCTGGAGAACCTTGCCGCCGACGCGCCGGGTGGCGTGGATGCGGGTCAGGCCCTTGGTGGCCAGGAGGTACGGGTTGACCAGGATGGACATCGCCATGCGATCCACGATCCGGTAGGCGGAGAAATCGCCGAAGAGGATCGGGAAAGAGCCGCTTTCGATGTCGGGTAAATCGACGGCTTCCACCACAGGGCGGCCGAGAAGGGTCTCAGGCTGGCCGGCCTGGTAGCTCGGCTGCCACAGGTAGTTGCCCTGGCCATCCTTCAGCTTGCGCACAGTGGCGAGCGTGGTGCCGTTCATCAGCCAAGTGCCGTTGTTGCGGTAGGCGGCCGGCAACGCATACATGAGCGTGATGAGCGGATCGGCCGCCAGTGTCGTCGCATGGCCGTTGACGGTGTGGGCAATGTCCGCATTCGTCATCAGGCCTTCCGGCTCCTTGACACCCGAACCGTTGACGAAAGCCGCGCCTTCCTTCTGGCCAAAGTCCTCGGCCAGCGCGAGCCGCACTTCCTGCTCGGCGGTGCCGCCACTGTCGGCCAGGAGCTCGTTGGAGATGTCCACATAGGTCATCAGCTTGCGGGCCGGGACTTCGACCTGGCCGAAGGTGACGCTCGATTCCTGGGCGTCCTCGTTCTCGCCTTCCCACTGGGCATTCGTGATCCCGGTACGCTTGGGGTATTTCACCGACGCGGAGGTGATGGCGCGGACGCTGGCGACCGAGCGGATCGGCGAGAATTCGGTGAGATCGCGGATGAACTCGGTGCTCATCTCGGCCGGTGCCAGGTAGCCGCCCTGTTCGTCATTGGAGACGGTCAGCGCCTTCAGTTCCTCGTCGGTCGCCTGTCCGCCCTTACGCAGATAGATCGCAAAGCCCTTGCGCTCTTCAGTCGGCTCGGCCTTGCTGTCGCCGGTCGCCGGGCGGTTGCTCTTGGCTTCGAGCTTGTCGATGCGCTCGGTGAGCGTGGCCAGCCCTTCCGGCTTGGCGGCCTTTTCCTCGACGGCCTTCAGCCTGTCCTCGACCGTGCCCCTGAACTCGTCCAGGGCCTTGGTGACGATGCCGGCCGGATCGTCGTCTTCGCCCTTGGTTTCGATGGCGCGGGCGAACGCCTTTTCGTTGAGATGTTTCATGATTACCTCGTGAATTGGGCGCTTGCCCGGTTGATCGCCGCGGCAATGGAGAGCGCGGAGATAGCGGTTTTGGCGGCCGTGACTCGGGCGCCGGGGTGCATCGGGATGGCGACAATGGACGCTTCCAGAAGCTCAAGCTCGGTGATCGTCCGGCCGCCGTCCGGGCGGCGATTGCTCTTGATCGTGCGGAAGCCGATGGAAATTCCGCGAACCGCGCCGGCCTTGATCAGCGCGGACACTTCGCGGGCGCGGGCGACATCATCGACCAGGAGCCTGCCCTTCAGGGTCAGGCCTTCGGTGCTTTCGGCCGCGGCCGTCCATGCGCCAAGAGGCTCGTTCTGATCGTGCCCGAACAGCATGGGCAACGGCAGCTTTGCGCCCTTGAAGGCACCGGGTTCGATCATGTCGCCGATGCGGTCAGCCGTCGCGAAGGGCCAGGCAAGGCCCTCGATCTCGCCGGCGTTGCCGGTGGCGAATTTCGTTTCGAGGAAAAGCCGGTCCATCAGGCTACCCCCGTTGGCTTCACGGTGATGTTCGGGTTTTCGTAGGTGTTGCCCTTCCCGTCCGCCCTGGGGCCAAGGCCAAGCCAATCGCGGCCCTCATCGGCGGACAGGACTTCGGATGCGCGAAGCGAGTTGATGGCGGTCGCGCGCTCGGTGAGGCTTGCGCGGGTCAGGTCGTCGCGATCGATGCGGACGGCGAGGCTCCGGCGCTCGTCGGCGGTGAGGAGGGAGCGGGTCAGCGCAGCCTCAAGAGCGCGAAGCCAAGGCTCCAGGCAGTATGAAAGGAATTCGCGGTTCTTGGTCTCCAGGTTCGACCACGTGGCGCGGGTCAGGTCGCCCAGGAAGGTCGCCGGGATGTTGAAGGCGCGGCCGATCTCCTCCACCTGGAAACGGCGAATTTCGAGGAACTGTTGATCGGTGCTCTTGAACTCGAGCGGGTTGAATTTCGCGCCGTCCCAGAGAATAGCCGTGCGCCCGGTCTCGTCCGGGTTCTCGTGTACTTCGCGCCAGGCCTGCTTCATCCGGGCGAAGGCCTCGGCGTCTAGACGGTTCGGGAACTCGATGACACCGCCAGGACGGGCGCCTTGCTGAAACAGCTTGCCGGCACGACGTTCCATAGTGCGGGCAAGTCCGATGGCTTCACGGGCAAGGGAGAGCGGGCAGCGATCGAACGGCCCCCGTAGGTGCAGCACGTCGGTCGGGTTCAAAGGCGCGGACGCAAGCTTGTAGGACGGTTCGCCGGTGTCCGGGTGAAGCTCCACCGTGATCCGGCCAGGGCGATACTGGATGATCTCGGCCGGCTTGTCGTTGACGCGATTCACCCACGCCAGTCCGCCGGCGTCATTGGTCAGCGCGGCCGCAACAAGATCGCGAACAAGTTCAAAACCGCTCGTCCAGTCGTTCACGTCACTCTGAAGGAACACCGCTACGGGATGATCCGGAATCGCCTTGCCGGTCTTGCGGTCCGTCACGGTGACATAAAGTGTGGCGGCCGCTTCAGAGATGGTGCGCACGGCAGCGGACACGGCCGGCACCTGCAGCGCCTGGGCAGCGCTGACCGCGATAGAGCCGCCGACGATCCCGGTGAACAGCGAAAGCTCATCGGCCGTCGGGTTCGCCAGGCTCTTCGCCTCACGCGCAAACATTTTCCGCTGAATCCAGCCGATCATGCAAAATTCCTTCTCGATATGATCGATATGTGCGGAAATAAGCACAAAATCAACCGAATACGTCAAATATTCGGATATTCTACAAGAATCGTGCATGCTGTCCCACGTCAGCGCATGAGGTGGAGAGCTGCGTCTATACGTAGTTGCGGGAGGAGTAACGCGCGCATAGAATTTTACTTACAATGGAGGATTGTCCCATGCGTCATGACATCGAGTTCATCCGCGACATCGCAACGTCCGTTCTCTGGAGGATTGACGATGAGGTCGCGCGCGGCGTTCCATTTCCAGAGGCGAAGGCGACCGCGATCAAGCACGCCTCAAAGTCTTGGAAATACATGTCCCCGCATACGAAAGACGCGGTTTTCAAGGTCTGCTACTCATTCGCGCCATCGGATCTTTCCAAGCGTACAATGAGGGCCGTCACCGACAAGTTGCGAAACGACGTCGAAGAATATCGGGGGAAGCCCATGGGGCGCATTGAGCGCGCGTTCTTCAATTGGACGGGAATGTGCTTCTGGGTCTGATCAGGACCACGGCCCGCCGCGACTGGATTGCAGCGGGTTCATTGATTCCGCACAACCGTTGCAGAAACCCGGTGGACTCCATCGTCAATCAGGTTGCTTTCGGAGATCACGGGGAACCGGCCAAGCTACGCCAAGCCAAACTACCTTGCTGTATAATGTGCCCTGAACTGGATAAGGTGCGAATTTGACGCCGCAGGAATTTATCGCGAAGTGGAAGTCTATCGAACTGAAAGAACGTTCGGCTTCTCAGTCACATTTCAATGACTTGTGTCGGCTTTTGGGCATTGACGATCCGACTACAGCGGACCCAAAAGGCGAGTGGTTTACCTTCGAAAAGGGTGCCTCCAAGACTACGGGCGGCGAGGGTTGGGCGGACGTCTGGCGCAAGGGCTGCTTCGCCTGGGAATACAAGGGCAAGGCCAAAGACCTCGACAAGGCATTTGCCCAGCTTCTGCAATACGCAATCGCGCTGGAAAATCCGCCGCTGCTGATCGTCTCGGACATGGACCGTTTTCGCGTCCATACGAATTGGACGAACACGGTGCAGCACGTCCACGAATTTACGCTGGACGATCTGCGCGATGCCAAGACCCGCGATTTGCTGCGCGCCTGCTTCGAAGATCCCGAAAGCCTGCGCCCCGCAAAGACGCGGCAGATGCTGACCGAGGAAGCGGCGCAGAAGTTCGCGGGCCTCGCCCAGCGCCTGCGCGAACGCGGGCACGATGCCGAGACGGTGGCGCATTTCGTCAACCGGCTGGTATTCTGCATGTTTGCGGAAGACGTGGACCTATTGCCCAACAAGATGTTTCAGCGAATGTTGCAACATTGCGAGAAGGCCCCGAACGATTTTGCCGATTATGCCCGGACCCTGTTTGCGGCGATGCAGACGGGCGGCGTAGTGGGTTTTGAGCGCGTCGAGTGGTTCAATGGCGGACTGTTCGACAACGACTTCGCCCTGCCGCTGGAAAAGCAGGACGTGGCCGACCTGCTGCTGGCAGCGCGGCTGGATTGGTCGGAAATCGACCCCTCGATACTCGGCACCCTGTTCGAACGCGGGCTGGACCCAGACAAACGTAGCCAGTTGGGCGCGCACTACACCGACCGCGACAAGATCATGATGATCGTGAATCCGATAATTGTGGACCCGCTTCTGGCAGAATGGGCGGAGGTGAAGACGAGGATAGAAACCGCGCTGCGAAAGGCGCAGGGGGCGGGGAATCGCGCGGCACGGACGCGCGCCGAGAAAGAGGCGGAGCGTCTCCACTCTGCCTTTATCGAGCGGCTGAAGGGTTTTCGCGTGCTGGACCCGGCCTGCGGCTCGGGCAACTTCCTGTACCTGTCGCTGCTGGCTTTGAAGGACATCGAGCACCGCGTGAACCTGGAGGCTGAAGCGCTGGGCCTGCCGCGCGGTTTCCCGACCATAGGGCCGGAATGCGTGAAGGGAATCGAGCTGAACCCCTACGCCGCCGAACTCGCCCGCGTGTCGGTCTGGATCGGGGAAATCCAGTGGATGCGCCGCAACGGTTTTGACGCCGCCCGCAATCCGATCCTGCGCCCCCTTGGGACGATTGAATGCCGCGACGCGGTGCTGAACGCGGACGGAACGCGGGCCGACTGGCCCGAGGCGGATGTTGTGGTTGGCAATCCTCCGTTTCTGGGCGGGAAAAGGGTCATAGGCGAACTTGGCAGGGACTATGTACTTGCAATTCGGGCGGCATATCGACCAGAGCTTTCGGACTTCTCCGACCTTGTTTGTTATTGGTTTGCGAAGGCATGGTGGGAGATTTCTAAAGGTAGATTAGGCTCCGCGGGCCTGGTATCCACAAACTCAATAAGAGATGGCTCCAATCGCAAGATACTGGACATGATTGTGAGCAACGGCAGCATTTTCGAGGCATGGTCTGATCAGGAGTGGACCGTAGAAGGTGCAGCGGTCAGGGTATCATTAATATGCTTCGATAATACCCGTCGCGAAACCGCTAAACTCGACGGCGCAGCGGTCGGAAAAATCCATGCCAACTTAACGGCCCGTGCGGTGGACGTGACCCAAGTGTCGCCGATATCCGAATGCCGTGGCAAAGCATTTATTGGCGTCCAAAGAACTGGACCCTTCGATATCCCAGCTGAGCTGGCGCGGAATTGGCTGACTTCTCCTTTAAATCCGAATGGAAAACGTAACAGCGATGTCCTTCGACGCTATATAAATGGCTCCGACATCGTTCGACGCACACAAGACAACTGGATTATTGACTTCGGCTCTGAAATGAGCGAGGCACAGGCGTCTTTATACGAAAAACCATTTCAATATGCACAAGATGTAATATTTCCAGTACGCCAGAAGAACAATGAAATCCATGCGAGGACGTTTTGGTGGCGCCATTGGCGACCTCGGCCCGAACTTTTTAAGGCCGCCTCAAACTTCCGCCGAATTATTCTAACGCCGAGAGTTTCCAAACATCGCCTGTTCGTTTGGCGAGATGCTGGTGTCTCGCCCGATAGTCGCTTGGTCGCAATTGCCCGTGACGACGACACCACCTGGGGAACGTTAAGCTCCCATATTCATGAGGTATGGACATTTGCGACATGCTCTTGGCATGGCGTCGGCAACGATCCAACGTACAACGCGCAAAGCTGCTTCGAAACCTTCCCGTTCCCCGAGGGTTTGACCCCTAATATCCCCGCCGCCGACTATTTCCACGACCCGCGCGCTCAGGCCATCGCCGCCGCCGCCGCCCGGCTGAATGAGTTGCGGGAAAACTGGCTCAACCCGCCCGATTTGGTGGAGCAAGTGCCCGAAGTGGTTCCGGGCTATCCCGACCGGCTGCTGCCCAAGGACGACGCCGCTGCGAAAGAACTGAAGAAACGCACCCTGACCAACCTATACAACGCCCGCCCAGCATGGCTCGACCATGCTCACCGGGCACTAGATGAAGCTGTAGCCGAAGCCTACGGATGGGGTGACGACTACCGGGCCGGGAAACTCACGGACGACGAGATCCTCTCTCGCCTATTTCGCCTGAATCAGGAAAGGGCAGCGAAACAAGGGAACTGATTTATCGACTTATATTCTGCGGCCCATCTCATTGGCGAACAACTCGGCAATACTTTCGCGTTTCTCTGTGTGGCTTGTGTAGCGGTGATCGAGTCAGTCATTGTTTTCTTCCTCCTGCTTCTCCAGTTCGGTATCGATGGCCGCGCTGAATGCTTCGAGATCCTTCTTGATGCGATAGGAGGCTTGTTCGTCATCACCATGAATCTCTTCGAGGCGATGCCTGTGATCCATCATGATCTCATTGCGATATCTCGCGTGCTCGTGCGGATCATTCAGCGCGCGCAAATGCCGGACGGCCTTGTCAATAACGTCTTGGTAGAATGCAGGGTTCGTCATAGTGGTTGATCTCCTTTGCTTCGCATCTCAGGGGCTTCGCCCCCGAACCCCTGACCGGGGGATGATCCCCCGGACCCCGTAGGCCCGCTTCGCGTGCCTTCGATCGAGGCGGCGCGGGCTGACATGCAGTACATTTCATGAAGTCGAATTGAGCGGGTGACAGCTTTTGAGAGAAGGGCGATTTCCCGCTTGATCGATGCAGGTGAAAGCCCTTCGGCCGAAAGTTCGCATCGAATCTCGTTGACCGTCTTTTTCCAGTGCTTTTGTCCGTCGCGATATTCGCGCGTAATCAGGGCTTCAACGATCTTGGAAACCCTGTTGACATCCCGGTGAAGTGGGAAGCGATAGACGCGTGCGGCTTCGCGGGGCAGGAATAGGTCAAACTGCATCATACCCGCCTCTTATGGTTATCAGTGGTGATGGGACCACTGTTGTCCAGATCGCCTGGACCACTGTTGTCCAGATCGATCGCCCATCCATCTGGACCACTGTTGTCCAGATCGAAACCGACCTCAGGAAGGTGAATGTCGGCTGGAATCGTTGCCGGCAAGGCTGGCCTGATCGTCCTGGTTCGTACAACTTGGGTGCCGCTTCTTCGCCATCCCATTTCTATGCTCAGGATTCCAAGCGCTGCATAATCGTTGACTTCGCGGCTGATCGTCTTCTCAGAACATGCGCCAGCACGTGCTGCGAGGTCAGCGTTACTTCCGGTGATGGTGCCAGACTGCCAATTGATGACCTTCTTCGTGACAGCGATAAGCCGAAAGCTCTTTCGCGCACGCTGTATCAACTGCATTGCGACATCATGCCAAGCATCAAAGATATCGAAGCGTTCCTTTGAAGTCGTTGGCCAGCGCAACGGTTGTGAAGAGACTTTCTCAATTTCTTTTCGCTTGCCGTCTTGCCAATCGTATCCATCCTCCTCCTGGTCGGGTGAGAAGGTCAGCTTCACGTTCCCATCGGTTCGGGTTGATGGTGCGCTCACTCGACCGCCTCCCGCCGCATTTCGTTCGCCAGGCGGATGGCCTCGCATGTGTCCGAGGCCGTGATCCCGAACATCTCACGCATGGCCGGGACGAGCGGTTTCGGGCGCGCGACCGGTGGCGTCACCGCCAGGAAGCGCGCGCATTCGTCAACCGCGGCCGTGTGTTCGTGTTCGGGTGGGGTGAGGGGAAGGGCGATCATGCTGCCGCCTCCCGATCTCGTTCAGCTATGCGGCCGCCAATCCATTCGAGTACTTCGGATTCCACATATGCCACGCGATTACCATTTGGGGTCACCTTCACGGGTTTAGGGAATGCGCCAGAGGTCACCAGTTTCCAAAGGCTTGTGCGGCTTACAGAGGTTATCTGGCAGACCTGCTTAGTAGAAAGGAGGCGATTGTTTTCCATCATCACCCTCACGTTTCGAGGGTGGTCAACCCCCAGGAAGAACAGAGGGCTCCGGCGACCAAAAGGAACCCCTGAGCACTCCGCGCGCTCGAATTTCCTTTTGAGTGGTGCGGCACTGGCCGCCGGTATTCTACGATGTGTTGAGAACGCCTTTTATAATCAAGGGCGTTTTTTCGTGTTCGTATCAGATTTTTTTCAAAGGTATGATTTTTCTGTTTTTTCCGGAGCACGTTTCTTTGACGTAGTTTGCCCAAATGTCCAGCGCCCGCCGCTTTTCAGGCTCGTAGAGTGCCCGATTGTAGACGCCGGCAACCCCAGCCCTGAACCCGGAAATATGGTTTAGCGTGGCCTCGATGATGTGCGGCTGGATCCCGATGGTCGCCATGCCTGTCGCAACCGTCCTGCGTGCGTCGTGCGGGGTCCATCGCTCAGTGAACAATTGGAAGTTTTTCCTCACCGCCTGGGCAATCGCATTGCTTTCTATCGGCGCACCTACACGCGAAAATATCGGGGTGTCCGGGTCATCATCGGCTAAGTCCAGCGCCTCCGAAATGATACGGAGAGCAGGGGCCGAGAGTGGGACCACGTGCGAGCGCCCGTTCTTTGTCCTGTCGCCCGGAATGGTCCAAGTGGCGTTATCGATCTCGACTTCTGAGCGCCGCATCCCACAGACTTCGCCAGACCTCTGACCGGTCAAAAATAGAAGCCGAATTATTTCGCGCGTCACGGCTGAAATTGGGGCCTCTGGTAGCGCATTCCATATCGCGGCCAATTCAGCATCCGAAAGGACGCGCTCACGCCTGACAGGCTTTGCTCGTGGCCGTATACCCGTTGCAGGGGAGGTTTCTAGGTAGTCGCTGTCGACTGCCCAATTGAACATCTTCCTCACTACCGCGAGAATCTGCGTTGATTGTGCCGGATAGCCAGCTTCTGCCTTCGCTTCGATGATATCGAGAATGTCGCGACGCTTCACCGCGATCGATTTCATGCGGCCGATCGCCGGGTAGACTTCCACCTTCAGAAGGCGCTCATCTTCCTTCCATGTGCGCTTATTCCGCTGAGCGTATTTCTCGACGTAGAGTTTCCCGAGATCTTCAACGGTCAACGCGTCACGGCGTGCGCGTTTGCCGGCCGCCGGGTCTTCGCCTTCACCAACTCGGGACATGACAGCCAGTGCCTTCGAGCGGGCTTTTTCAAGCGAAAGGGCAGGGTACTTCCCGAGTGTGACCCGCCGCTTGGCGCCATCGCTCTCGCGTGTGTAAACAGCTGTCCATGATTTGGCGCCGGTTGGCGAGACCCGGAACACAAGACCGCGGACAAGATCGTCCCAGAAATCAGTCCTAACATCGACCCTAGCCGAGTCGACAAACCGGGCAGTCAAGACTTTGCGCGCCATCACCGGACCTACTTATAAAAATATCAGATTTTCCGCCGGGGTTCCGAGGGGGTTCGGAAACGGCGAAACTTATGCGAACGATGGAAAACATACGTGAATGGAAAAAATCAATCAAGTCAGTGAATTATCTTGTTTCAGGGCGTTTACTAGGTTTCGTATTTGTTCCGAAATTTGCCCCTTTTAATCAGTAGGTCCAGGGTTCGAGCCCCTGCGCGCTCACCAAAGCCGCTTTCGTGCCGGATCGGATTCCACGCGTTCGGGATGGTTCCCCGGGGGCGCTCAGGCGTTCCGGGAAGAGGCCGCCTTCCATTTCGGCGGCGGCCCGCTTCGGGTTACTGCGACAGGCGCAGGCGTGTCAGGTTCAGGGCGATTTCCTGGAAGACCTCGTCGAGCTTGTCGGTGCTGGCTGCGTCATAGAAGTTGGCCGGGCTGCTCGCGCAACGCTTCATCAGGTTCTTCGCCGAAATCGGCACCTGCGTCCCGTAGGTGACCGTAAAGACCTCGACGCCCTGCTGGCGGCTGTAGTTGCAGGCCTGCTGGGTCCAGCTGTCCGCGCGCGACATTTTGGTGCCGTTGTGGTCGGCGGAAACGGGAAAGTTGGGTGCGCGCGTGTTCTCGCCATCGGTCATCACGACCATGATCTTGCGGACGACCGCCTCCGTGGTGGCGGGATCCACGCCTTCCGTGAACGGCGCTGCCGGCGACAGGACGCGAAGGCCCCACATGACCCCGTCGGCAATGTAGGTCATGCCGCTGGCGTTCATGTCGTCGATCTTGGCCAACACGTCCGCACGGCTTTCCGAAAGCGGAAGCAGCGGCCTTGGGCAGGTGGCATTCATGATGCCCGGGAAACGCTCCGACGGCGTGTCGTCGGTCAGGGCAAGCTTGTCGCTGGCGCTGCCGCGCGAACCCGCACAACCGCGCCAGGTCAGGCTTGCCGTATCGGCGGGCACGTCCATCCATGCGGCGTTGCGATTGCCCGTTCCGACATTGACATACTGGGCGAATGGAACGACGCCGACCTTTACCGAGACCGTCGGCTTGACCGCATCGAAAAGCGTGTTGGTGAAATTGGTCGCCGCGACCTTCAGCCCGCCGATCTTTCCTTGCGAGGCCATCGACCCGGTATTGTCGAGAACCAGGGCAACCTCGATGCGTGTATCAGGCGAGATGAACGCCGCCGACCGGACATCCATGTCGTAGTTCTGGTTGACGACCGCGCTCATGATGAGGGGCGAATAGGTGATCCGCGTGTCGAGCTTGACCTCGTTGTCCTCGAAGCCGTACCCGGTGACGACAAGGCCCTCGAAATCGCCATTGGCGGCAAGGAAGTCGTTGATTTCGGACAAGGGCGGCAAGGCCTTGTTCAGTTCGTAGAAGCGGGCGGCATAAAGCGTCGCGGCGTCAGAAGCGTTCTGAAGCTCTCCGCGC
>MDTD01049185.1_pt1 | contig 11396 bp, 17 predicted proteins | sample 811221 | NCBI WGS metagenome assembly MDTD01 (sample SAMN05326646, study PRJNA326480) | marine metagenome | isolation source: seawater | place: Pacific Ocean: South West | collected 2011
CTTTATTTTTTTCTGCTATTTTAGATAATTGATCACCGTATTTTGCAATTAAAGCTTTATTTGCAGTTACAACACTTTTTTTATTCTTTAATGCATTAAAAACTAATTTTTTAGCAGCACCTTCGGATCCACCTATTAATTCAATAATTAAATCTACATCTGAAAGTTTAGTTGCATCAAGATAATTATTTAACCATTGATTTTTTTTAAATTTAATATTTCTTTTTTTATTTTTTTTTCTTGCCGAGATATATTTAACAATTGGTTGACAATTATTTTTTTCAGTTAAAATTTTATTATTTTCGTTTAAATAATTGTACAGATAACAGCCAATGTTGCCTAATCCAATGATTGCAATATTCAATTTTCTCATAATTCTATCTAGTTGTTATATCTGGAAAATCTTTTTTTGTTCCTTGTTTTATTAAAAATTTTGATATTTCATCAATACTACATTTATCTAATATTGTGCAAACATCGACAACATCTTTTCTTTTTTTATTCACATGTTGGGACTTTTGGTCATTATTTTTAAATTTTTTATTATCTTTTGATTTATTTTTTTTAGCGATTTCTTTTTTAGATACTCTTTGATTAGTAGTTTGTTTTGAAATTTGATTAATTTTTTTTTTATTTTTTATATTTTCTTTAATTTCAGTAATTTCTTTTTTTGATAAAGTTTTCAACTTTTTTTTAGTACTGTTTTTAGAAAGTATATTAATTTTTTTTTTTTCATTAATATTTTCTTTCAAATTTAATTCAACTAAATCAATTTGTTTTTTATTTTTATTATCAATTATTTTTACTTCAATCGAAAGGTTTTCCTCAAAATACTGTTCTGCTTCTGAATTGTTAATACAAACATGATCCCCACAAATTAAAACTGTTTTTGGTTTACTGCAATTAGATAAAAACAAAATTAAAAGTATTGAGAAAAATATTTTCATTTTAAACCTAAATTTTCTGGAAAATTATACAACAAATTCATATTTTGTACTGCTTGACCAGAAGCACCTTTAATCAAGTTATCTATTGCACTAAAAATTATAAATTTCCCATTTTTTCTTGTTTCACATATTGAGATCTCACAACAATTTGTATTTAATACATTTCCCGATCCTAGAGTTGTATTAATTTTTAAAACTTTTATGAATTTAGATCTTTTGTAAAATTTTTTTAAATTATTTGTTAAAGTAGTTACTGAATTACTTTTCTTTGTATCGATATATATAGAAGTTAAAATACCTCTAAATGTTGGTAGTAAATGAGGATTAAAAGTAAAATTAATCTTTTTTTTTGTTAATTTAGTTAATTGTTGATCTATCTCACATACATGTCTATGGTTTTTGGGATTATAAGCAAATATTGACGAATAAAGATTTTTGTGTGAAAATTTTTTTTCTAAATTTTTACCTGCTCCCGAATAACCAGATTTTGAGTCAATTGTGATGTTTTTAATTTTAATAAGATTTTTTTTAATTAAAGGCACCAAAGGTATTATTATAGAAGTTGGATAGCAACCTGGATTAGAAATTATTCTAAATTTATTAATATTTTTACTATTTAATTCTGGAATTGAATAAATAGATTCCTTTATTAATTTCTTTGCCTTATGTTTTTTTTTATAATTTTTTTCATATATTTTAGGATTTGTTATTCTAAAATCTGCTGATAAATCAATAAATTTTAGATTTTTATTTTTATGAAAGTTTTTCTTAATTATATTTTGCGCTTCACCATTTGGTAATGATAAAAATATTAAATCTAAATTATTCCAATTTACTTTTTTAATAGAGCTTATTTTTGGTAATCTTTTTTTTATTCTCTGATCGAAAAAATTTATATCTTTACCAAGATTTTTTGTAGCACATAAATATTTTAAATTTACTTTTGGATGTTTTGATAAGATTAAAACAAGATCTAATCCAGTGTAACCAGTTGCGCCTATTACGGCTATATTTATTTTATTATGCATAGACATAATTTCTTATATCATCGTCCTTAATAATAGTTAAATTTAAATAATTATCTCTTAGAGAATTGGAAGCTTCTTCTTGCTTTCCTGTGACCGTATTTTTTACGCTCAACAACCCTAGAGTCTCTCGTGGTGAGTTTATCTTTTTTTAAATTTTTTTTAAGACTTTCGTCATGAGAAATAAGAGCTTTAGAAATACCAAGTATTATCGCTCCAGCTTGTCCAGATAAACCTCCGCCTTTAACTGAGCATTTTACATCGTAGCTTGTAGCAACATTTGATATTTCAAGAGGTCTTGTCACAATAATTTGATGAACAGGTCTTTTAAAATACTCATTCATTTTTAAACCATTTACATGAATATTACCTGAGCCTTTCTTTACCCAAACTTTCGCTATTGATCTCTTTCTTCTACCAGTAGCGTATTTGCTATCTTTAAAATCTAATTTAATTTTTTTTACCTTTGTAGTTGTTTCAGTTCTTTGTTCCATTATTTAACAATATTTTTTTTATGTAATTTTTTAAAATCAATTACTTTTGGTTTTTGAACTTCGTGCGGATGATTTTCGCCATTATAAATCTTTAATTTAGTAAGTTGTTTTTTTGCTAAAGGCCCACCTGGTAACATTCTTTTTACAGCTAATTTTAAAATCTGTGCTGTTTTATTTTTCTCTTTTAAAAAAGATGGTGTTGATTCTTTGATACCACCAGGGTGTCCAGTATGTTTATAGTATTTTTTATTGAAAAACTTTTTACCAGAGAATTTAATTTTTTCTATATTTGTAACAACAACAAAATCTCCGTTATCCATATGTGGATTATATGTTGGTTTATTTTTTCCTCTTAAAACTTTTGATATGTAAGCGGCTAATCTACCAACTGCTGCGTCTTGTGCATCTATAATATACCAATCTTTTTTAATATCTTTCTTTTTAATAAATGGTGTCATAATGTTGGGCGATAAATACAAAGAAAGTGTTGTAAAGTCAATTTATTTTGCAAATGAATAATATAGGTTTAAAGCACTAAAAACTAACAAGACACTTGTAATTTGATGTGCAGATGCCAAATAGATATTAAGACCGCTTATTAGGGTCAAAATTCCCAACATAACCTGTAAGCTTAAAAAAAATATAACTATTAATAAAGGCACGTATAATCCAGATATTTTTTTTTTAAAAATAAACAGTGAAAGCCCCAAAAAATAAATAATTATTAAGTAAGCTAAATTTCGATGGTAAAATTGAACTAATGAATGACTATCAAAATTAAAAATATCTTTCGTTTTTTTTAAAATAATATCATTAGGAAAAAAATTATCTCCCATTAAAGGCCAAGTTTGATAAATTTTTCCTGCATCTAATCCAGATACAAAAGCACCTATTATTATTTGAGCAAAAATAATAATTATAAAAAATTGAAAAAGAAAATTCTTATTTTTAGCCACAAAGAAACTTTTATTTTTATTAAAGGTTAAATTCATTAATAACCAAAAAATTGTTGAAATTATTATAAATGCAGTAGATAGATGTAGAGATAATCTATAATGACTTACGGTAATATCTTCTACAAGACCACTTTTAACCATATACCAACCTAAAATTCCTTGAGAAATTATTAAAGCTAAAATTATATAACAAATCATTAAATGATGTTGATGAATTTTTTTTGTAAAATAAAAATAAATTAAAGGAATTAAAAAAAATAAACCAATTATTCTTGCTAATATTCTATGAAAATATTCCCAGTAAAAAATAATTTTGAATTCATCAATTGTCATATTAAAATTTAGGAGATTATATTGGGGAATTTTTTTATATAAATCAAAATACATAATCCATGAGTCATTATTTAAAGGTGGAATTATTCCTCTAAATAATTCCCATTCAGTTATAGATAGTCCTGAGTTAGTTAATCTGGTCAAACCGCCGACAATGATTATAAAAAAAACTAAAATTAAGGAAGTTACTAACCAATAGTAAAATAATTTATATGTTTTTTCTTCTTCTTCAAGCATGCTATATATTATATATTTAAATATTAATTCTATGATTTAAATATTGTCGCTATGATAAATAAAGAAATACTTAAAATAAGAAAAGATTTAGATAAATTAGACGATAAATTGTTAAATATCATTAAAACAAGAACCAAACTTGTTGATATTGTTATTAAGAATAAGAAATTTAAAAAAGATATAGTTGATAGAAAAAGAATTTCTATCATTTTAAAAAATATTTCTAAAAAATCAAAAAATAGAAAAATCGATCCTAAAATTACATCTAAAATTTGGAAATCAATGATCAGAGCTTTTATTGATTACGAATACAGAAAATTTAAAAAAAAATAATTATTTACTGTGAGGAGGAAGTTTTTTTTCCACGAAATATTCGTGTTTTCTTGTATTAGGATTATATTTTTTTAATTTTAATTTTTCTTTAGCTTTTTCGCCTTTAGTAGGTTTTTTTGCATAGTAAATAAATTTACTATCAGGATTGCTTTCAGGAACCATGCGAACTTTAAGATGAGTTTTTTTTGCCATGTTTTTTTAAATTATTAATTTTTTCTAAAATTAGTTTGCTTTTTTTTTTAAAAATTTCTTTATAATAACCAGCTTTTAAACTATGAAAGTCATCATCGTCAAGTTTATTTATATTTGAATGTAATAGATTTTTTACACCTGAAATTGTCATGCCTTTGCTTTTTAATAAAAATTTTATCGTTTTTATAATTTCTATCTGTTTTGAGTCATAAAACCTTCTGTTATTGATCTTTTTTGGTTTAATAATTTTAAATTCTTTTTCCCAATATCTTAATATATAGTTTAAAGGCTTTTTATTTTCCGGGTTTATTAAATTTAATTTTTTAGTTAATTCTGTGATACCAATTAATTTACTCATAATTTAATCTTTTTTGTATTTTTTTTGACGGAGTAAATTTAATAGTTTTTCTAGCTGAAATTATAAAGGGATCTTTAGTTTTAGGATTTCTCCCTATTCTTTGTTTTTTATCTAAAATTTTAAATGTACCTAGGTTTTTTAAAGTTAAATTTCCTATTTTAATATTTTTAATTATTATATAAATTAAATCGTTGACTATTTTTTTCGAAAAATTTGATGAGTAACCTGTGTTTTTATTTAAATCCCTTATTATATCTTTTTTTTTAAAGTTTTTACTCACGCTTAGAATGTTTTAAATTTTTTCTAATTTCATTCATTAAATTTCCTTTAACTATTTTATAACATAAATCTATTGAATGATAAAACCCCATAGAGTCAATTCCTCCATGACTCTTTACAACTGGACCATTCAATCCTAAAAAAATTGCTCCGTTATATTTTCTTGGATCTAATTTTTCCTTAAATTTTTTCAAAGAAAAAAAAGAAAAAAGAAGAGATAAATAAGTTAATGAATCTTTCAAATTTGATGTGATGAATCTAGCTGTTCCTTCTGCAGTTTTCAAAGCAATATTTCCAGTAAAACCATCAGTGATTATTACATTTGAATTTCCACTCATTATATCATTTCCTTCTATATAACCATTATAGATAAAATTATCATCACTTGATAATTCTTTTAATTTTTTTGAAGCATTCTTTAACATTTCAGTACCCTTAATTTCTTCTGATCCAACATTAAGAAGTGCTACTTTTGGTACTTCAACTGGAAACAAAGATTTAAATAGAGCAGATCCTAGTTCTGCAAAATCTACTAAATTTTGATCATTGCATTCAATATTTGCTCCTAAATCTAAAACCACATTCATTCCATTTTTATTTGGCCATAATCCGGCTAATGCGGGCTTACTAACTTCATTCATCATTTTTAAAATCATTCTCGATATAACTAAAAGCACTCCGGTGTTTCCAGCAGATAAACTTATATCAGATTTACCTTCAAGTTGATGATGGATACAATTCCACATGCTTGTGTTTTTTGAATTTTTTACAGCAGTCATAGGTGTTTCTTCATCTGAAACTACAGTTTTTGAGTCAATTATATTTATCAATTCATTTTTAAAAACAAATTGATTAAACTTTTCCTTAAGAATATCTTCTTTACCAAAAATATTTAAAATAAAATCATTTTTAGATTTATTTTTATCCAGAAAAATTTTTATACCCTCGATTGTTTTATTTGGAGAATTGTCACCGCCCATTGCATCAATTGCAATAGAAATTTTTTTTGACATAATTATAATTTTAGATATCTAGAATTTTTTTTCCGTTATAATAACCAGACTTCAGATCTATATGATGTGAAAGTTTATATTCGCCACTTTTTTTGTCCTCAACAACATTTACAGACGAAAGTTTGTGATGAGATCTTCTCATTCTTTTTTTTGAAATTGAGGTTTTTCTTTTTGGTACTGCCATTTTAGTTTTTAAAATTTATAGCGTTATTTAGCATATTTTTTAAGGACAATTCAAAGCAAAAATTATAAAAATTAGATAAATAAGAGGCAAAAAACTTATATTTGTTGCTCTTTTCATTATCTAAATCTTTGAAGTACCCAAGTATTAATGAAGAATTAATATCAAATTTGTTGTTTTGATCTTTTTTTTCAAGTTTAATTAAAATGTCATATAAAATCTTATTTAAATCTTTCATTTTTTTATTTACGCTAACATCACCGAAGCCTAGTTCTCTTAAATCATTTTCAATATAATGAAAAAGTTGATCGTAAATTTTTTGATCAAATTTTTCACCTTTTTTTTTATAAATTATTAAAAATATTGAAAAATGAATAAACATAAGTTTTATTCTAGTATCGAATGTGTCTGGTAGTAAAATTTTCTGATAAAATAACTTGTTTCTAGATAATGTTAACAAAATATTGTACAAATTACCTGTATGTTTTTTAAATGTCATAATTTAATCTATGTTATTTTCTTTATTTTAATTGGTTGTCAATTACAAGAACCAACTAAAACGCATGGTATATTATTTTTAGAAAATAGATCAAATCAACTGACAGTCAATAAACATAATAAAAATGACGTAATTAAATTAGTTGGATTACCTCATACCAAGTCTTTTAGAAGTAATAATGATTGGATTTACATAGAGCGAATTTTAACAAAAGGATCTTTCCATAAACTTGGGCAAAATGTTCTAAAAACTAATAACGTGCTAGTTTTATCATTTAACAAGTACGGAATTTTAAATCAAAAAAAATTTTTAACTCAAAATGACTTAAATAAATTGAGTTTTTCAACAGATATTACAGATAATGATTTAGCCAGAAAAAGCTTCATTGAAAAATTTTTAAGCAGTATAAAATCTAAAATGTACTCTAATAGATAAACAGATTTTAAATCGAATATTTAATGAGCTATTACTGCAAGCAATAATAAAGCTACTATATTCGTAATTTTAATCATTGGGTTTACTGCTGGACCAGCAGTGTCTTTATAAGGATCGCCTACTGTATCACCCGTTACTGCAGATTTGTGTGCTTCAGATCCTTTTCCTCCAAAGTTACCATCTTCGATATATTTTTTTGCATTGTCCCAAGCACCACCACCTGCTGTCATTGAAACAGCTACAAATAAACCAGTTATAATAACACCTAATAACATTGCTCCCAATGATGAAAGCGCAGCTTCCATTCCACCAATATTCAAAATAATAAAATAAAGTATGACTGGAGATAAAACTGGTAGCAACGATGGAATTATCATTTCTTTGATAGCTGCCTTTGTAAGTAAATCAACTAATCTACCATAATCAGGTTTTCTTTTTCCTCTCATTATACCAGGAATCTTTTTAAACTGTCTTCTTACTTCAATTACAACAGACCCACCTGCTCTTCCCACTGCCTGCATACCCATTGAACCAAACAAATAAGGCAGCATTCCACCGATTAACAAGCCAGCAACTACAAATGGATTTGATAAATCAAAAGTTACTGTAACTCCTTCTAGTGCTGATCCTTTAACAGTTGAAAAATATTTGATATCCTCTGTATAAGCAGCAAATAAAACTAAAGCTCCTAACCCAGCTGATCCTATTGCGTATCCCTTTGTTACAGCTTTTGTTGTATTGCCTACAGCATCTAATGCGTCAGTCGTTTTTCTTACATTCTTAGGCAACTTAGACATTTCTGCAATACCACCAGCATTATCTGTAACCGGTCCGTAAGCATCCAGTGCTACTACCATTCCAGTTAAAGCTAACATTGCTGTTACTGCAATTGCAATACCGTATAAACCAGCAAGTTCATTTGTAAACAATATTCCCGCTACAATAATAAGGGCTGGGACTGCTGTAGCTTCCATAGAAATAGCTAAACCTTGTATAACGTTCGTTCCATGTCCTGTAGTTGAAGACTGAGCAACTGTTTTTACTGGTCTATAATTTGTACCAGTATAATATTCTGTTATCCAAATTAATAATCCTGTGATTACAAAACCTACAACGCCACAAATATATAAGTCCATACCATTAAAATTTTTTCCACTGTTTGTGTACGAATTGTTTAGACCAACTATAGACTCAGTTACTGGATATAATATTATTAAGGATGTGACTGCAGTAACAATAAATCCTTTATATAATGCTCCCATTATATTTTTACTCTTACCAAGTTTAACAAACCATGTTCCAATAATTGATGTAATAATACATGCTCCACCAATAGCTAAAGGATAGATCATTAAATTATAATCGGATGGAAAGAAAATCGAAGACAAAACCATAGTTGCTACAATAGTGACTGCATAAGTTTCAAATAAATCTGCTGCCATACCAGCACAATCACCTACGTTATCTCCTACATTATCAGCTATCACCGCTGGATTTCTTGGATCATCTTCGGGAATTCCTGCCTCAACTTTTCCTACCAAGTCAGCACCTACATCAGCTCCTTTTGTAAAAATTCCTCCACCTAATCTTGCAAAGATGGAAATAAGTGAAGCTCCAAATCCAAGCGCTACTAAAGCATTTATTATTTCCCTGTTGTCAACATTTAGGTTAATTAAAATTATGTAATAAAAAGTAATAGCTAATAATGCTAGTCCAGCAACTAATAAACCTGTTATCGCGCCTGATTTAAAAGCTATTGTTAAGCCAGCTTGAAGACTTTGTCTTGCTGCTTCAGCGGTACGAACATTTGCTTTTACAGAAATTAGCATACCGACATATCCAGCTACCCCTGATAAAAAAGCTCCAATAAAATATCCAATTCCAACAAGGTAGTTAAAAAAATAAGTTACAATTGCTAGAACAATGATCCCGACGATAGCAATAGTTTTATATTGTCTATTTAAGTAAGCCTTTGCTCCAATTTGAATTGCTTCAGCAATTTCTTGCATCCTTGAGTTGCCTGCGCTTGAAGAAATTATTTGTCCTGATAGTAAATAACTGTAAGCAACAGCCAAGACACCAATAAAAGATATTAAATAAAGTAATTCTAAAAAATTAGTCATGATTTAAAGCGCATAAATGCCAAATTAATGTAAAAAACGCAAGCTAAACTTCAATTAAAATAACCACTTTTTACTCATCTTTTCTTAATTCTTTTGAAATTTTATCAAGAATTGCATTTAGGTAACCTATTTGAATTTTTTCTAAAAAATGCTCAGAAGCTAATAAATATTCATTAATAATTACTTTTTTTGGCGTGTTATGTTTAAACATAAGTTCAAATATTGCTGCAAATAGTATAATTTTCAATAATTTATCAGTTTTAGTTAGGTCAATATCATTAACTAAATAAGATTTTATTTGATCTTCAATTAGGTCAGATCTCTCTAAAGTTCCAGTTACTACATCTTTAATAAATTTTTTATATTGACTTTTGGGATAATCAATAAGGGTTCCTGGATTCATTAAGGAATTATAAAGCTTTTGAATAACTTTTATTCGAGGAGATAAATTTTTAGATTTTTTTGGGTCCATTTGATAAAATAGACATAACCGCATTAGCAGCTTCTGACCCTTTATTTGGTTTTTTACTGATTGCACTTTTACATCTTTGAAGAGCCTGATTAATGTTATGAGCAGTAATTATCCCATTACCTATTGGTTTATTAAAAACAATTGAAAGATTTAAAATTGAGTTGAATGTTGATGAGCATATCAAATCAAAATGTGGAGTTTGTCCTTTAATTACGCAACCCAAAGCAACAAAACCATCAAATTTTTTAATATTTTTTCTAATTGCAATAGGAATTTCATAAATTCCTGGGACTTCAATAATACTTACTTTGGTTTTATTATTTTTTAATTTTTTATTTGCACCAATAAGTAATTTAGTAGAAATTTCTTTATAATAAGTTGCATTAATAATTAAAATTTTTTTCATTTTATTTTATTATTATCTGTTTTTTTATTTTCAAGTCAAAACCTTCGAGGCCGATAATCTTCTTCTTGCTTCTCGAAACTAATATCATATTTCTTATATTAAGATCCTTAATTATCTGTGCACCAATACCATAATATCGTAAAGTATTAATATTATTTTCTTTATAAATATTATTTACGTTATTAATAATTAATAATAAAAAATTTTTGTATTTAGACATAACTTTAAGAGATTTTTTAATTTTATTATTTTTTATTATATTTTTACCATCAATTTTACTAGAAAGAACTCTTACTGGTATTGATTTTATTTGATTGAATTTACCTTTTGTTATTGCAAAATTAATATTTTTTTCTAATTTATTCTTATAAATGTGAAGGTTTAACTTACCTATTCTACTAACAGATAATGATTTTAATGCTGTCTTATAAATTAATTTTTCATTTTTGAATCGATAAGAAATTACATCTTCAATGGATGCTAGTTTTATTTTATGTTTCTTTGAAAATTTAAATAAATCATTTAATCTAGCCATTCTACCGTCTTCGTTCATTACTTCGCAGATTACTGAGCTAGGATTTAATTTAGATAATTTAGAAATATCCACCGAAGCCTCTGTATGACCAGCTCTTTCTAAAACGCCTCCATTTCTAGCAACCAAAGGAAAAACGTGTCCTGGGGATACAATGTCACTTTTTTTAACTTTTGGATTTATTGCAGTTTTAATTGTTTTAGCTCGATCGTGTGCTGAAATACCAGTTGTGACTCCTTTTTTAGCTTCAATTGAAATTGTGAAAGCAGTCTGCATCCTTGATTTATTAATTGATGACATTAAAGGTAACTTTAAATTGTCAACTTGTTTTTTTGTTAAAGCTAGACAAATTAAACCTCTACCGTGTTTAGCCATAAAATTTATACTCTTAGAATTACATTTAGAACCTGGAATAACTAGATCTCCTTCATTTTCTCTATTTTTATCATCAACAAGAATAAACATTTTGCCTTTTTTAGCATCTTGAATAATTGAGGAAATTTTTGAAAACTTATTTTTTGGCATTTAATTAGAATATTTATATATATATTTACTTAATATATCTAATTCTACATTAACTA
>MDTD01087007.1_pt1 | contig 11396 bp, 11 predicted proteins | sample 811221 | NCBI WGS metagenome assembly MDTD01 (sample SAMN05326646, study PRJNA326480) | marine metagenome | isolation source: seawater | place: Pacific Ocean: South West | collected 2011
ACCAAATGTCAATGCTACAGAAATAGAATTAGTGGAAGGTTTATCAGCAACAAGCCAAAACTGTTGGCCGTCTGTAGAATTCGATTTGGGAGCAATAAATAATTTATTAAATAAATTTTTCCCTGCAGGTTTTTACTACAAAACATTTATGTGGCCAAAAAGTTTTTGGTACAAAGTTTATGAGCCCTTTATTAGAAAAGCAGCAGGCCTAGGAGTTGCTTCAGTTGAAAAAGATAAAGAGAGATACGAGCATAAATTTGAATATTGTGATCTGCTAGTAACAGGCTCAGGTCCAGCAGGACTTGCTAGCGCATATGCAGCAGCAAAAAGTGGTGCAAAAGTAATATTAGCTGAGGATAAACATAGATTTGGTGGATCACTTTTAATGGACGATGTTAGTATCGATAATCTTTCTGGAAAGGACTGGACAGATAAAATTATTTCTGAATTAAAAGAAATGCCCAATGTAACTGTAAAAAATAGATCACAAGTTTTTGGTTACTATGATCATAATATGCTTGTTATGTTTGAAAAAGTTGGAGACCACTTAGAAAAAAAATCAGAATTTACCCCAAGACAGAGACTTTGGTACATCAGATGCAAAGAAGTTATTCTTTCCACAGGTTCAATAGAAAGACCAATTGTATTTGGAAATAATGATACACCCGGAGTAATGCTGTCATCAGGTGCAAAAGAGTATATGAAAGTTTACGGAGTGTTAGTTGGAAAAAAACCGGTTATATTTACAAATAATGATAGTGCTTATGAAACTGCAATTGAATTTAAGAACAATGGTGTTGATCCTATTGTATTGGATACTAGAAATGAGCAAGAGTCTGAATTAATTAACGAAGCTAAAAATAAAGGTATAGAGATAAAATTTAATCATGCAGTAATAAAAGCGAATGGATACAAAAAAGTTAAATCTGCATTGATAGGAGAACTTAATGAAGATAAATCGGAGTATAAAAATATAAGTACAATTGACTGTGATTGTATTTGTGTTTCTGGATATTGGACACCATCAGTTCATTTAGCATCACAATCAGGAAATAAACTTAAGTTTAATAAAGATATTGATGCATTTGTTCCAGATAAATCTAAACAAAATGAAACAACAATCGGAGCAGCTAACGGTGACTTCACTCTTCAAAATACATTAAACGCTGGGTTTAAAGCAGGTAGCGATGTTTCAAAAAAAGTAAATCAGAAAGAGATAAATATTCAAATTCCAAATGTTACAGAAAAAAAACATAAAATTCACGATAAGTTTTGGTGTTCACCATTACCAAAAAATTTAAATGTAAAAAGATTTGTTGATTTTCAAAATGATGTTTCAGTCACCGACATAGAAATAGCTCTAAGGGAAGGATATAGGTCAATTGAGCATGTAAAAAGATACACTACTCTTGGAATGGCAACTGACCAAGGAAGAACAAGTAATTTAAATGGACTGCAATTAGTCTCTAATATTGAAAATAAAATAATCCCTGAGGTTGGTCATACTACCTTTAGACCACCATTTACCCCAGTAACAATTGGTACAATAGTAGGAAGAGAGGTTGGAAAACATTATATGCCTACAAGACTAACACCTATGCATGATTGGCATAGTAAACACAATGCTGTTTTTGTAGACGCAGGTGCATGGAAAAGACCTAGATATTATAAGATTGGCAATGAGACAATGTTAGAGGCTGCAAACCGTGAAGCAAAGAATGTTAGAGATAAAGTTGGTATATGTGATGTAACAACACTTGGAAAGATTGATGTAAAAGGACCAGATGCAGCCGAATTTTTAAATAGGGTTTATACAAATGCATGGATGAAACTTCCGATAGGTAAGGCAAGATATGGTGTAATGCTTAGAGAGGATGGAATGATAATGGATGATGGCACTACTACTCGAATATCAGAAAATCATTATCATATGACTACAACCACAGCTCAGGCAGCAAACGTTTTATCTCATCTTGAATATTACCTTCAAGTAATTTGGCCGGAGCTCAATGTAAATGTGGTTTCGACAACTGAACAATGGGCAGGTGCAGCTTTGGCAGGACCTAAGTCAAGAGATGTTCTTACAAAACTTTTTCCAGATACTGATGTTTCAAACGAAGGACTGCCATTTATGGGATATAAAGAATCATACTTATTTGGAGTACCAGCAAGAATTTTTAGGATTTCATTCTCCGGAGAACTTGCTTATGAAATAAATGTTCAATCAGATCATGGAATGTATATGTGGGAAAAAATGATGGAAATTGGTGAAGATTTTGGAATTCAACCATATGGAACTGAGGCGTTATCTACATTAAGAATAGAAATGGGCCATGTAGCAGGACCTGAACTTGATGGAAGAACTATTCCTTACGATGTTTCTCTTGATGGAATGGTTTCTAAGAAAAAAGATTTTATTGGAAAAAGATCATTATCTAAATTAGCTTTTAATAAAGATGACAGGCAGAAAATTGTTGGACTAATACCAATTGATAGAAAAACTAGTATCCCTGAAGGCTCACATCTCGTAGTTGATAAAGACGGTAAATTACCAAATCCAAAATTAGGTCATGTTTCATCTTCTTGTTGGAGTGTTGAAAATAACAATCCATTCTCTCTAGCAATATTAAAAGATGGTAAGAATATGATTGGTAAAAAACTTTTTGCAGTTTCACCGCTAAAAAATAAATCTATCCAAGTAGAAGTAATTTCGTCTCATTATGTAGACCACGAGGGTAAAAGAGTAAGATCATGACTATAATTTCATCTTTAGACAAAGTTCATAAAAATGGGTTGTTTGGCAACCATCAAAATAAAAATAAAAATCAAATAACAAAAATTAAACAAATAAAAAATCTAAAATTATATCAAGTTGTAAAATATAAAAATTCAGAGGTAAATATTTCTAATTTCAATATTGATGGTGTAAGTATGCCTGATGCTCTTAAAACAAGAAATAATACATCAACAAGAGTAATATGGATGGGTCCAAATAATTGGTTTGTGTCTTCATCAAAAGACATAAGTTCTGATATGAAAAAATTTGAAGAGAAAAATTTTGCTGTCACTGATCTCTCACAATCAAGATCAATCATCGAGATTGAAGGAGACATGATATATGAGGTTTTAAAAAAAGGATCTCCCTTAGATATAGGTAAATTAAAGCCAGATGATTGTGCAAATACCGTTTATAATGGTATTACTGTTACGCTAGATTTTATATCTAATAAACCGAATGTAATAAGAATATTAGGTCTAAGAAGCTTTGGTGAGTCGTTGTATCACTCCATAACTGACGCTTGTTTAGAATTTGGATACGAGGCAATATAATTATTTTTCACCTAATTTTAAATTTCTAGGAATTGCAATATCCATTAATTTTGGATCAGGTAAGTTTAAATTATTCATTATATCAGCATATTCGTTGGCTGTTTTTACTTGAAGTCTAGGGTTGTTATATTTTTCATTTTCGATTGTGCTATAAAAATTCCCGTTATAATCGTGCGCGGGAAATACTTTTGTTTTGTTTGGCAATTTTAATAATATGTTAAATATTGAATTATAAGAATCATAGGGATTACCATTTTGAAAATCAGTTCTGCCTGTACCACCAATTAAAAGTGTATCTCCTGTAAAAACTCTATCCTGCATAAAAAAACTAAAACTTTCATATGTATGACCAGGTGTATACATCGCTCTAAGTTTTATCTTATCCAAAGTTATTATTTCTTGATCTTTAACTTTGATAGACACAACATCCACTGGCGTTTTATCCCCCATTACAGTTTCACAATTTGTTTTATCTTTGAGTTCTGACATACCGGTTATATGATCAGCATGTATGTGGGTATCAATTACCTTAACTAGTTTTAATTTAAGCTTGTTTAATAAATTAATATATTTATCAACATGTTCTAAAACAGGATCGATTATTAAAGCCTCTCTGCCTGGGCCAGATGAGATAACGTAAGTATACGTCGATGAAGTTTTATCAAACAATTGTTCAAAAATCATAACCCATTTTATTCATTATTATTAAATTATTAAATAATAAAGATATTGTCCAAATTAGGTAGAATATTAAATTCTCTGTTGAGTTGAATTTAAAAATATGTATTGAATATATATTGGGAATGAAAAAATTATTTGTAGGTTTATTTTTTTTAATTTTTTGTACAGGCTGTTTCCAAACCACCGCAATGGTTGGGCCAACAATGACACTTGTATCTACTGGTAATATTGGTCATGCTTTAGGAACATTTGTAACTAACTCCGCTGTTGAAAAAGAAACAGGTATGCAAACTCATCAATTGATTGTTAAAAAAGTTGAGGAACAACATATTAAGCAAAAAGATAATGTAATTAATAAAAAATTATCAAATATATTAGAAAGCAATATTAGACAAAAACAATTAGTAATTTTGCTACAAAACAATATAAAAAAAACTAAAAATATTATTAATTCAAATTAAATTTAATTTAATTAAATTTTTCTGTTTTGTTTCTTTGCACCATAATTCATAACTTTCACATACCCTCCATAGGTGATTAAATGCCCTTTGAGAAATTTCTAAAGGAAAATGGCTTTTTGCATAATATAAATCCGGGTATTGTATTAATTGTTTAATCATAGAATCTTTTTGAATTTGCAAAAGTCTAATTGTTTCCTGCGGAATTTTTCTTCCTGTATCTTGGTCTATAAAATTATTCTTTTGTAAATTTATCAACCATTCATCATGATATTTTCCTGAGCTTATTTTTTTAAAAGTTTCAGTACCAATAAATAGCTCGAATGCTTCCACATTATTAATTTTATTATTTCGTTTAATATTAAATACTTCCAAGTAAATTATTTCTGCTACATAAAGGACATAAGGTTTTTGCTTTTTTTTACTCATTGAATCAAATGTTTTTGGAATAATAACAAGAGTTTGTGTCTACTTTGTAATGAGCAAATGGTCCACAATGATTAAAGCCAGCCTTCTCAAAAAGTTTTCTTGCAGGTTTAAAAAAGTTTCCTGCTCCTGTTTCAAGACTTATTTTATTAATACCATTTTTCTTAGCCTCTAAAATTAAATGTTCTAAAAGTCTAATTCCGTAACCCTTATTTCTAAATTCATCAGAAATTCTAATTGATTTAAATTCACCGTGGCCTTTTTCTAAAAATTTTAAAGCTCCGCAACCAATTAATTTATCATCTTCCCAAATACTCCAAAATTTAATACTTGGTACTTTTAATCCTTCGATATCAAGAACATGAGTGCTGCCTTCAGGTGAATTTGATCTCAGTTGATAAAAATGATAATGTAAAAGTGTATTTACTTTTGGATTATCGAAGTTATTTTCTATTGATTTCATAAATCTGAAAAACATATAATCTAAAAATAAATTAAACAAAGATTTTTTTTATGTGTGGAAGATTTGTAGTAACTAATCCTGTTTCAAAAACTAAAGGTATTGTAAAAACTGCAATTAATGTTGAAGATATTGAAAATTATAACGCACATCCAACCCAAAATCTTCCAGTAATAAAAAAATATACAAATGGTAACACGCTAGAGTTGCTTAAGTGGGGCATTATTCCATCTTGGTCTAAACAAAAAGATTTTAGACCTCTTATAAACGCAAGATTAGAAACGATAGATGAAAAAATTTCTTTCAAAAAACATATTAAAATTCATAGATGTGTTGCAGTAGCTGATGGATTTTATGAGTGGAAAAGAGATGAAATGAAAAAAATTCCTTTTTACTTTTTAAGGGATGATAAAAAAATGATGTTTTTTGCAGGAATATTTGAAGATAATCAGTTTTGTTTAATTACAGAACAGGCTTCAGAAAATATCAATGAAATTCATCACAGACAACCAGTGATAATAAATGAAAAAGATATTAATAACTACTTAAACCTACAAATAGATGGTTCAAATTTTTTAAAGGAAGTAAATAAGCCAAAACTAGATTATTATGAAATTTCGAAAGAAGTAAATAGACCTACAAACAACAGTATTTCTCTAATACAGAAGATAAATTAAACTATTCATTTCTTACAAGTGGATAAACCTTAGGGCTTAGATATTTTAAATTAGTAAGTATTATCAATATTAAAGTTAATAATCCAATGGTTAGTGACAAATTCAAAAATAACACTAAATCAAACTGCCATTTAAGCTGAAATATATTTTCTATAACAAATTTTGAAGAAATTACTGCAAATAATGTAGAAAACAAAATAATTGTAATAAAATTAATAATAAATTCCATAATAGACGAAAATATAATTTCTTTTTTCGAAAAGCCCAGAATTTTAAATACTAAATTTTGAAAAATTTTTATTTTTCCTTGAACAATTATCGCACTTGAAATGACAACTAATCCAACAACTACAGTGATGGCTGAAATGATACTTACTGCTATAAATACTTTGTTTAAAACATTTGTAACTTTAGAGAGATAATCAGAAATATTAATAATCGAAACTGAGGGAAATTTTTCTAAGAATTCTGTATCATTAAACTTTACATTATTATCAAACTTTACAGTTGATAAATATTCATGTGGAATATTCTTTGCAAATTGAGGGTTCAATAGCATAGCAAAATTAATACTTAAATCTCTATAATCTACAAATCTAAAATTTGTAACTTCTCCCTCTATTTCTCTTCCATAAATATTTAAAACAAATTTATCTCCCAAATTCACACCAAAATCATTTGCAACTTTACTGTCCAGCGAAATTTGTAATTTATCTGGTTTACTTAAGTCCCACCATTCTCCAGCTACTAGAGGGTTATCTTTTGGAACTTCATCCGCCCATGAAACACGTCGATCTCCCTGAATTACCCAATGACTATCATTATTTCTATCTATGTAAGAGTTTGGATCAATACCATTAATTTTGGAAAGTTTAGCAGAAACCATTGGAACTATTTCAATATTAGCATTTCTATCTGATTTAAATATTGTATCTTTAAAATCATCTTTATCTAAATTTTGTATTCCAAGAAAAAAATAGTCAGGTGCTATTTCAGGAATAGATTTTGCAATTTCTCTTTTAAAGTTCGATCCAACAAACGCTAAAGTTAATAACAAAGTAATGCCCAATCCAAGTGACATCACTGTAATAGGAGTTATACTTTTAGATTGAGTAATGTTTTTTAATGCAACATTGAAAGATATTCCGAAATTGTATTTATTTTTTCTTAAAAATAATATTGTTAATCTTGATAAAATAAAGAAAATAACAAGGCAAAAGAAAAAAGACACAAAATAAACTAAACTATATAATGGACGTGAAGATCCCACTGAAAATAAACTCATTAATATAATAAGAAGAAGTAAACTTAAAAGTATTGATGATTTTGTATATTTAAATTGTAAGCTTTGAAAAACATTTCTAAACAAACTTGTAGCATTTATTTGATCAATAGAATTAACCGTTGGAATTGAAAATATGATAATTACTAATAAACCTACCAAAAATATTTTAGAAAAATTAATTATTGAAAATTTGGCCTCAATATTCAACCCCAGTCCATCTGATACAAATTCATCAATAATTGGTATGAGTAAAAAACTTAATCCATAAGCAAAAATAGAGACAAAAACTAGTAGTATTGATAATTGGATATAATAAATTGTTTTTATATTTCCAGAAAAAATCCCTATTGCCTTTTGTACAGCAATTGATGAATTTTTCTGATTAATAAAGGATAATAATGTATTCGCTATTCCTATACCTGCAATTAACATTGCACTAATTGATACCAAAGATAAAAATTGTGAAAAATTATCAATTATTCTTCTTAAGCCTCCAGCAGCATCCTCTGATTTTCTTATTCTTGCACGTTCTTCATTTTTAAATAATTCCTCTACTTTTTTTAATCCATCTAAATAAGAAACTTCTTCATTGAATTTTACTTTATATTCATAGTTTATAAAGCTTCCTAGATTATTTAGATCTAGTGTATCTAATGTTTTTTTCCCAGTGAGCGCAAAATCTCCAAACACAAAAGCGCCACCTATATCAGGTACAGATTTTACATAACCAACAATTTTGAATTCCTTATCCTGAACTTTAACAACATCATATAGTTTCAATTCAAGGTTTTTAAATATATTTTCATTAACTAGAATTGTATTCTTCTCTTTATTTAATTTTTCTAAAGCATCCTTTGGTTCGAAGTAAACTTCTCCAAATAGAGGATAGTCAGCATCTACCGATTTTATTCTTGTAAAAGAAGATTTATTTTTTTCTTTATTAATTGATGAAACCATAGTGCTGAATTCAACCATTTGAGAAATAGTTGCAAACTCTTTTACTTTTTCCAATAAATTTAAATCACCTTTTGTTTGATTATAATCAATCTCAAGGTCGCCGCCTAAAAGTAACTTTGAATTATTTTGAATTTCAGTTTCTAAACTATCCTCAATGGTTAAAATTGAACTTAATATAAATAAACTTATAAAAAGAGTTACTATAATGCTTATGATTTTAGAGTAACTTCTAGATAAGTCTCTCAAAGCATATTTTAAATATAATTTTAAACTTGTTGAACTAATTAATTCTACCATCTTTTATTTTAATTTTTTTCATTGTTTGATTTGCTAAATTATTGTCATGAGTAACCATAATCAAACTTGCTTTTTCATTTTTTACGTAATCAAATAATATTTTAGATATTAATTCAGAATTTTCACTGTCAAGATTCCCTGTTGGTTCATCTGCTAAAATTAATTTAGGTTTCATGACAATAGATCTTGCAATTGCAACTCTTTGCTGTTCACCCCCCGATAGTTGGTTTGGTAAATTATAAAATCTTTCTTTTAATCCAAAACGTTCTAAAATTTCTTTTGCTTTTGTTTCTGGGTTTGAAATTTTATTTATTTCTAATGTTAAACTTACATTTTCCAAAGCAGTGTAGTTTGGTATTAAGTAGAATGATTGAAAAACTATACCAATGTTTTTTCTTCTAATATTTGAGATTTCATCTTCACTCATATTTGTAATCTCGTTATTTTCAAAAAAAATTTTACCAGACGAAGCTTTCTCTAAACCACCAATTAACATAATTAAACTTGTTTTACCTGAACCACTTTCTCCAACTATAGATAGCGTTTCTTTTAATTTAATTTCTAAATTTATATCTTGTAAAACTTTTATTAAGTTATTATCTATTTTGTAATTTAAATTTATATCAGTTAATTTTAGAAGATTATCCATGATTAAAAAATGTATTATTACAATGTTGCTTATCTGTCTAGTCCCAGCAAGTTTATTAGCTGAAAGTAGAATAGTACTTTATGGAGACAGCTTAATGGCAGGCTACGGTCTAACTCAAAAACATCATCTATCAACAATATTAGAAAATAATTTAATTTCAAAAGGAATAAATGTAAAAGTAATAAATGCAAGTGTATCAGGTGACACTTCTGCTGGTGGACTTAATAGGCTGAATTGGATTTTATCGGAAGACAAAATTGATTTATTTATTTTAGGTCTTGGTGCAAACGATATGCTGCGGGGAATTTCTCCAGAGGAAACAGAAAATAATTTAGAAAAAATAATTCAAAAAGTTTCAGAAAAAAATATTAATTTAATTTTAGCAGGTATGATTGCACCAAAATCTCATGGAAAAGATTATAAAAATAAATTTGATCTCATTTATAAAAATTTATCGGCACAGTTTAATTTAAAACTTGTACCATTTTTATTAGAAGGTGTTGCTTTAAATCCTGATTTAAATTTAGAAGATGGGAGACATCCAAATGAAAGAGGTATTTTGATTGTAAGTAAAAATCTGGAAAAAAAAATTTTAGAAATATTAAATTAATTTTTTCGAATAATAGTTAAGTGGCCCATTTTTCTATTTGGTTTAATGTCTTTTTTTCCATAATCAAAAAAAAATTCATTGTCAGAATAATTTTTAGACCGATATGATACAATTTCCTCACCGATAATGTTTATCATATTCGCATTATATATTTTTTTTAGTTCATATTTTCCTAGGCCACAGATCGCTCTTATATGATTTTCAAATTGACTAATATTGTAAGAGTTTATTGTTAAATGGCCTGAGTTATGTACTCTTGGCGCGATTTCATTGACATATAAATTATCATTTTTATCTATAAAGTACTCCACACAAATTGTTCCTACATAATCTAAATCATCTGCAATTATTGATGCCCAATCTTTTGCTTTTGATATGATTTTGTCATCAATATCTGCGGGTATTTTTGAATATTTTAATATTTGGTTCTCATGCTCGTTTTCAATTGGATCATAAACTGAGTGAATAGAATGAGCAAACCTTGTTAATATAATTGAAAATTCTTTTTTTAAATTGATCATCTTCTCAAGAATATATTCCTGAGAAAAATCAATTTTCAAATTTTCCAATTCTGAAGGATTATTTAACTTGTATTGTCCTTTTCCATCATAACCAAATCTACAAGTTTTAATAATTCCAGGAATTAATTTTATATTGGCATTTAGATCAGATTTTTCTTTTATCGAGACATATCTAGTAGTGCTTATATTACATTTATTTATAAAATCTTTTTCATATAGTCTGTGCTGGACTATTTTATTAATAGATGGTTTCGGTTTAACATCTTTAAATTGATTAATAAAATCCAATGTTTCAAAAGGAATATTTTCAAATTCATAAGTGACTACATCTACTTTATTTATAAAATCACGCATTTTTGTTTTATCTTTGTAATCACCCAAAACGAAATCAGTCGCATAAATTTGAGCTGGCGCATCTTTATCATCACAATAAATGACTGTATTTATATTTAGTTTTTTTGCACTTAAACACAACAAACTTCCAAGTTGACCGCCACCTAAAATTCCAACAGTTATTTTTGACATATTTTATTATTTAGGTTTTTTTCGAACAGATTGAGTTTGCTTGGATCTTAATTGTTTTAATCTTGATTTAATATTTTTATCATTTACTGCCAGAATAGAAGCTGCGTACAATGCAGCATTAATTGCTCCATCTTTTCCTATAGCAACCGATCCAACTGGTATTCCCTTGGGCATTTGAACTATAGATAATAAACTATCCAAACCTTTTAATTTCTTACTTTCAATTGGAACACCAATTACTGGAATATGGGATATTGCAGCTACCATCCCTGGTAAATGAGCAGATCCACCAGCCCCAGCAATTATCAGAGAAATATTGTTTTTTTCAGCATCCATAGCAAACTGGAACAATCTTTTAGGTGTTCTATGAGCAGAGATAATTTTTGTTTCAAATTTAATTTTTAAACTTTTAAAAACTTTCTCAGTATATTTCATAGTATTGTAGTCTGATTGACTACCCATAATGATTGATACTAAAGGTTTATTTTTTTGAGGCATTTTATTCATTTAATAGCAAATA
>MDTD01146573.1_pt1 | contig 11394 bp, 12 predicted proteins | sample 811221 | NCBI WGS metagenome assembly MDTD01 (sample SAMN05326646, study PRJNA326480) | marine metagenome | isolation source: seawater | place: Pacific Ocean: South West | collected 2011
AATAAAAGAAATAAAGAAGAAATTGAATCTCTTAAAAAAATACTTAAACAACAGAATACACTAATAGATGAAATGAAATCAGAATTGAATAAAAAGAGAAATATTGATGATACAAATTATAGCCAAGATACCATTCAGAATCGATGGATGGAAGATACACCTTTTGCTTCATCCAAAGATGAATACCCACCATTGAAACAAAGTGTTATTTCTAATAAGTATGATAAACCCCAAAGTGGAGCTCGTAAAATTAGTTGGGATAGTGATGACGAACATACTACTCATAATTATGGTCTTCGAAGCAGAAAGAAATAATAGTAATTAAAATAATTTGAATTAATTATAATAAATTTTTTTATCCACCGAGTGCTCTTATTTAATTATGGCTAAGCGCGTTAAAAATATTATTAATACAGAAAATATTTTAGTATGGTTAGCAATTTCATTATCATTTACACTTTGGGGTTATGTTCTAATGAATCAAGAACAAGAAAAAGAAATTAATGTTAAAACATATAATCCGTGTGATGAATTTGCTAATAATTTATGGGTAGTAGCAAATACTCGTTCCAGAGTATTAGCAATTGATAAAAGGCAAGATTGTGATAAATTAACAGACGCTATATTAGCTGATATGAATAAAACAGCACAATATCTTATTAATTTTCTAAAAAATAATCATATGAATACAAAATCTTGTACTAATGTGTTATGTTGTGCTGATTTAAATAGTATTGATGAACCAGGTGTTTTTGAATTACTATATGGTATTGAATCATTGGTACTTCCAGAAAATAGAGAAGAACTAAATTCAGCTCATGTTCGTGCCCATCAAAGGTGTCGTACATTTATGCGCGGTGGTCCTCCGGCAGAAATATTATATAATAAAACAATTCAAGCTGTTAAAGATAGTAGAGAAAAAAAATGTACAACAGATTTTCTAAAAAATACAGGTCATGATGAATTACTTCGTGAGTTTTTAAATGATATGATGAATAGAATGAAAGATGGTCAATTATGTGCTTTACAATATTTCGCAAATAATGGAGACTATGCAGAAAAAGCAATGAAAGAATGGCTTAAATATTTGAAATATAATTCCTAGATATTTTAGATTAATTAAGAGCTCTTTTAAAAATTAATTTGAATATATATTAATAAATTTTTTATTAGCTTAACTCTAAAAATGGAATTAACAAATGTTGTTCGTGTTATATATGCCGTCAACTTTGGTATTATAATGTCTTTAACTCCATTGTTATACATTATCAATCATCCAAAAATATTTATAATTGGATTTAGTGAAGAATCAAAAGTTGGAATATATCCATTTATTATAACATTTATAGTATATAAAAGTGTAGCAAGATTTGCAAATGGACTTGCTCTTATTAATAATTATTTATTTGGTAATGAACATGATAAAAATTTAGGATATTTTATGATATATTTGATTTATACATTACTTCTTGAATGGTGCGTAATATGTTATTTTAAAGAGCTAAATATTAATATGTTTGCTATAACATATTTATGTAGACAATATCTATATAGTTCTATTGATTATTCCCTTGATCAACTAGATTCTAATTATAATCAAGGTTATCGTGTTATTGGAATTTTGCTTTTATTGATTCCATTATATGGAGTTGTTCAACCTAATAATCTAGCAATATCACTAAATATGATGTATCTTACTAATATTATTTGTCTTAAATTTTGTATATACTCTATTAGTGTTTATCGTTTTAAATCAAGAAACAAAAAGAGGAAAGAAGAAAATAAAAAAGATATATATTTGAGAAATATATCAAACGGAAGAATTAGTATTGATAAATTTATTTGGGTATGTATTATGTTATTATTTGTTAGTTATATTGATGGTGCAGGAGACGCTATTGCTACAGAAAAATTATGGAATAATAATGATAGCAGTTATTTTATAATAAATATGGTTGTTCGGATATTTGCTAGTTTAATTACTTATCCACCTATACAACAAAAATTAGTAAATAGAAAAAATAACACAAAAATAATTATTAAATTAATGATGTTTAGATTTCTACTACTACTGATTATGAAATATGTTAGTTTTAAAGAGCTTGTTTTCTTTATTCAATCAAGTATTGATATATTTGTAGGAACAATATTTATGAATGATTATTTAGACAAAAATAAGAAATTGTTTATGAATACTACATCTACTTCTAAATATTATGTATCTTCTTCTGTAGCATATTTTATAAATGAGAATGTGCCTCCTCTTATTAAACTGGTACTTGTATATAATCTTATCCAAATAGGTAAAAAAATAGATATTGGTATTTACTTTATAGTTCCTTTGATGGGATTTGCTATTATTTCAATCAAAATGATATCAATTATACAGAAAAAGATAAATTAAAATTAAAAGAGCAATACAACAAAAAAATTTGAATTATAATTATATTTTTTTAATAGTATATATAATGGAAGATATATCTTTCTTAGATTTGGAGAAAAATGAAGATGTTTATAATATTGTTTTAAAATATTTAATTAATCCATCTGGTAAATATACAAATAAATCTATTACAGATTTTTATAATTATACAAAAGCAAATAAAAAAGCCTTATTAGATCCATTTATTAAAAAATTTATTAGTAAATGTGTTATTATTAGAGATGTTAATAATTATTTTAAAACAGTTGATGATTTTAGAGATAATTGGCGATGTGCTTTTAATATGACTAATGAATTACATAATCATATTATTGATACTATAGATGATAATAGTATTTATTCATATGATTCAATTAATCATATAATATTTGATACTAATTATTTTGAATTTGATTTAAATACAAAAAGAATTTTGTATAGGAATATAGTTAATTCAATTTTAACAGATTGGAATAATAATCATTTATATTCATATTATGATATTATTAATAAATTAATAGAAGTATATGATTCAAGAGGACAAGTTCCTTTTAGAGTTAAATTTTTGATTTTTATTAAAAAATTAAAAAATGATTTAATACAAAATAATATAAACCCACTAATTATTGATAAATTAATAGTTAAATTTATTAAATCTATTAATTGGACTTTACCAAATGAAGTAATTAATCCTTCTATACATAACTCTAGAATATATTAGTATAATATAACTATTAGTATTAGTATAATTATACTAATATAAATTAGTATTGGTTTAATCCAATAATAATTGTATAGATTTTTAAACATATAATTTTTATATAAGTAATATCCTTGTTTTTTATAATATTCTCTAACACCTACACCAGATATTACAGCTATTTTGTAGACTTTATTACTCATACTAATTTCTTCTGCAACTTGTAATAATTTTTTTCCAAATCCAATATGTTGTGCTGATTTATTTAATTTATCATTATGATTTATAATATCTCCATATACATGTAATTCTCTAATAAAACTACAATTTTTTAATTCATTATAAATTAAATCATCATTTACTTGATTAATTCTGAGTCTAACAAATCCATATAATATTGATTTATCTGAACTTTCAAAACTTATGAAAAATTCTGTTGAATTTACACCATTATATTCCCTTATAACTAATTCAGCTTTATCTACATCATCTATATTACTTTTGACTTGTCTACATCTAATACAATCACAACTTATATCTTCTTTTGCTAATAATTTTTGTCTTAAATTTACATTACTATTACCACCAATAATATTTTGGTTTGGTATATCTCTTATAATTCTATTTAATCTAATCCAAGGGAATATATTATTTTTTATGTATGCTATTACTTTAATTAAATCTTCTTCATTTTCAGAATAAGGTTTATAAGTTCCATCTTCATACCATTCTTTTATTTTTGTCCAATCAACAGTTGTACAAGGATATATTTTTAATTGGTCTGCTTGTAATTCAGGATGTTTTAAATGATATTTAAAATAATTTTTAATTGGTTCAGTTACACTATATACACCAAATATTTTTTTAAACATATCCAAATCTTTTTCAATAGAACTTCCTGGTAAATCAGGCATTAAATGCCAATCTACTTTTCCTCCATTATGTTTCCATAAATAATTTCCATATATTGTATCTTCATTTGTACAACCTCTTTCAATTATATCTAATATATCATTATCTATATGTTGAACTCCTATTTGTAATCTGGTTACATTATATTCTCTTAATTTTTTTATTTGTTTTAAATTAATGCAATCTGGTCTTGTTTCTAGTGTTAATCCTATCAATCTTTTATCAGCTGTTTGGTTAATACTTATTTCATGTTCTAATGATAATCTTTTAGAACTTTTATTAGTTAGAGTATTTACACCAAAATATATATCTCTAATAAATTCATTTTGGTATTCAATTGGATAATGATCCCAGGTTCCTCCTAATACTAAAATTTCTATTTTATCAACTTCGTGACCACATATTTCTAACGCATTTGCTCTATCATAGATTTGTAAAATTGGATTAAAATTATTTCTATTTGCTCTAATAACTGCTGGTTCTGTAGATAAATAACTTCTTGGTTGAGCTATTTTATTTCCAATTATATTATCATTAATTTGTAGATTATCTATATTTGTTAATTTAATTTTAAATGTGCTCTTTTTAAATTCTGTACATTCAATCACTTCATATTTAATTGTATCTTTAATTATATAAGTTAATACTCTTATTAAATGTATATCATCATTAGTAATTACATCTATAATATCATTTGTAATATTAGTTATTTTTAGATTAATATTAATTTCTGGTTCATTTGGACAATAAGCACAATTTTTACCACAACTAAAAGATTGTTTAACTTTTTCTCCATCTATATTTGTATATTCAGGTTCTGGACTAGTTAATATAGTAATTACAGATACACCTGAATTTGATTTTCCTCTTTTTTTAAGAGAATATTTAATAAATGATTTATTCTCTTTTATCTTATTTTCTAATAGTAATTCATTATATAGTTTTCTTAATATTGGTTTACTTGGACACACTTTTAATTTTTTACGAATTTCTTTATAAATTCTATTGTATTCAGAATCTGATTTGAATTCATATTTAAGTAGCTCTTTTAAAAATACTATATTAGATTCATTACTTTCAAAATCTTCTATATCCATATTTTTAAAGAGCAGATGTATTTTATATTTTTAAATTTTATGATTTTTCAAATTAATCTTATATATATATATATATACACGTATATACTATGATAAAATTATTTATAATAGGTATTGTAATAATTCTTTTTGTATCATTTTTTATGGGACTTTTATCTAGTATTTTATCTTTATATTTAATATGGAGGAAGAATAATGAGTCAGAAGGACAAGAAGGACCCCTTTTTGGACAGGGAATGAGTGAAGAGGCAATTGCACTCCGTCAACAGGTCGCCATTCTCCACGACAGTGGACTTACTCCAGAACAACTCCATGCAGCACGAGCTTCTTCTCCCCAGCAAGTAAACCCATCATACGGTAGTTGTACAGGTACTTTAACAGGAGAAGATCTGAATGTTGCAATGAGACAACGGATTTCAGATATATGTTCTAGTGATGAACGATCTATATTGTATGAAGGTTGGGAAAGAAATTGCAGAACAAACTGTTCTGTTTTATATAGTGAAATAGTACCAACCCTAAACGACGCATTCCAGGAGACAGGTGCCGGGTGGATCCCACACGCGACTCCAGCATCGGTTATCGGTTACCTCGATCGATCAGAAATTCGTGCTCAAGAGGCCGAATGGGGATGCGACTCGGACCTATCGATGGAGAGTCCGCATAGCTGCGGGTGGAACTGGTGCGAGTGGGGGGGGCTCCACGTAGGGACTCGGACGGCAGAAAACCCGGGCGAATGCTCGGAGAATAAATGGAACGAGCAGCTAGCAATCTTCTTAAGACAACCTGAGTTGCACGGGAATCAAATGCTAGAAGGCATTTGTGAATATTTACCTGGTTGCACTTTTGATGTAGAAGCATGTCGTGATAATCCAGAATACTGTATGCCATCGCAGCACGGAGGAAGGGGGGATCGATAATTTAGGAACTTATAAGTAGACTATACTTGTTACTATTTTTTATATAATTTATAAAAGAGCTTAAATTTTAAAATATTAAAATTAATTTGAAAAATTATTAATATTTAAATATTAATAATGATATATTATATATCACAATGGAAAATACATTCGTCTTAGATTTTGAAACAACTGGATTAAATCCATATCATGATGAAATTATAGAAATTGCTATAAAACCATATGGAAAAGAAGAGATTTATACTAAATTAACTAAACCACTTATTAAAAAAAAATTAAATTATAAAGTAGTAGAGATTACAAAAATAACAGATCAACTATTAGCAGAAAAGGGTATAAATATATATACAGCTTTTAATGAAATGGTTAATTTTATGATAGAACATATTACTGATAAAAAAGCTCCTATTTATTTGTTAGCACATAATGGAACTATGTTTGATTTTATATTATTGCAAAGGTTATTTGTTAATGCACATAAACTAAATCCATTATCAGAAAATATAATAGAAATGTTTTATAAATTTGTATATATTGATACTTTATTACTATCAAGATTGATAATACCAAATAGATATACTTATAGTCAAAATGCTTTAGCTAAAACATTTTTAATAAACCAGAAAGCAGAACATAGAGCATATGGTGATGTTATGGTTTTAGAAGAGATATTTGCAAAATTAATAAAAGATTATTGTAATAGAAATTCATTAGATTATCAAAAATGTTTAGATATTAAATATGTTCATGCTTTATTATATACTTATTCATTTGATTAATTTATTTAGTTTTAATTTTTATATTAAATCCGTCTTTTATATATTTTTTATAGTGATCTATATTAAATACATTAAAATTAGTTTTTCTAAATTTTCTAAAATTAATTATTAAAATTATTGTATATAGAATATAGAAAAAGTATTTTTCTTTATTTTTATTAATATCTACTATATTATCTAATATTTGATAAATGTAACTATCTTCCCTTGATACCCTTCTTAATTTACATTCTAAAATACCCATACTACATACATTATAATTTGTTAACCATTTACTAATTATTAAAATGCAAGTAGACATATTTAGTATATTAATTAATGGGTCTCTTATAAAAAATGTACTTATTAATAAATAAAAACTTAATATATATATAGCATTATTTTTAAAAAAGTTAAACAATTCATTAAATAATTCTGTAAACATTATATTATATAATTATATTTAAATTTAAATATAATTTTATAATTAATATTATTATGTCAGATTATCCAAAAGTTTCAATATTGACCTTATTTAATAAAAATAAATATGATTTTTCTGAATTGATGTTATATAATATTAATAATTTTAAGTATAATAAAAAATTATTAGAGTGGGTTATTTATGATGATTCAAAAATAGAAATAAATTCAGAAGAAATAATTAAGTTAAAAGAGCAAATTAAACCTATTAAATTAATTTATCATTATTCTAATAGTAAAAAAAAAAGAGGACAAAAAAGAAATGAATTAGTTAAATTAGCAAATAATAAATATCTCATTAATATGGATTATGATAAAATATATTTTCCAAGTTATATAGAACATTCTATTAATACATTAAAAACTACTAAATCTGGTTTAGTAGGAGTATTAGATATGTTATTTATTTATCCAGCTTTAAATTTTTCAATGTCTTATTTAAAATCTTATTCATTGCGACAAATATATGAAGAATCTATGTGTTTTACAAAGAAACATTTTGTAAGTATGGGTGGATTTTCTAATTTAGATATAGGAGAAGGTTCTAAATTAATTGATTTTAATAAAAATATATCAACAACAGAATCCAATAAAACATTAATATTTGTAAATTCTGAATTTAATAAAAATATACAAGATTATTTAATAGATCATCAAATATTTGGTAAAATAAATATAGACTATATAAATATTATATGCAATATAATGAATATAAAATATGATCCAAATATTGTTCATAATTTTAAACAAAAAGCATTAAAAGCAGAAAAAGAATTAAAAGAAAAACTAGAAAAAGAAAAACTAGAAAAAGAAAAATTGGAACCCACTACAGAGCAAAATAAAACAACTACAGAAAACACAGAAGATACTGATATAGATATAATAGAATTATCTGAAATAAATTAATTTATTAACAGTTTTATTAATAATTAAATTAATAATTAAATTAAATTAATTTGAAATACACTTAAAAATAAATTATTATTATTAAACAAGAAGAAAAAAAACAATGACCTCGATGAAGACCACCCTTGATAAAGCGAACAAAGCATACCATTTTGAACTATTTAATAATATTGTGAACAATTTTAGCGGAAAAGATTTTACTACTGATGATCTTATGCTAGAATTCTTTGGTGTTAAGAATTTTACTCCGAAAGATGTTAAAAAGGTAAAGGACAAAGACCTACCAAAGCGACCTAACTCTGCATATTTCATCTTTTCCAATGAAAAGCGTCCTAGTCTAATGGAAAAATCAAAGAAAGAAAATGGCAAAGTTAATGTCACTGATGTTTCTAAGGAATTGGGAAAAATGTGGAAGGAACTTAATGCTAAGAAGAAGAAACCATTTGAAGACAAGGCAGCTAAGGATAAGGAACGATATGAAAAGGAAATGGCTGAATACAATGCTAAGAAACAAGCAGAGGCCGAGGGAGAATAAATTATAAACTACTTAAAAATAAAATAATTATATATATTAAGAAGTTATAAATAACATGTTATATTAATATGTTATAACTAAAGGTACTGTTCCCGAGTGGTCAAAGGGGTGAGACTTAAGATCTTATGCATTTATGCTTCGTGGGTTCGAATCCCACCAGTACTACCAGCCCGTCTAGCTCAGTTGGTAGAGCGCAAGACTTTTAATCTTGTGGTCGTGGGTTCGAGTCCCACGGTGGGCACACCTGAAAAATCAGGTTAAGGTCGCGTAGCTCAGTTGGTTAGAGCATGAGTCTTATGAGCTCAAGGTCGCGGGTTCAAGCCCCGCCGTGACCACTATTAATAAAGTTATACTATAGTATTAGTTATACTTTAGTCCCGTTAGCTCAATTGGATAGAGCGTCAGACTTCTAATCTGAAGGTTGTGGGTTCGATCCCCATACGGGATACTTATAAATAAGTATTTTCAATAAATGCTTATTTAAAATATTTATAATAAAAATTGTACCATAATAAATTAGAATTAGTAATATATTTAATATTATACACTTAGGTAATGTACCCAAGCGGTCAACGGGGCCCGACTTAAGATCGTGTGCTATATGCTTCGTGGGTTCGAATCCCACCATTACCACCAGTCCCATTAGCTTAAATGGATAGAGCACTAGATATTTTTATATAAAAAAACGGATCTAGAGGTACAAGTTCGAATCTTGTATGGGAACCCCTCAACATAGCTCAATTGGTAGAGCAAAGGACTGTAGTTCCTTAGGTCATCGGTTCGATTCCGGTTGTTGAGATAATAGTTATATTTTTTCTGTTTAAATATTTTCTTTAAATATATATTAATTGTGGTTACATGTAAGTCTTATGAGCTCACGCTTAACCACAATTAATATATATGGAACATTCTCATTATATTTTTGTACAAAATAAATAATAGATCAACAGAATGAAATATGTTTATTGAGAAATAGCTCTAGCAAGGATTGGTGGATCATCAGTTGTTCTCGGTCTAGGTCTATTTCTATAATAGCAACAATCTGCTAATGTATGTCCCATTAAAAACCAACCTATTCCAGACCCTATAAATATAATAAAATAGCTAAATCTTTCTAGATATTCAGAACTGCAATCACAATTACAATCATTAAATGGTTCGGGTTCAGGTAATGATATAATCATTTTTAATATATCTATTTTTATTTTTTTATAAAAATTTGAAATTTATTTTTATAAAAAAATAATAAGTCATGTATTTAACTCCATATATAAGGAATTTTAAAAAATTTAACTTAGTTAACTTTAAGTATGGACATATTAAGTTTATTAAAAAACTTGGTGAAGGTTCAACTGGTTCTGTTTATAAATGTTTAATACATAATAAAAAATATACTATTAAAATATTTGATTTAGAAAATTATACTGGTATAGATGGATTAATAGAAGATGTATATAATGAGATGTATATTAGTAATATGCTTAAAAATTCTGTGTATAATAATATAATAAAAGGGTACTCTATATATAATAGATTAAATGATGTAAAAATATATTTAATTTATGAGTATTATAATAAATCAGTTGATTTAAGGGAATTTATAAATAATAGTTATAATAAATCAAAATATATACTAAGTAATAAAAATAAATTGTCTATTATTAAACAACTTATTTATGGTTTAAAAGAGATTAAAGAAAAAAGGATAACACACTGTGATATTAAGTTAGAAAATATAATTATATTCAAAAATAAAGATGAATATAATATCAAATATATAGATTACGGAGGATCTTGTTATATGGAAAATGATATGTATGATTCATCTGAATATGATTATAATTTTGGTACAACTGGATATATGCCTATTGAAGTTTATAATAAACAGATATATTATGCATCTGATATATATTCATTAGCTGTTTGTATAATTGAAATATTAATAGGTAAAATATGGACTGATACAAATGATTATAGTAATTGTAGGAAAGAAGTTAAAACATCTTTAAGTGAAATAAAAGATAAAAAAATTAAAAAATACTTAATAAGATGTTTATCTGAAAATTATAAAATAAGACCTGATATATATAATTTTGAAAATGAGTTTATTACTCTTCTTCATCAACAATTGGACGAAGATTAATTTTAGGTTTAGATGTCATACCATTTATATCTGAATAACCATAAACAGATTTTTTTTGCCATTCTACTAATCTCTTCTTTACTTCATTTTTATCTATTCTACCATTATTATGATTTTCCATAAACCAATTCTCAAAACAATTCCATAGAATATTGAATGTAGTAACCTCATCTTCATCTGTTTTCTCTAATGCTTCTGAAATCCATTGACCAATAATATCATTTTGATTCTTATAATTCTCTGTTTCCATTCTAATTGATTTAGGAATTTCATAATCACTTTTACCTTCCATACCTTTCCAAATTTTTAACAACATTCCCATAAATATTAATGGCCATTTTTTTAATTTAATAGGTAATTCTTTATCCATTGGATAAATATTTTTCTTAGGATCTATTAAACTTTTCTTATCTACATCTACAAAACTAGATGGGAAAGGATATACTTGTACCCTTCTCCAAGCACCATTAGTTTTATCTTCAATTGTAGGTTTTTCATTACACATCAATATTATCTCA
>MDTD01085091.1_pt1 | contig 11392 bp, 19 predicted proteins | sample 811221 | NCBI WGS metagenome assembly MDTD01 (sample SAMN05326646, study PRJNA326480) | marine metagenome | isolation source: seawater | place: Pacific Ocean: South West | collected 2011
AGGCTTCAACATTTCTGATGTAATTAATATTGTTAATGTAATTACCCCATGTAGTTGAAGTCCAAATATCTTGTATTAATTTTTTGAAATCGTTGTATTCATAATGAACAGGTTTTTCTATTCCAATATGTGTATGAATTTTTTTATCTGTTGAATTGTTTCTTAAATCTTTTGCACCACCTTCAATTGCACAAACCATATCTAATTTTTTTCCATATCTCTTGTATGCATTTTTATATACTTTTGAATTAATTCTATTTGCGAACTCAACACAATTTGCGTGTGCAAAGCTTTCACTAATCTTTGATCTTTTTTTTGTATTTGTAATGTAGTCTGTATCTATAATGTAATCTTTGAAAGTCATGTTGCAGGCTATAGAGATTGAGGAGTTATTTTTGACATACTCCTTCCAACTCTTAATCAGTCTGAACTTGACAGGTAAAGGAGAAACTAACGAACTAAAACTACCCATCAAGTTCTTTGACTGTTGGTCTAACTTATTTTTAAAATCTGACATATCTTTCCTTATTCAGTTTTATTCACTTTTGTTTATTTATAAGATTGAAGATTTTGACTATTTTGGAGGTGTTTTTGATGTGAATGATATATGTTATTTTGGAACCTCCTTAATTGTCTTCTCACAAGATTAATTTCATGTGTTGCACAAGTAGGAGATTTGGAAACATAGATCTTTGCATTCGTGAGCTTGTGAGAATACACAGAATGATTTTTATTTCTCACAAGTTCATATCCTTCTCTCTTCAATATCTTCTTAATTAATTTTGATGTCTTCTTGTTCTCGGCCACTTTCTTTTTTTATCCTTTCTAAATTTTGATTATTAACTATTACCTAAACTCTTTTCATTCATGGAGGAGGGTTCATTCCCATCACCTTTTATACCTTTCAAATTAAATTGTTAATAAATGAGGAGGGGAAAATTATTCCCCTCCAAAGGGGATACAGACTAGGCTGCGTCTTTGTAGTTCATTATCTTTTGAACCATCTTCACATGGGCATTAACTTTCTTTTCCCATGTCTTATTGAAGTCAACTTTGACTTTCTGTTTTGCACCACCAAGAGAGTTAAGTGCATGAATGAACTGCATGATGTCTTCTTCAGATCTGAATGATTCAGTATTGATCTTCACAGAACAAACTCCAGTATCATAATCAGTCTTATCTGTTTCTAAACCTTCGTCATCATTATCATCATCATCATCACTACCAGAAATAATTTCTTTCACTTTATCTCTGGTGATTTCATTCTTCTGGGCTAAAGAAATAATTGCATTTTGTTTTTCAACATCATCACAAACTTCTTTCTGAGCCAACATCTCAAGAATGTTGTAATCACTTACAGACGCAAGGTCTTCTTTATTTGCAGTCTGCAACCAAGTTGCATTCCCAATTCTTACGAACTTGTCGAATACCTTCTTACCGAAACTTAAAGAAGAGATGAATTTCTCTAACTCCTCTATAGTTCTCGCAGTTGTATTAGCCTTAGAACATAGTTCTGCAAGTTTTAATCTGTTGGAAATATCTCTGACATATCCTTTATTAATCTTTATGGAAAAGTCAGAAAGTTTAGAATTAATTTCAGTATCAGTAGAAAACATATCTTCAATCAATTCTTTGTTTTCAATCGCATTTGTCATAATTTACCTTTCTAATATTTGCGATTTCCTTCTCTATCCGTCCTTCAGAACCTCTCTGGAGAACCCAGAGAAGGAGTAAGTTTTTTTTTCTTTTTTTCTCTCACTTACATACTAATTTTACTAAATCTGTAGGCTCCCGTCCAAGTATCCAAATGCAAACTAATGTTGGTAAATGATTAAAAAATGCCAGGATTTAAAATGTTTCTTAATGCAAACTAATGTCAGTATTTTTCACTTGAGTGAAATCTTGTTATACTCTTTAAAAAGTGAAACTATTGATTCGTTATGGATAAAAGAACTCGCACAAGTAAGACTACAGAATGGAGAAGGTATAATGCAGAGGACAAGCTCTGGATTCCATACTTTTATATAATGTATCACTACTGGTGGAGGTTTCTTAAAATTGCATACGAGGAAAAGAAAGTAATCAGATGGAAGTATTATCAAGGCTGGGGAGGTAAGGATATGTTCAATACTACCTTCAAAACTTGGTGGAAGTATCACTATAAAAAATTGTTCGCACAAAAAGAACCAGTTGCGGCGGATAAAATTAGATTTCCTATGACAACCAATGGAAGGGCTGCACAATCCTTGAAAACTACTTTGGAGATCCACAAACTAAAACGATACAAAGATGGTTGGGTTATATACGATAAACTATGTAAAAAGAGGTTAGATAAATTCTTCACCATAGATAAAGATCCAGACAAACATGTTGAGATTGCAGAAGTAAATAGAAACATTAAAAGATATAGAGATAAGTGCAAAAAGATACTCGATAATGTCTGTGTAGGAAAATTTCCTTAAAAGTAAATCTACCAGTTATTGCACCAAAATTCTGTGAGGTTTGACAGGGGGGTCTTTAAAAATATTCTTCTCTGGATACTATGGTGGTTTATAGATTACAAAAATATATGAGGATTTGACACCCCTCTTTTTCTAAATTATAACTACCATTATTTTAAAAATAATATAAAATTTTTTTAGTGTCCTCGTAGCTCAGCTGGATAGAGCATTTGCCTTCTAAGCAAAGGGTCATAGGTTCGAATCCTATCGAGGACGCCACTTAATCGATTAAAATTAGAGGTTTCAAGGTTGTTTGTCCAACTGGACAAAGGTGTTTCAACCGACACCACCGAAACCTCTCATGAGAGTTTCCCAATGGGAAACTTTTCTTGATAGAATGAGCCACCCATTGTAATATCCATATATGACAGATTTCAGTTTCTCAAGTGTTGCAGATAATTTTGACGAACACATTCGAAAGAGTATTCATGGGTATGATACTTTATTTGAGGCTACTGTCGGTATGAGTAAGACTTATATCAAAAATGATACTTATGTTTTAGATATAGGTTGTTCAAAGGGAACACTAATACAAACTATACATGACAGGTGTCCTATCAATAAAAGGTATGAACACGAAGATCCAAAGTTCAGTAAACCATTACAAAAATATGCACAGATGAAGATGGCTGGAGAAACATACAATCCAGTCTATATTGGAATTGATGTTGATGAGAGTTTTGTTAATAGTTGGAAACCTCATTACACTAAAAATGAAATTTGGAATGGATTAGTTCGTTGTCCATTCTATGCACTTGCAGATATAAAAGATTGGAAGGTGAATGAAACTCTTCCAGAAGATTATAAACAAAACATTCTTGATGGTATTGGAGAAGAAGGCTGGAGAGAAGGTAAACCATATACTGTCTTTCCTATGAAAAATCACAAGATAGAACATTGTAGTGAGGAAGTATTTTGTAATCAACTAACTGAAGATGAAAGAGATACAAGTGCAATGATTGTATGTGATCATTTTAAAGAACCAAAATTTTCCTACATCACTTCATTATTTACATTTCAATTTTTACAAAGAGAAGTAAGAGATCAAACTATTGAAAAGATAAAAAAGGTATTACACAAAGAAGGAGCTTTGGTAGTTGCAGAAAAGATTTATAGTCAAGATGGACACATTCAAAATATGTATGAGTTTCTAAACATTGATTACAAAAGAAAGTCATTTAGTGAAAAAGAAATATTAGATAAAGAACAATCCTTAAGGAATATGGCAAACTATTTTACAGAAGAAGAATTGATGTCTTACTATAGCCAACACTTTAAAGTTAGTGTATTCTGGAGAAATCTAAATTTTATAGGATTACTTTGTAGATTATGAAATCAGTTTCTAACACTATGACTTTCCGAGAACATCTGGAAAGAATATTAACTGAAAGAGATAAAATTAGAGATGGTGTTTTTGGAATGTCCTATGCGATCGTTGAGGCTATAGATCAACTGGGTGAACAAACACAAGATGAACTTGCAGTAGAATTAAATATGACAAAGGGAACTATTTCTAAATGGATCTCAATAGGTAGACACCAGACACTTCAAAACAATAGTGATAAATGTCCAAACACATTCGGTGCATTATATTCATTAACTACACTTGATAAACAACTGCAACTTAACTATGGAGAAGAAAAAGGTAGAAAGAAGTTTGAAGAGATTTTTAAAAAGAAAAAGATCTCACCACTAACCACCAGAGCTGAAGTAGATAGTATTATTAAATTGCAGAAAGATATATTTACTAAAAATAAAAAAGAAAAGTTTCAAGACTACCTTCACAATATAGAAGATCGGGCCGAAGAGAAGAAACCTAAAAATGTATATACTCTAAAAGAGTTATTAAAGGTAAAGAAGTTCTTTAACACTTTCTTGGTTTATCCTACTGATAAACAACTAATCAAATGGAATAAACTACACTTCCCAAGTTATATCCATGAAGACTATCCACTAACAGAATGTAGAAATACTTCACATACTGGATCGATCAGAATGTTTATTGTTTTAAATAATCCTATGATTTCAGTGGGAATGAAACTATTAGATGCGTGGGGTTTCAATTACAAGTTTACTTATACTCCAAGAGAAGATTATAAAGATAAATTTATGATATATGGAGAAAGAGGCTCTGATAATTATATTCGAACATTTGAACTTAAAGACTTTGACCATGTTGAATATACAATAAGTGTTTTAAATTCTTTCTATGAACCTAACTTTTTATTAGTAGGAAATGATTATCTTGTTAAAAACCCTAATGCGAATTGGACAACAGTAATTGGGTAAAGAAACTAAAATATCTCAAAAAAGACATGACGAGTGGTTGAAGAAAAATATTCCTTCAATGTATAAGGAAGCTCAATCAAGTAAGATAATTTTTAAACCATATAATATTAATGAAGTTCACAAACAATCTAAAAAAGAATTATTCTCTGTAGTATCTTTATTTGCTGGAGGAGGTGGTTCTTCAACTGGGTATAAATTATCTGGTGCAAAAATTCTAATGGTAAATGAGTTCATTGATGAGGCTGTAAATACCTATTCAAAAAATTATCCTAATACACCGATTGATAATAGAGATATAAGAGAAATAACAAAAAAGGGTAGTAAGGGAATTAATGACTGGTTTAAATCGTTCCAGATTAACGATTATGATCTTCTTGATGGTTCACCACCTTGTGCAACATTCTCTCAAGCTTCTGTTAAGAAGGATAAAGAGAAAACAAAAAATGTAAAATACTCTGATAAAAAACAAGACAACATTGATCTTTTAATTTTTGAATGGGTAAAGGTTGCACTTGCAACAAATCCAAAAGTCTGTGTTCTCGAAAATGTTCCAGAGATTACAAGATCTGAAACCTTCAAGACTGCGATTAATCAATTAAGAAAGAAATATGTTGTAAACTATAAAATTCTCAAGGCTGTAAACTTTGGTGTTCCTCAAGATAGAAAAAGATTAATCTGTGTTGGAGTAAGAAGAGATCTTGCAGATATATTAAACATAGACACTAAAGGTATTTTAAAATTATATCCAACTGGTAGTAGTTATTTGAATACAGTTGAAGAAGCTCTGCAAGGTATTGAGATAGATGAGGAAGAAAGAGATTATGTCCTGACAGCATGCAGAAAGAGTTCATCTTATGAAGTGATAAAAAATATTCCTAAAGATCCTCCAGAGAGATGGAGGTTGAGTTATACTCATAATCAATTTCATAATATGTATTTCAATACAGACAGAAGTGCATGGAATAGGCCTTCACCAACGATTACTCAACAAGGGACACAAGTGAATGTTTTAGGTGGAGTATATCACCCAGTAGAGAATAGACTTTTCACTTTGAGTGAATTGAAGAGATTAATGTCATTACCAGATGACTTTCAGTTGACAGGAACATGGAACCAGAGGGCTGAACGAGTAGGGAGAATGGTTCCTCCATTGTTAATGCACCATCTATCTAAAAGTATCTATGAAAAGGTTATTTCAAAGTGTTCCAAAAGTTCCTTTGAAATCGATCTCTAAAACCCTTGATTTCTGGTAGGTAAAATTTTGCATTTTGATTGTTCGTATTGTATTTAAATCTGGAACAGTCTAACCAATATAACATCTCAAGATCTTAATACTGGTTGCACCCACCTCACCATATTCTGAATCATAGATCTCTTGAGGAATATCAAATAACTTTTCTATATCACCTTGTTTGTGAATACTCTTGATGTAATGAACTGCGTCAGCTTCATTGTAGACTGCACAATTCTTTTCACCATCAAAGAATGATAATCCATTCTCTACTGATACTGTTCCATCTACTTCTTTATTAAATGTATGAAAGTGTAATTTGTATTTAACGACATAGTTCATTCAATTTAATATAGTGCAAAAAAAACCTCTTGGGAGGGAAATCCCAAGAGGAACAATTTTGTAATAATGTAAGTTAGTTTAAGTCTTGATATTACATCATAGGCTGAACGAACTAATAATTATCAACATAACTATTTATACTCCTTCTCATTATAGGAATACTTTTTCATCATTAGTTCAAAGGGGTCGTAATCTAATGATTGAGATTTAACCAGAACTATCTCACCTCTATCATTAAGTCTAAACTCTTGAACTATTCTCATAGGCTCTGAAGAGTAGTTCTGGAAGATCTTCTTTTTAATCTTATTGAGTTTTTTGGTTTTCATTAACACCCTCATACTTTGTGATTTGTGTATCAATTAATTGGTAGTTATTGTCATACTTGTATAGTGTCTGTTTAACCAGTTTTGGTTTACCAGTTGAACTATCGTATTCATACTCCTTAATTGACTTCAGAGGGTCTGGTTGTGTGTTGTAAATAATTATGTCTTTTGATTTTCTTTTCAAACTAATCTCCTTTCAAATTATCGATTGCATTAAAAAGTTCTGAAAAATATTCTTGCAAAATCGGAAGACAACCAGTTTCTGCAAGAACAATACCAATGAATATTCCAATCAGTAATTGCATCATTTCATACTCTGCAATAATGTCTGTAGAGCTTGGTCAATGATCAATGTCATAGATCTCAACATTTTTGATTTGAACTCCTTCTCTTGAAATTCAATTTCATCATCAAGACTGCGTTTACCTTCTACCTCTACTTCACAAATTGAAATATCAATTCCGCCGCAGTGATTGATTGTGTGAGTGTGCGAGTTCTTTGCACACCCACTTATCACTATTAATGTAATGATTAATAATACTTTCATTACATCTCACCTAATGGAAAGATAGGCCTCCAAGATCCATCTTCGGAATTTCTGCAAACAAAAGTATCACCGAAAGAACTTTCTCCACCTTTACTAATCTTCCATGATACTTCTCTGCACCAACTCTCTTGAGAGTTGTTTATCTCTGGAACTACTTTCTGAAAAGTTTCAGTAGGTTCAATCTCTACTTTCGATTGTGTGTTAGGATCTACCCATGCAACTTTGTTGTTGTCTGGAATAGTATCAAGTGCAGTATTAAGTTTGATGTAATTGACATCATCTATTGCACCTCCTATTTTTTTACCCAACATCATTCCACCAACTAATGCAATGAAGGTGAGTGGAGCTGCGTATTTGTTCTTCGACTTTGTTGCAAGAAAAGTTGCACCTCCGAGAAGAGTTCCAGTTCCGATACTGAAACCAGTTTCGTTAGGTCTTTGTAATCCACACCCTTGCAATATTATGCAAAGACATAGAACGACTGATATGAAAAGTTTCATATAATCTCCTTTGTTAAAGGTTAATAAAAGAGAACTATTCTTTGTCTATTACTTTGTCTTGGTAAAGTTCATCTACCAAAGAAGTAGGAACAGTTCTTTGTGATGATGTTTTAGTGATTTGTTGGGCTACAAGTTTTCCTTCATGTTGTAGGTAATGTTGTTCTAACATTTTTATACTTGTCCCCATTTGTCTTGCGAGAAGATGAGGATTGACTTCATCTTCAATTCTGAAAGTTGCATAAGTGTGTCTTAAAGAATAGATCGTTCTTTTCTTACCCTTACTGTTATACAACAACTTCAAACTTTCTAACATTCTCTCGAAGCTCTTCTTGAAAGAATGAATTGGTTTTCCATCATAATGACAGAACAATACTTCTTTTTCTGGAATATCTTTTCCTAATTCGTTTTTTCTAAATTCTCTTAATCTATCAAGATAAGGTTTAACGGCTGGTTGAAATACCATTTCTCTTTGTCCAGTCTTTCCATCTACAACTGCATAAATTACTTCTTTATCTTTTACCATCTCTTCAATAATATCTACCCATCTCAACTTTCTTATCTCTCCAACTCTTGCACCACAATTTGCAGAGATTAAAATAAAATGTTGTAAATAAAATCTACTTCTAAAATGATTTGATTGTTCATTTGATTTCACATACTCTCTCAATCCTCTTGTCAATTTTCTCCATTCAGTTCTTGTGAAGGCTGGTCTTCTTTCATCTTTGTAAGATTGTTTATTAACATGGATCTCTTGAGGAATTAATTTTCTGTCGTATGCATACTTAAATAACATTCCAAGAGCTGTCGCATACTTGTTTATAGTATTTTTAGTAGGTTCTTTTTTCTTTCCATTGATGTATGTGTTCTTCATTTGATAAACAAAATAATCATCTAACATTCCAGTATTAATCTTATCGATTGAAATATTATTTTTAACTTTGACAAAATAATCATAAGGATACTTTTTTAACTGGGTTAAAAAGTTCTCAATATATTTTTTATTCCTACCTTTGTTTTTTGGAATTGCAGGAAAGTATTCACAGAACATATCTAATAATTTTTTGTATGTAATGGTTTCTAATGTTCCACCACTTTTTACTTTTGAATAAAGTTCATCATAAGTATTCAATGCGATCTGCATTGCACGAGCTTCATTAATCTCGTTAGTTGATTTTCTTACATAACCTTTTGATTGAGGGAGTGGTATTCTTATTCTCATATACCAAGTAGGAATGACCTCACCATGTCTATTTTCTCTCTGGTGAATTACTACAGTCCCATCACCCTTAATGTCTTTTTTATTGTGAATATCACTACCCATTAGGCTGCGTCCATTTCCATAACTTTGTATATTGTTGAAACACCTACTCCTAACTCTCTTGAGATTTTTCTTATCCCAATTTTCTTTTCTCTCATGAACTTAATTGAGTTTATCAAACCTTCTGTAAGATTAGAAGGTCTACCCATTTTCCCACCATTCTTCACATATCTCTTTTGTCCAGCAATAACTCTTTCTCTTATCATCTCTCTTTCAAATTCAGAGAATACTCCAATCATTTGAAACAACATTTTTCCAGAGGCCGTCTTACTTGAAATACCAGATTGGTGAATATAGAGATCGCAGTTTATGGAGTTCATCTCATTGAGGAAGCTCACAAGATCTGAAAGACTTCTACCTAATCTGCAAACAGAGAAGGTGAGTATCATATCAAATTTCTTTCTGGTTGCGTCCTTTATGAGTGCATCAAACTCTGGTCTTTTATCTCTACCCTTTGCACCAGATATACCCTCATCATTATACTCATGAACAACTGTGTATCCATTCTTGTCTGCATACTCTCTTAAGATTTTAAGTTGGTTTTCTACTGTCTGTCCAGTAGTGGAAACCCTTGTATAGATTGCACATCTCATCATATAACCTCTCAACTGTGTGTGTGTATAAAAGTGTTGGATTTGTGTAGGCTGTGAATACACCAGAAAAATAGAGGTCAAAGGTATATCCCTTGATTTCTCTATCTTTTGGTGTATTATGATCACATAACATCATCTGTGTGTATTATGTGTGTATTTAAAGATAGTGTCAACAACAATATTAAAATACCCCTAAAACACCCAGAAATGTTAGGTTTCCGAGAGAGTTCGGAACTGCGACTGTTCTTCTTCTAATTAATTACTCTCTACTCGATTCGTTTCCCAGTAAGGGTTTTCCAGTAGTATTTTTTCTGTGTGTATAATTTGTGTATTTAATCACATCAAGGGTATATTTATTTTAACCTTTTTTAAATGTTTCCGAAATGATGTAAGTTATTGATATTATTGACTATTTTGTCCGATATGATGTCTGTTCTGTCTGATGTCTGCGTAGTTATTTACATAATAGGACAAAGCTTTGGTGCATATATTAGATACTGACACGAGTTCTTCCGAGGCTAATGTCTTTGTTCTCTCTAATAGATCTTTGGGTGCATAAAAATTCATTGTCTTTTTAACCATATTCATAATCTCCTTAATTGTTGCGTATGTTTATTTATATTTATGTGTAATCACTTCTTAATCTTCGGACAATCTGTCTTGCAATTCCGAAAGGTTGAATGACAATCGGATAATATCTTTCTTTTACATTTGCAATCAATGTATTCTCCTCAACAATACTTTGCAGCTTCTCTGGGTCATTTAATTTGTTCATATTCTTTTTAAGTATCTTGTAGATCATAGTTCTTAAATCATCTGGTATTACTTCTGGATACTTGGGTGAAAGTTTCTTATAGAGGTAATCAACTACCTTTCCTTGTGTCTTAATGTCCATGTTATGTGTTCCTAATTATGTTCCATAAGTTTAATGTGCAGTCATTCTAAATGGGTATAAATCTTCGTCCAAAGTGCATTAAACTTTTCTACATCTTTCTCATTTATTTGAGAGTGATACTTCTCAAAAAAGTGTAGAAGTTGTTTACTCATTCTATTGAGATCAGACTGAATTATCTTATCTCTTTGTTCTTGAGCTTGTCGCATTTATCATATTCAAATTGTGAGTTCTTTTATCACTTCTCACTTGTGTCATGGCCTCTCTCATATTTGGTATTGAATTATATTTGTTGTCTGCATTCTGTTGTTTATCAACTAACTTTTTATTATATGCGAGAGAGTTCATTTTAGTATTTACTGAATGAGGATTTAATTCATTCATTCTTTGCATATAACTGTTCCACATTCTTCTGTTTAAATTCCACATTCCTATAACTCCTTAATTCTTTTTCCCAATCTCTAATGATAGGTTTTAATATCCTTCTTAAATATTTATTCTTTATGGCTGGTTGTCTTAATGTCTTCTCTAATACTTCTATCCTATCTAATATGTATTTAGTTTTAGTCATCTCTATTCCCTCTCTTTTATATCTACCTCATACTCTCATGAGAGTGTGTTAATTGTTTTTGGATATAGGAGTGCAAGTCAAGTATATCGAACTGATAAACTTGATGCGTCTGTTAGATTAATGAAAAACGAACATTATGTTCAAGAGCTTCAGTGATATAATCTAACTATGTATTTCCAATCCTTTAATGTGTGTTGCAGATAATACTAAACTCTCAAGAGAATCTTTAACCATATAATCTGCATAGGCTTCAACATTTCTGATGTAATTAATATTGTTAATGTA
>MDTD01110017.1_pt1 | contig 11392 bp, 9 predicted proteins | sample 811221 | NCBI WGS metagenome assembly MDTD01 (sample SAMN05326646, study PRJNA326480) | marine metagenome | isolation source: seawater | place: Pacific Ocean: South West | collected 2011
CTGACTTTGCTGGAAGCAGCAGTCAGCTGATCGCTGTCACAGGAATTACTTTGCCGGCGAGCTCTCGCCAATTATCGTCTAGTGCTTGTGGTTAAGGCACTGCGCGCCAGCACAATGGCTGGTGTCAGCAGCAAAATAGCAGGCAAGCCGAAAGCCATGACGCCGCCCCAACCAGCGGCCGCGATCAAGACACCAGCACTCAATGAGCCAACGCCCTGCAATCCAAACACGAGAAAATCGTTCACTGCTTGCACTTTGAAGCGCTCTGCTGGACAGTAGCACTGCGTGAGTAGGGTTGTGCCTCCAAGGAAAAGAAAATTCCAGCCAACTCCAAGAAAGATCAACGCACTCAGGTAGTGAAGGAACTGTGGTTCATTCCATCCCACGCCGATGCAGACCAACATCAACACAAAACCTGCTAGGATCGTTTTTAAAGCACCAAATCTGGTGATTAGAAACCCACTGAAAAATGATGGAAGATACATGGCGAGAATATGACTCTGAATCACTCGAGTCGTTGCGTCCAGTGAAATACGATCCATCTGATGCATGCTGAGCGGCGTAGCGGTCATAACGAGTGCCATCACACTGTAGGCTATTGCCGCTGCAGCGATCGCTAGTATTAACTTTGGCTGCCTCATTATTTCAGGCAATGGGCGCTCCGCTTCAGAATAGGTGGACGCCTCAATTCTGGTGTTTTGATAAAACAACAACAAGATCGTAAACGAGATCGACAAAAGCGCCGCCAGTCCAATAAAAGATCCCGCGTAAAGCGGCAAGCCTTCCACGTTGCTGAAGCTCTTGCCGACTTCCGGCCCTAACAGCGCTGAGACGATACCAGCGAGCATGAAAATAGATAGACTGCGCGGTACTTTGTCAGCCGACACCGATTCCGCAACCGCGAAGCGAAACTGCTGCATGAAGGCGATGTAAACCCCAATACTGAAGCTCGAAAGCGCAAACAGAGAAAAAGACTGCCTGCTCACCGCGAAAGCCGCGAGCAAGGCTGCCACAATCGCGAGTGCTGTAGACCCAAGGAAACCCAATCTCCTGCCGAATCTCGACATAAACAATGATGCTGGGATCGCCGCGCTGGCTATACCTAAAATTTGCACCGCGATCGGCAAGGTCGCCAGATCAGCAGAGGGGGCAATCTGAGCCCCAACAATTCCGCCCAGCAGAACCAGAATAGGAGCGGCGGTGTGACCAAAGCATTGCGCCATCGTCAACACCACAAGCGTTCGGTACTCTCGAAATAACAAAGAAATTTTCAGAGTGCTCTTTGCTCCAGCCAGTTATTGCTGAAGGGGAAATCGGGTATCAGCGATGAATTGATTGAGTACATCGAGCAAATTTAGACTGGCATCACTTACGACGAACACAGATTCTTCCCGCATTCCAGGGGTCAGGTCATGATGATCAATCAGTATGATGTCATCGCCATGCGAAGGAATCACCTCTCCATCCAATGAGTAATATTCAGCCTCCGCAATGGCATCCAGACTCCCCGCATCAAATAGTTCGTACAATTCCGAAAAAGAGTCTGTGCGCCGGATATTGATACCAGGGACGGCTCGGCGATTCACATCGCGTTCAGCCGCCATACCGCGAACAACGCCAATTGTGCTGCCAACAAAATCTCCGATCTGACTGAAGCGGGTTCGGTCTTCTGGGCGAATTCTCAAGGCTCTTCGCTCGTACAAAAAAGGCGATGAGAAACTCGCTCCTTGGCTCAGTCTGTCGGCGAAACTTGCAACATTGGTGGCCACAATATCCACCTCATTGCGACTCGCAAGCAGCCACGATCCGCTAAACTGAACTTCCACCCACCTAATTCGCACGGCCTGCTCTTGCGCAAATTTCTCAAGGAATTGCCTGATCCACAATTGTGAATCATACGGGTCAGTCGGAGAGTCCCTCGTGACAGCGATCTTCAATTCTCCGGGAGTGATGGTCAGGATTTCCTGCGCAAGTAGGGTTCCAGTCAGGCTGCAGCAAGTCACCGCCAAAGCGAAGATATGCCATAATCGAACATGCTTGCTTTTTGAAACCATCTCGGCCGGTGCATCCGTCGTGAATTTACTTCGCGCCGATTGCCCATTCCCTCTCGCAGCAGAACAAGGCGCCTTCGGCCACTGATTTGCAGAATCTTAGGCGAGGCCCTCCAGAAACCGCAGAACAACAATCGTTATTGTAGCCAAATTGTTCCTGACATGGCAGAGATCTTGTTTGTTCTTAGCCGGATCAGGTGCTGCGCATCGGGTTTGAGCAAGTCCCGTAGTTTCAGTAGACTCCAAACAGAAGATAAGAAATCGTGCTGTACGCGTCATTTACAAACCGGAGAAATTCAATGCCCCCGACAATACGTCCGTCCGTGATTGCCATCGTCTTGTTGGCCAGTTTTGTGCTCTCAATTGGGCTCGCACAGGAAAAAGATACGCCGGACCTATTGCTTAATTATCACAGCATCGACGAGACGATGATGCTAGACCCCCCTGCTGAAGACTGGCTTATGTGGCGCAGTCACTACGACCTCAGCGGTCACAGTGCGCTCGATCTCATTGATACCGGCAACGTGTCCGAGTTACGGCAAGCTTGGAGCATACCACTGTCTGAGGGAGGCAACATGACGACACCCCTTGTGCACGATGGCGTGATGTTTATCGCGGATACAAACAATATACTTTTGGCTCTGGACGCCCAAGACGGCTCAGAGTTATGGCGATACGAACATGAGTCAGAAATGTCCGACGGTCGCCGCCAGGGAATCGCGTTGTATGGCGACATGGTTTTTGTGCCGCACAACGATCTCGACCTTGTGGCATTGAGCATACGCTCGGGCTCAGTGATTTGGGAAACCAACATCAGCACCCCAGTTGAGCCCATGAGGGGCTACTACGGTCTGCGGGGCGCTCCAATGATTGCGGATGGCATGCTGATTCAAGGCGTAACCGCTACGATGGTTCCTGAGGGTGGATTTATTGTCGGACTTGATCCGGAGACAGGCACGGAGAAGTGGCGATTTCACACGGTGGCGCGTCCTAGCGGCCCTGGCGGCGAGACCTGGAATAACCTTCCACTCCAGGCACGCAGCGGCGGCTCAGTCTGGAATTCTGGAAGCTACGACGCTGATCTTGGCCTAGTCTACTTCGGTGCGGCGCCAACTTACGATACCGCGCCATTGCTAACAGACGTGGGGATTGAAGGAGTTACCAACGACGCGCTGTTCACCAATTCCACCATGGCGCTGCGCCCACGCACTGGTGAACTGGTCTGGCACTTTCAACACATGCCCAATGATCAGCTTGACCTTGACTGGGTCTATGAACGGCAGCTGGACGAATTGGACATTCAAGGGCGACCCAGAAAGGTGGTTTTTACTGCTGGGAAAATGGCGCTTTATGATGTTATCGACGCAGAGACTGGCGAGTATCTCAAGTCCATTGACTTAGGCCTGCAAAATATCGTGTCAGCGGTGGACTCGGAGACCGGTGAAAAATCAATTAATCCAGATTCCATACCCAACAAGGAAGCCAACCACCTGCTGTGTCCTTATTTCCTTGGAGGTCGCAACTGGCAGGCGGGCGCCTACAATCCGGACACGAGAATGCTCTATCTGCCCGCGCTGGAAATGTGCATGATGGCCGGACTCATGTCAGACGGCAAATTGCTCTCGACAGGTATCGAGGCGATGCCGGCACCGAGAGCTGACAGTGACGGACATTTTGGTCGCCTGCAGGCCATCGACATGGAAAAGATGGAAATGGCGTGGCGCCATCGCGAACTAACTCCCCCTTCAACTCCGCTGCTTTCGACTGGGGGCGGGCTGGTTTTCGGAGGCAATCTGGACGGCTCATTCAAAGCCTTTGATGCACATTCTGGAGAAGTCTTATGGGAGACGGCTATGGACCACCTGCCCTCTTCATTTCCGATTACCTATGCAGTCAACGGTAAGCAGTATGTTGCCATCGTAAAGGGACAACCCAGCACATGGACCTGGAGTCTATTTGGCATCATTCAGGGGCTGCTTGGCCCAGCGGCCCAGTCCACACCAACGCCAAGCGGAGAACCCGGGCTTGTGGTTTTTGCGATTGAATGACGCATTAAGTAGAGCAAAGCGCCTGATTGGTTCACTGGCACTTTACGTAGTTAATTAGTTCTGCGTGGGTATAGCAGTCTAAACCTCTATGAGACGCCCAGGCGCAAACACGTCTACATACTTAGCTAACTGCGTGGGCAGCCTTTCCGGGGCATCCAGTAATATTGAAGCGCTGAGCTTTGCAAGACCCGGCGCACTTTGAACGCCGAAGCCCCCTTGACCGGCTAACCAGAAAAAGCCTTCTTTCCTTGGATCGTAACCCACCACAAATTCCCTGTCGCCTGCGAAAGAACGCAAGCCGGCCCATTTGTGTTCGATTCTTGAGATGCTGAGTGTGGTTGCTCGCTGGAAACGATCCACGGCTAACGCCAAATCCCACTCCTCCGGCTGAGCATCACAGGCAATGCTTGGCGTTTCATCAGCCGGCGAAAGCAGCAGAAAGCCTGCCTCGGGTTTGAAATAAAAATCTTCATTCATATCCACGACCAGCGGCCATTTCGGGTCGAATTTGCCATTCGGGAGACGCAGCAACAAAGCCGTTCTGCGTCTCGGCATAATGCCGAGATCACTTAAACCGGCCATTCTGCCTACTTCTCCGGCCCAAGAGCCTGCAGCATTGACCACGGTTTTACAGCCCACCGCCCCATCATCGGTAGTCAGCACCCACCCACTAGATCTTCTCGTTAAGGCTGTCACTTTTTGCTGACAGCGGCAAACACCGCCCTGTCGGGAAAACTGGCGAAGAAAGCCCTGTAAAGTGGCTTCGACGTCGATATCTCCGCCTCCCGTTTCCACTAACCCTGCAGCGATACTTTTAGGGTCAAGTATCGAGACCTGCTCGATTGCTTCAGATCTACTTATTTTCTTTAGGCCAGAAATTTTCTCGTCAAAGACGCTTAGTTGAGGCAGCTGATCTTCTCGAGCTATAAATAATGTATCGCGTGCGCTCAGCAAGGGCGCCTCGGAGAACCCGTTCGGGGGCAGTCGAAAGAATGATTCACTGGCCGCAGTTGCAGCGCGAACGGCAGCACTGCCATAGGAAGCTGAAAAGTAGGCGGCGGATCTCCCAGTGGAGTGGTAACCCGGTTGGCGTTCTTTTTCCATGAGCAAAACGCTGGCGCTCTTAGCCAGTTCGGCCGCAACTGAGGCTCCAGCGATTCCGGCACCGATCACAGCAAAATCGAAGTGCTCCGGCATAGGAATCAGTGTGAGGAAAAATCGATTCGGGCGACTCTTACCGCGGGCCCGTCATTGATATCCGTCCAGGTAACAAACAAATCATCACCGACTGCTTCAATAATTGGAAAACCGCTCCGTCTAGAAGCGCTAGTTCTACCGACCACTGTAGAATCAACCAGCGTCCCCCTTTGATTAAAGCGTGAAACTTTAAGCTGCGTTGCTTCACCTGTCGTATCAAGCCAACTGACAGCAACTTCCCCACTAGCCAGAATCGCCGTATCGATACGCCCTATGGTATCGGGACCTGCCACCATTATTGGTTCCGAAAAATGTTCACCATTGTCGCTGGACAAGGCAAGTTTCACCCTCGGTGAATCGCCCTTAGCCGTAAACCAGCCTACAGCCACAAATTTGCCTTCAGCGGCCACAGAAGGCCCGTTCACAGGACAGCCAGCAATCCGCCACTCGTCATCGTGAATTGCGACCGGGGAAGTCCAGATTCCGTCGGCGTAGCGCGTAACATAAATGTCCCTGATCTCTGCAGCGGAGCGATCGCGGTAGACAATGATGGGCCCGGCAGCGGACATGGCAGCACTTGTCTGGCAGCAATCACAAACGCGGGAGTCCAGTTCCCATTCGCTGAGCGTTTCACCGCGGTTGTTGAATAAACCGGCGCGCAGCGTCATCTGGCCGTAACCTGTTTCAGTTCTGGTATTGCGACCGTCAAGCCAGGAGATCAATGTGTTGCCCTCTCCAACCGGCAGCATCGCTACAAAGCCGTGCTCGGCGCTAACACCATCCTTATGCAGGGTAATGACATTACTCCAAGAGTCTGTTTCAGCATCGTAAAACCGAGCGTCAACATCATAATCGTAAGTCCCTTCGGCACTCATGCGCAGCCAATGCGCCACTTTACTTTTACCGCTTACCGACAGCGCTGGGAAGTCAGCCCAGTTGATGAACCAGTCATCACCCTCGCTGATCATTTGCGGCTCGCTCCAGCTTTTTCCATCCAAAGTCGAGTAAAACAGGCCAGCAAAGCCTTCTTTCTGCTCGACCCATGACAAATATAGGTTGCCGGATTCATCACTTACGACTCGCGATAAACTGCTTTTCACAGGTGCAGGCGAAAACAGCAGTTCAGTTTCAGCAGAATATGCGACAGAGAACGAGCCCAACGCAGCAACAGCTAACAGTCTTTTGCTGAAGCCAACTGCAAAATTAGCTAGCACAGCGCAACCTTTTGAAATTACGTGTTCCAAAATGGATTCTTCCACCTCCTGCCGGTTTTATTTCTCTTCAATACTTGCTTTTAAAGTGTTTGTTATTTGACGATTTTAGCTTCATCGGTGTCCACTACCCTTCTATCTTTTGTTTCCATCCGGTAGCGCGCCATTGATGATAAGTTGCTTTATGATCTCCGCGTCAGTCTGCATCCCGATCAGTTTTGCCGCCTGCTCGCCATCAGGAGAAAGCAAATATGTGGTTGGTAGGACATCAGGTGGACGCAGTCCCAGCCGCGAAACTTCATCGTTTTTTAATACTGGAAACTTTATTTCAAGCTCCTTTGCGATTTCCAGAGTCAGTTCTCTAGGGTCCTCATTGAAGTTCACTCCAACGACCGCAATCCCCTCAGAGGCCAGCTGCTGACTGAGGGTATTTAGCATAGGAATCTCAATCCGACAGGGCGCGCACCACTCCGACCAGTAATTCACCAATCGCCACTTGCCAGAGCCCGGCGCCTCGTCGGCGTGGGCTGTTGGAAGGCTTAAAACGTAGGAAAAAATAATTAAGAATTGGATCGGTATTATTGGCGGGAAGACCAGCCTAAAGTTGCCCATGAGTCTCTTTCCATTTCGGACCTAAATTGGCTCCGTACCCTTGTAGCAGCACAGCATTCTGTCAAGGTTGCGGGCGCTTGATAAGTTTCCCCTGACCAAGGACAGTCTTACGGAATTCTTAGCATCGTTCAAGTCTAAGTTGCCCAATCCAGATCATTTTGATCCAACGCCAATGATAAGCTCCACACTGAGATTAACCATTAACGCGACATAGCGGCCCTACTCGGGAATCATCAAGAGGTTTCAGCATACGTTAAAAATCACTGTAAGCACGCTAGAGGTCGTCAATAAGGATCGTCATTAAAAGACCATTGCGCGACCTTAAGCGGTCAGTGCCATTGAACCTTTGCCATTCCAGTAGGAGCTGCCGTGAAGGCGCGAAGGCCCAGCTCACTCCCAACTTTGCTGAGACAATCGTGCTGTCTGAGAGGAATTGGTCCATGTTAGTTTCAAATTCGTGATCAATATTTGACTCTATATAAGCTCTCGCGCCGGGGATTTTAGCTAAGGGCCACATTTGCAAATAGCCTGTCCGGATGAAACCCAGTCTCCCATGAGCTCCGAACGGCTCTGTGACCGGCACGCCAAAGTTGTTCTTCTGTGCCTCGAATTGGTTTGATAGATAATGAACTCCAGTACGCCATTGCCCTTGCCCCCCGAATGAATTGGACGCCTTGATAATATCGACGTTGGAAATCACCCTGCCATTGTCGACAGGATTTACCATCGACTGATGCGTTATGTTCGGCCGATTTACACTATTATCACCCTGCCAATTTAGAAACTCTGTTCTGAATGAGACCGCCCAAGCGTCAGTAATTTTCGCCCCGCCCTCGAGCCTTAAGCCCACCCCATTTCCAATTCTGTACCCGTCAACGAATTCCGGCCGTCCAATGTTTTCTTCAGAAACTACGCTTAAACCGAGATACTGCAGATTGCCGGCGCGATTATTTCGCATTGCCATGAGGCCCAGATCGATGCGCTTGACACTGGCTTTAAGCAGATCGGACACCTCGAAGTCAACGTGTCTAGCCGTAGTCTGTAAAAAATAGGCAGTGTCGCTTTTTAGCCCGATTTCTAACATAGAATTGAACTGACCAATTGCACTCGAAGAAGTAAATTCTTCTCTGCTCGACAAGCCTGCGCCAGCCGCGGAAGAGAGTTTTGCGACGCGGTACGTGTTGTTTCTCATAAGTAGCGCGCCAATCGGTGCATCGAGAGCAATACTTCTTCTAAGTCCAGACCTGCCGAGCGCACGACGCATAACTGGCAAGTCCAAAGTATCGTTGCTTTGTCCCCAAGCAGGTGACGTCGTTGGCATCAGGTAGCTCAGCTCTACACCCAAGAAAATCAAGATGATCGCTCTGATGCGAGGTCTTATACCCTGTCGTTCATGTTTCATTTTTTCTTTCCCACTACACCTTTTAATTAGAAGATCTGGCGACTTTCGACCGAACGAACCGTACAGCGATTATTCTTATTTTGAGATAAACCGCTTTGAGGCTTGTGCAGTGATCTTCTCGCTTACCTCTAGGACTTAAAGCTGGCCAAACTGCAGTTTCGCAGGTAAAAAGCGCAGACAGGATTCACTCCTACTAGGGATGTGAGGTGCTATTACGGCACCAGGTATTGAGTCTGGGTCTTGGTCTGGAAAGCTTGGCGAACTCCACCTAGACGCAGATAGGTGGCCGAAGAGGCTGATTTATGAAGCGTGCCAGGGGATGAAATTGGAGTGGGGCATAGGCCCGGTTTTTACTTGAGCGCTCGCAAAGGTGCCCCAGCAGAGCTGGGCTGAAACACTGGTTGGCGCAGGAAAAACACTCGGAGTCGCAGTCTTGATCGTTGTGCCTGTCGTCTTGGGTCTCATGCTGATGTGAGGTAGATACGCTTTTATCGGTACGATCGGAGTGTTGGTTGGCGTCTGACGCTAGGGCATGATAGCCACTGCCGATCATAACAGCCGGTTCGCCATGCTCACTCATATCCAGTAACGCCCATGTTGCCGCTCCGGAAACAGTAGGCAACATCAGAGAAAATAGGAACAAATAAAGGGCAACTAACCTGAACACGAGCTAGAGTCTACACGTCTGAACGCACATTACAATCAACGGCTTCTCGGCAAATGTCTCAGTACCAACTCTTTGCAGCCGCGAACACACCGAGCAATCCTGGCAAGGGATGATCAACTAACACGGTTGGAACGGCTCGCATCAATTCACGATGACGCCCTTTGTTTTCAAAGCCGGTCCTAAAAGCACTGTTCCTCAGAAGGTCTGGATATCTCTGGACTATCCCACCGGCGACAAAAAGGCCATCGAAAGACCCTGTAGCCAACACAAAATTGCCAGCCGCCTGCCCTAAAAGCTCAAAAAAAAGTGCTACGGCCTCCTGCGCAGTTTGATCCCTATCAGCCCTCGAAAATATCGTGGCCGCATCAATTGGACCGCTTTCAGCTTGTCTACGAGTCGTGAGGAAATTAAAGATGTTGACCAGCCCTGAACCGGAAACTAGGCGCTCATCCGACACTCGACCAAACTGATCAGCCAGGCTGGCGAGCAGCTCAACCTGTAACGGGTTCTCTGGAGCAAACCCCACATGGCCAGCCTCTCCGCTGAGGGTAGTAAGCCTGCCATCGCGCTTGATCAGAGTAGAAGCCCCGAAGCCGGTTCCGGGTCCCACGACCGCTATGACATATTCTGTCCGACGCAAATCTGGCAGTTCAACGTCACCAACCTGAGTCATGTCGGCTGGGCCAAGTTCTGCCATTCCCAAAGCCGCCGCTTGAAAGTCATTAATGAGTTTGACTCTGTCACAGCCGAGTGCGACTCGCAGGCTTTCTTCATCGAAGAGCCAGCGATTGTTGGTCAGTCTCGCTTTCCCCTCAGCTACGGGCCCTGCTACGGCCAGACAGACAGACGTGACTGGAGGCGCAGAGATTTCCTCAAGATATTGCTGGATGGCTGACTCAGCCGACCCAAAATCATCGCACTGAAAGACCCGCTCAGACTCGTACTTCGCCTTAGTGTGGCTCGCAACAGCAAATCTGGCATTAGTGCCGCCGATATCGCCCAAGAGAATAGTCGATTCAGTCATAGCTCAATTCCAGTGCGGGAACAGTGGCGATTTTAATGTCATCGAATCTCCTCACGGAGAAGGTTGATTGTCAATAAAGAGGGCCAAAACACTGCGAGATTCAAAAAGCTGCTTAAACAGCTTACTTGGATTTTTCTACAGCCTATCGCTCTTGACAACTCAACCCGCGACAATACATGAATCTGGACGCTTACGCTTCGTCAAAACCGACAAAAACCGCAGCTTCATCAACGGATTTTCGCTCAGAAATCACGCCATTAGCAGGGAATTTCTCATCTGGATATCCCATGGCCACACAGATCATGATTATCTGGTCATCCGGGATGTTCGCATGTTCACGAACAACTGGCGATTGCATGATTCCCTGGCTATTGATTACACAACCCAAACCGCGAGACCAGGCAGCATTGACCAATGCGTTAGTCACCCCCCCGCAATCAAATGGTGCAATGTCGCCACCATGTATTGATCGATCGTAGGTCACTACGACAGAGACGGGTGCATCGAACTGCCGAAATCCCCGCAGCACCCACTCCTGGCGTGCTTCCTTGTCGTACCGCTCGATACTCATCGCTTGGAACAGCTGTTTGGCAATGCCAATCTGACGCTCACGATGCACGCCCTCGTAAGCACCATGGTTTCTGAATTCACGAGAATCGGGGACGCCGGCGAGATTTCTCTCAGTGTTACCAGCCCTTATTCTTTCAAGAACCTCACCTGCCAGCACGTAAAAATTCCACGGCTGGGTATTCAGTGATGTCGGCGCCCTCATAGCGATCGCAAGTACTTCTTTGATCAATCGCGTCGGAACTTGCTTGGGTAAATAGCCGCGAATGCTCCGTCTACCAAGCACAACGGTGTCGTATTCCATAGTCTTGCTCCAAGTATTCGTTATCGCCCTCGCCTGTAAATTGACGAAACAACCACAACAAAACCGCATTTTTTATGGTTTTCGGTCGAGTGTCTAAAGGGATCATCAATCGATTGCAAAAAAGTAAAATTTCGCTTTCCCGCCTACCGCAAATAGATCATCCGTAATAAACCCAGAGGTTCAGTGAGATAAGTTTCAGGTCGGCTTGGGTATATCGAAAACAACAAGCCTCTAGAGTCAACTTGAAGACTCCGGGAGACTCTCCAATAAAGCGAAGGTTCAAAGATCTGGCCAAGGGAAAAGGTCCAC
>MDTD01000111.1_pt1 | contig 11391 bp, 10 predicted proteins | sample 811221 | NCBI WGS metagenome assembly MDTD01 (sample SAMN05326646, study PRJNA326480) | marine metagenome | isolation source: seawater | place: Pacific Ocean: South West | collected 2011
TGGCAGCAAGTTTTGGGGGGCGGGGAATCGAGATCGGTAGCACAGCGATTCCTCAAACCCCTCGAAACACCTTCAGCCGCATACCCTAATTCCCGCCGCCGTGGTTTTCCGTTGAATAATGCGTGTCAACGGGACGGTATCATTCTTGCCAGAGACGAAGTGGATGGCCAGGACAGCAAAAAGCTGTTGGCTGGGGGTGTCGTTCAATATCGTTTATGTCTCCATCGACTCAGATCTGCACTTGCTAATGCATTGAACAGGGTATGTGTCTCGCGGACGCAGATCGAACCTGATGCACGGTCGATACAAATCGGCAATTGGGAACCCAGGAAGTCCGTTCTGTTTCCTGTCCACCTTCTGATCCACACCTCGGCAGACGATCTGAAAAATGAGGTGTACGAACAGATCATTTTCGGCAAGCGTCGCGGTGCCATCCTGCTTACGCCCACACGCATGCACTGGTGTGAAAAAATCATTGATGCGGTTCAATTGCACAACACACTGCTGGTCCCGCTGTGCGAAGTGCTCGAAGCAGATGGCGACACCATGCGTCAAACTCCGGACTGGGATCAGTATCTGAAGGGCTTTGCCGAGATGATCAGTCTCAAGTTGCCCAGCAATTACCAGTACAAAGAGTCACTGCTCAAACGCGCGACGTTGATGGCCAAGGCCGAGAAGGTCAAGCTCGCGCTTGTCGATCATATCCGTTCAGCCCGATCCGGTGTCGTAGCCAATCTGGATGCAGGCAACGGCGCAACGCTTGTGAAATTCCTCACCAAAACGCAGTTGGGCAAACTGGCAGGCCTCGAACCCTATCACATCACGCGATGCCTCAACGCTGACCCGCAGCTCAGGTTGCTCTATGAGATTGCCAACGATCCGGAGCAGCTATTGCGTTACGGCAGGTAGCGATTCCACGCACAATTCCAACGTCTTTTGCAGTTACACACAGGATGCGCAACTGCAAAAGATTTTTTTATGCGCATAAATGTCAGTTGAATCATCATTTGCACTTTTTGCAGTTTGGATTACGCCATTAACTGCAAAAGCCCCGGTGGTTGGTGCGGCCTGATGTGGGCCGCGATTTCAAACCTCCATCGGGAGATTGGCAGATGACGCAACCGTCCGCAGCATTCACACCTTCAGATCAAACATGCCCCATTGATGATTACGCGTTGGATCGAATTGATTTCCGTGTCGAGCAATTGCGAGAACAGTTCGATTTGTCGGACGAAGATCAGGAAGACATTCGTCACGACATGGTGGTGCAACTTCTCAACGCCTTCAAGCGTTTTAATCCAGACTTGGCTAAACGTGAAACGTTCATCAACCGTGTGCTGGATCGCTATGTTCCCTACATCATGCGACGGCGCTGTACGCAGATGCGGCGTGACTCAGATACACCGATGGGCTTTGACGATGTGGCGACGGGTTTTCAGCCTTGTAGCAATGTTCCCAATCAAGGCCAGCTGGATGAGCAGGAACAGATTGAACTTCGCATTGATGTGCAGTGTGCGATCTCCCAATTGGCCAAACGCGATCAACACGTTGCGCGACTGCTGATGGTGTATTCGATTCCTGAAGTTGCCGACCTCATCGGTGTCCATCGTTGTTCCATGGGCCGCATTATTTCTGAACTCCAGATACGGCTCCACAGATTAAATTCAAAAAAATTTGAAATTCAGCGCAACATTTTTGCCTCAGCTGCAGATGTAGAGAGTGTGCCCAGCAATAACGAGGTGACCCAATGAATGACGACGCACTCCACATTGATCTGAATGTTCTTGAAACCGAACCCGCCGATGTATACCACGGCAAGGCCAAGCAGTTTCTCAGCAGCCACCAGCTTCTGGATTTCATGAAGTGCCCGTGGCTGTACCACAAGAAACACACCGGTGAAATTCAAGATCAGGATTCGAGCGCTTACCTGGTGGGCCGTGCAGCCCATTGCCGAATTCTCGAAGGCCGTGATGTGTATGAATCAGAATTCGCCTTGGGCGGTCCGATCAATCCATCCACAACTCGACCGTTTGGTTCCAACACCAAGGCGTTTCGTGAGTGGGCTGACATTCAAGGTAAACCCGTTCTGTCCCATGATCACATTGAGCTTATTGAGAAGATGGCCAGTGGCATTTCGATGAATGATGAGGCGGTGGACCTGCTGCTCTATGGCCGTGCCGAAGGTGTCGTGCGCACCGATTACTGCGGATTACCTTGCCAGATCCGCGTGGACTGGCTGCATCCGCACCGTGGCATTGTCGATCTAAAAACCTGTGATGACCTGACCTGGTTTGAAGCCGATGCCAGACGGTATGGCTATGTGAATCAGTTGAGTTTTTACCAAGCTGTGTTGGCCAGTGTGATCGGTGAATATGTGCCGGTTCACATTGTGGCTATTGAAAAGAGGGAACCTTTCCGCTGTGGTGTCTGGTGTATCAGTGATCATTCACTGGCCAACGCACGCAGTGAAAACGAAGCAGCAATCCGTCGACTGATTGCATGTCAAGGTAACGGGCATTGGCCGACCGGCTATGAGGATATTCGCTTTCTCGATGTTGCCTGAAATTACCCATCGCATTTTTTCAACTCCAATACGTAACTCATGAGGATACCCACGATGCAAAACCATCGAACGGACGATCCACCGACATCCTCCCTGGCTGGCAAGCAGATGGAATCCAGCGGTATCGCACAGATGCAGCGTAATCGTTGCCTGGAAGCGGTGACCGAAATCCCAGGTCTGACCGCGCGGGAGATCGAAGACTTGATCGATATCAAAGCCCACAAGCGATTGCCAGAACTTCGTCATTGTGGCTTTGTAGTCAACGGCCCGGCGCGGCATTGCCAAATCACAGGGCGTCGTGCCATGACCTGGCTTCCCATTAACACAAATACAGGAGAGCATGAATGTCATTAATTGATCAGATCCATCAAGGCCCCAAGCAGCAACCACCGCGCATGGTGCTTTACGGTATCGAAGGTATCGGTAAATCCACCACAGCATCGCAGGCACCTAACGCGGTGTTCATCCCCACGGAAGAAGGCTTGGATCAAATCGACTGTGCCAGTTTCCCACTGGCGACCAAGCTTAATGATGTGATTAAAGCCATTGATGCATTGATCAACGATGAGCATGATTACCAATCTGTGGTCATTGATTCACTGGACTGGCTCGAACGTCTGATCTGGGATCAGCTCTGCAAGGATTATGGCGTTAGCAGCATCGAGAAAGTCGATGGTGGATATGCCCGTGGTTACACCCATGCACTGACGCATTGGCGAACCATTCTTTCAGGTCTGGATGTTCTGCGGAGAGATCGCAAGATGTGCGTGATCTGCCTGGCACATGCCAAGGTTGAAACGTTCTCCGATCCGGAAGTTGGTGCATATGACCGGTTTTCCCCACGCCTGCACAAGCATGCCAATGCCGTGATCACCGAGTGGGCTGATGCGGTGCTGTTTGCCACACGCAAGGTGATCACGCGCACGGAAGACACGGGCTTTAATCGCACACGCACACTTGCTTCGGGACTCGGCAAAGACGGTGGTGAACGTATTCTCCGTTGCGTCGGTAGTCCGGCCTGCGTGGCCAAGAATCGTTACGGCTTACCTGCGGAACTGTCATTATCCTGGCATGCCCTGATGGAAGGCATGTCACAAGCCAACACGCCTGCGTCAAATCAGAGCACTCAACACAAGCATTAATCCCACCAGTAATCCATTCAACGACAAAACCATTTTCAAATCAATGGAGGAATATTCCTATGGCCAATCTCGATGGCTTTAACGCAAACGATGTCGAACCAAATACGACATTTGAACCCATTCCCGCTGGTAAATACATGGCGGCGATCACCGCTTCAGAAACCAAGCAGACCAAGACTGGCAATGGCAGTTACCTTGAACTGACCTTCAGCATTCTTGAGGGTGACTACAAAGGTCGCCAACTCTGGTCGCGTCTAAATCTGGAAAACCCCAATGCCACCGCAGTCAAGATTGCACGTGGTGATCTGTCGGCTATTTGTCGTGCTGTAAACGTCATGCAGCCGCGTGACAGTGTCGATCTTCACAACTTGCCGTTGGTTATCAATGTCAAGCTGAAAAAGCGAGATGACAACAGTGAATTGACCAACGATATCAAAGGCTACGAGCCCAAGGCAGACAACGCGAGCAAGCCGTCTGCTGACCAAGCTCCGCAGGCTACCGGCAGCACACCTCCCTGGAAACGCTAAGGGGGTGTTTGATGTTGATGCTTCCTTATCCACCGTCAGTCAATCACTACTGGCGCAACGTGCGTGGTCGCACACTGATCAGTCGGGAGGGCCGGGCGTACCGACGTAATGTCTGTGCCCTCCTGACATCGGGTAACGGCCAGGAACCACCCAACAATGGTCGAATTGCTTTGGCTATGGACGCTTTTCCACCGGATCGTCGGCGACGTGATCTGGACAACATCCAGAAGCCGGTGCTCGATGCGATGCAACATGCCGGTGTTTACCTGGATGATTCTCAGATCGATTTGTTGATCACGCGACGGCGTCAGCCTGACAAACCGTATGGCCATCTTGCAATTGAAATCACGGATATGCAATTGCATGTATGCCCACTTTGTAAATGCCCATTACCTGAGGAATTTTCAAACTGATGTCTGTTGTCTGTGAACAACCCTGCACCATCACGCTACGTCCCTATCAGGCCCAAGCGGTTGAAGCAGTCTATGAGCATCTGCGAACGCGCGATGATAATCCCTGTCTCGTGCTGCCAACCGCATCTGGTAAAACGCCTGTGATGGCGACTATCTGCCGTGATGCTGTTACACAGTGGGATGGCCGCGTTCTGATCCTTGCTCATGTCAAAGAGTTGTTGGAGCAGGCCATCGATAAATTGCATGTCATGGCACCCGATCTGTGGCATCAGATCGGGTGCTATTCGGCGGGTTTGAACTGCCGGGATACCGATCATGCGATCATTGTGGCGGGTATTCAAAGTGTCTATCGACGTGCAGCAGAATTGGATTCATTTGATCTGATCCTCGTTGATGAAGCTCATATGCTCCCGCCCAATGGCGAGGGGATGTATCAGCAGTTCTTGCAGGATGCCAAAGCGATCAATCCCAACGTTCGGCTTATCGGGTTAACTGCAACGCCGTACCGCATGACCAGTGGGACCATCTGTGGGCCAGACCATTTACTCAATCACGTCTGTTATGAGGTTGGCGTTCGGGAACTGATTGCCCAGGGCTATCTGTGTCCGCTTAAAACCAAGGCCGGTCGGCGCAAAGCAGATACATCGGGTTTACACATCCGTGCCGGTGAATTCATCGCTGGTGAAGTTGAAGCCTTGATGGATGATGACGTTCTCGTTCATTCAGCTTGCCGGGAGATCGTCGAGCAGACGCGCGACCGTCATTCTGTATTGGTCTTCGCAGCCAGTGTGCAGCATGCCCAGCATGTGCAGCGCGTTCTGGGTGAGATGGGCCACGAGTGTGGATTCGTCTGTGGTGATAGTTCAGGCATTTTCCGTGATGACATTCTCAGACGGTTTAAGAACGGCGGCCTCAAATATCTGGTCAACGTCAATGTACTGACAACAGGCTTCGATGCGCCCAACATTGATTGTGTCGCTTTGTTGCGTCCGACTAATTCACCGGGACTTTATTACCAGATGCTGGGTCGGGGATTCCGTTTGCATCCGGATAAAACCAATTGCCTAGTGCTTGATTTTGGCGGCAATATCCTGCGGCATGGTCCGGTCGATGCCTTGCAGATCAAGGACAAGGCGGATGGCCGTGGTGGTGAAGCACCTGCCAAGGAATGTCCCAATTGTCAGGCATTGATCCATGCATCGTACAGCGTGTGCCCCGACTGTGGCCATGAGTTCCCACCACCCGAGCGTGAGAAACATGATGGCTGTGCGTCGACAGCTGGTGTGCTATCCGGTGAAGTGACTGAGACGGATCACGACGTCAGTTCGGTCTATTACAGCATTCACACCAAACGAGGCGCACCGCCCGAACACCCTAAAACCTTACGCGTCGATTATCGCTGTGGGTTGAACGAATTCCAAAGTGAATGGGTTTGTGTTGCGCATCCTCAAGGCAGCTATGCCTGGCAGAAAGCCAGCACTTGGTGGCAAGCCCGATCCAGCGAACCCATGCCCGACACCGTGGAGCAGGCAGTTGAGTTAGCCGAAGCCGGTGCGTTAGCCCAACCCTTGTCCATCACGGTGCGATCCGTCACCGGTGAAAAATTCGACCGCATTACCCATTACGAACTGGGCTCCATTCCACCACGCATCGATGGTAGTGATGAACGTGAACCAGTAACTAGTGCAGTGTCGCCCGATCAACCGTGGACTCAATGGCCTGATGACGATGACATCCCTTTTTGAAAGTTTGGCTTATGAATACTACATCTCTTGAAAACAATCCTGAAATCCTTGATGCATCGTTGAGCGTTGTCATCGATGATGAATTCCAAAGCCTGATTCCTCCATTAACAGAGGAGGAACTCACTGGCTTGGAAGAGAATCTCTTGCGCGACGGTTGCATCGATCCGTTGATCGTATGGGCTGAGCAATGCATTTTGCTGGATGGCCACAATCGTAAGTCCATCTGTGATCGGTATGGCATCGATTATGAATTGCACAATGTCAGTCTGCCGGACCGCGCTACGGCTGCGGACTGGATCGACACGCATCAGTTGGGCAGACGGAATCTGTCGCCTGAACAGATGAGTCTGTTGCGCGGGCGGCGATACAACCGCATGAAGAAGTCTCATGGCGGTGACAGACGCCGGGATTTTTCAAGTGCTCAAAATGAGCACTTGAAAACAGCCAGTCTTTTGGCCAAGGAACACGGTGTTTCCCCGGCAACAATCAGACGTGATGGGCAATATGTTGACGCAGTTGATCAACTTGGTCTGCAACGTGATGTTGCTCAAGGCAAAGTAGTAATCCCACGTCATGAAGTAGTGCAGGCTGCTCATTCACTACCGGTCAATCCAACGCCCACGCAAATCCAGCAGGCACGTGAGTCCGTGACCAAGCCCCACGTGGCCAACAACACCGGCGACAACGAATGGTACACTCCGGCGCAGTACATCGAGCGTGCGACCGACGTCATGGGTGGGATCGATCTTGATCCAGCGTCCAGCGAAGCGGCCAACAAGGTCGTCGGCGCGACACGTATCTACACCGCCGACGATGATGGTCTGCAACAAGCATGGCTTGGCCGGGTGTTCATGAATCCACCTTATGCCCAACCGTTGATCCAGCAGTTCTGCGAAAAACTGGTCCACGAATTCCAGTCAGGCAACGTCACGCAGGCCATCGTCCTGGTGAACAACGCTACGGAAACCCGCTGGTTCCAGGCATTGCTATCCGTGGCATCGGCAGTGTGTTTCCCCGCAGGGCGTGTGCGCTTCTGGCATCCGGATAAAACCTCTGCGCCATTGCAGGGACAGGCGGTGTTGTATCTGGGCAACCACGTAAGCAAGTTCACATCTGCATTCAAGGACATGGGGAGCGTGTGTCATGTCACCAGGTAACGGATTCAATCCCATGCTCTGGAATTGCGATCGACAAGGATGTTTCAATCTCAAGAAACGTCCCAAGATCGAAATGTTTGCTGACTGTCTGCCGGGCCGAATCGCTTTCAGCGACATTGATGCCGTCACCGAAATCTGTGGCAACCTGCTGTTCCTCGAATGGAAGGAACACCAGGGTATCTGCAAAGGCCAAGAGATTTTGTTTAAGCAGATGACCAGATTGGGGCCAGCCAGTGTGTTGATCATTGAAGGCAATGCGGAACTGATGACGGTCGAGAGTCTCCGCTTTGTTTGGAACGGAAAGATATCACCACCCGAACCAGCCGACCTTGATGTATTGCGACGACAGATCATCGGGTGGAAGGATTGGGCCTTAAAGAATCCTGCCGGGCTACGTAAACAGGAATTGCCGTGCAACTGACTGATGGACAATTAAGCAAGGTGGCTCAAGAATACCTGGACGCTGGGCTGTGCGTCCTGCCTGCGATCCGCATGGAAAAACGTCCGGCCATCGGTAAGTGGAAGCAGTTCCAGCAATGTATCCCTTCGCCTGCTGAATTGTCCGCATGGCAATGGAACGACGGACTGTGCATCATCTGTGGCAAGGTATCTGGCAACCTGGAGATCATCGACTTTGACGGAGGTGGTGAATTGCTGCCGGCTTGGTTGCGATCCATCCCCGATGATCTGCTCGATCAGTTGGTGATCGAGTCCACACCTTCCGGGGGTAGCCATGTGATCTATCAGTGCAACGTACCCATCAGCGGCAATCTCAAACTGGCCCAGCGTAAGACCGACGACACAGTTCAAACCTTGATCGAAACGCGTGGTGAAGGTGGGCTGTTCCTGTGTGCACCAACACCAGACTATGAATTGACGCAAGGTGATATCGCCGACCTGCCTATCCTCACGGAGGCCGAGCGTGATGTCCTTCTGGAAGCAGCTTGGCAGCTCAACGAGTATGTGTCCGAAGCAACTACCACAGGTGCAAATGTCAGTCGCACATTGGCAGAGAATTCAGACATGTGCGAATTGTCTTCGCCCAATGGCGATTGTGCGTCGGACAATTCGCACGATACGACGTGGCGAACCGACCGTCCCGGTGACGATTTCAACAAGCGTGGCGATGTGCGTGAATGGTTACTGAAGCACGATTGGGTGTTGGATCAACCCGGTGAAAACGAGCGTTGGCGTCGACCCGGCAAATCTATCAATCATTCAGCGACGCTGAAAAACGGCGTATTCTCCGTCTTCTCAACCAATGCTCATCCCTTTGAAGCACAAAAATATTATTCACCATTCCATGTCTACACGCTCTTGGAGCATGGTGGGGATTTTGCCGCTGCGGCTCGGACGCTTAGCGAGCTTGGCTATGGCAGTGTCGATTCGGCATCGAACAACGACGTCGATCTCACCGGCATCCTCAATCAATGCGCCAACAGCAAACCCATTGAGTCGTCATCTGATGACAAGCTGCCCATCGTCCGACTCAAAGATTTAATCACAACTTTCAATGGCTTACATAAACCCATCGTCCACGGCATGCTCCGCGAAGGCGAAACCATGAACATCATTGCCAGCCCGAAGATGGGCAAGAGTCTGCTGGTCTCCGGTCTGGCCATCTCAATTGCGACAGGTATGGACTGGTTTGGCATGAACGTCGAGCAAGGCCAGGTCCTGCACATTGATAACGAATTACATGTCCCAACCATCACGGATCGCTACCTGAAGATCACCAAGGCGATGAACCTGTCGCACCACCTGTTCAGCGACAACATCGATGTCGTCTGCCATCGCGGCAAACTCAAAGACCTGGTGGCCATGGGTTCGATGTTCGACAAGATCGAACCCGGTCAATACAAGCTCATCATCATTGATGCGTTCTATCGCGCGCTCCCTCAGGACACCGACGAGAACGACAACGGTGCCATTGCCAGTGTGTACAACCGGATCGATCACTATGCGGCCAAGCTGCAATGCGCGTTTGCGATGATTCACCACACCAGCAAAGGCAACCAGTCTGGCAAGGCTGTTACCGATGTCGGTGCAGGTGCGGGTAGCCAGTCACGCGCAGCCGACACGCACCTTGTCATCCGTCCGCATGAAGAGGATGACATCGTTGTGCTGGAAGCCGCCGTGCGTAGCTGGCCAGCCATGCCGCCCAAAGCGCTGCGCCTCGAGTGGCCTCTGTTCGTGCCAACAGAAGAAGTGGATACGTCCGCGCTGCTTGGCTCAGCCAAACCCAAGTCACAGACTCAACCGAAACTCAGCGAGATCACCCTTGAGCAATTCGTTGACCAGTGCATTGCCATCAATGATCCATGCACCAAGCAGTCCATTCATTATGAAGCTGCCCAACAGTTGAAGCTGTCAGAACGCAAAGCCGACGAGATGCTCGACCTGGCTCTGGACCGCAATCTGGCAGCCAGAATCCGTGTCGGCGCGCCGTACAAATACATCAAGTGCCGTGGCGATCACAGTGGTGACAAGGCCCTGTTAGTCGCCGCTGTCATGGCCCACAACCCCGACGCACCCTTGCTGGAGATCGCCGAAAAGGCGGGTGTTTCCGAGCGATATCTGCGTCAGATCCGCAACGAAAAATAAGGACTTACGACCGGCACTCAGAAAAGTGCCGATTTTGGCCAGTTCCGGTCCCAGTTCCGGTTTTGAAAGTTTTAAGACATGAAAAATAAAACTTTTAAAAACGGCAACCTCATTTTGTCAGGCGCTTTTGTCGGCGCGCGAATAAAAGCGACCTGGTTCCGGTCACTTTTGAATTTACAAGTGTTGAAAATAAACAGCTTACAAAACTTTTGGACCGGCATTATGGGGCGGAACTCTCACACTTCTACCCCCTTACGGGGGTATGGGACGTTTTGAAACCGTCCCCATACCCCGTAAGGCAAGGGGGATCACGTCACGCGCGTCGACCTTGGCCCCACGTTGGCGTGTGTACCACAGGGGGATTGAGGGTAGCCATGGGCGGCCTCTGGCGCAGGTGGCCACAGGGGCCAAACAGGGCCGACCAGGCAATGGTTCCTTCCCCCTAAGGGGCTTTTGATGGCGGTGGAACGAGCCGTCCAGTTAGACAGACTTGCCGAAAAACGCGCCGCAAAACATTTAGTAATCAACTCATCATTTTCAAAGGAAAAGTATGACCGCAACCCAAGACATCGTTACTTCAAATTTCAAAGTCGAGCTTCGCAAGATTGAAGACGTCAAGCCATACGAACGTAACCCGCGTTTGAATGACAAGGCCGTGGATGCCGTGGCCGCGTCACTGTCGGAGTTCGGCTTTCGACAGCCTATTGTCGTGGACGAAGACGGTGTGATCATCGCAGGCCACACGCGCTGGAAAGCTGCAACAAAACTTGGCTTGGCCAAAGTGCCCGTGCATGTGGCCACTGACCTGACACCGGATCAGGTGCGTGCCTATCGTCTTGCCGACAACCGCACTGGGGAAATCGCCGAATGGGACATGTCGATCCTGCCTATTGAACTCAACGATCTGCGTGAAGGTGGATTCGACATGGACATTTTGGCCTTCGATGAGGAGGAGTTGGGACAGTTGATGAGCCAGGCTCAGGGTGTGACGGAAGGTTTAACTGATCCTGATTCGATTCCCGAACCACCCGATGCCGCAACCACTCAGCCTGGTGATATCTGGATTCTTGGTAACCATCGACTGATGTGCGGTGACAGCAGTTCTCCTGACGACTTGGATCGCCTGTTGGATGGTGCAACTATTGATCTATTTTCAAGCGATCCGCCGTACAACGTGAAAGTTGAGCCTCGCAGTAACACCGCTATAGCAGCGGGTTTAAGCTCATTTGGAGATAAGAAA
>MDTD01113823.1_pt1 | contig 11391 bp, 11 predicted proteins | sample 811221 | NCBI WGS metagenome assembly MDTD01 (sample SAMN05326646, study PRJNA326480) | marine metagenome | isolation source: seawater | place: Pacific Ocean: South West | collected 2011
CACCTCTATTACCAAAACCTGTATCAACTGTCCCAGAACCGTAGACAAATTTTTTGACTCCATCCCTATAATACTGTGAAACTAGAATATCTCCATTTCCATCAGCATCAGCATCGTAAGGGTAACGCATACTTGCAGTACCTCCGCTCATTCTCCATCCCATACTTCCAGATTTATCTAACATCAAAAGAACATTTGCAGGTACATCTCCTATTCCTGAACCTGGAGGCAATGCCTTTGAAAAAGCGTTATTAATAATTGCCAAAAAAATTAAAGAGACAGAGAAAAATAATTTACTTAATTTCATTGTTGCTCCTTGAGCTGTTGTTCTTCAAGATTTTGCATGTATTCCATAAGTTTAGTATCTAATTCAGGGCTAGATATATAAATCTGTTCATTAATAATTCCATCATCGTTTGGAATTCTTTGATAAACATAAAATTTATTATTTTTATCTATTACTTCAAAACCAGAGAATGCACGTGGATTATCTGGAGTTTCAAAATTTCCATAATTCTTCTTAAAATAATTCATCATTATCAAACTTTCAGAAACTATATTTCGGTCATCATTTAACGCGATCATATTAATTGCAACAAGTTCATCATTTAAAAATTTGTATTCAACCGCAACCTCATTTAAGTTCTGATCAGGACATATATCATCCGCTAAAATTCCATAAATATCAAAATTTTCATACTCTAAAGGCAAAGGAGGTCCTGTAAAATTTAAACTTTCAAATGTGTCTCTTTTTACCCCAAGCTCTACTTTAAAATTACAAGCAGAATATGAATAGCTAAATGAAAGTGCGAATATGATTAATAATTTAACAAATAATTTCATAGATAAAGATAAATTAACATATCATACAATTATTAATGTATGATGACACATTTATTTTGGTAATACAACAGTACTTTCTAAACCAACAACTATAGGATCCTCAGGATCTTTCATAATTCCACAACCATAAACTCTATATGCCATACCGTCTGCCCCTAGATTATTTGCCCCTTTTTTAACACTACCTCCTGACCCTCTAAAAGGCGCAGATCCAATTTTTACTATAAAGTAATCATAATAAAATTTTTTTAATTTTTCCGCTTCTTTTGAATAATCTTGAGCTTTATTTCCAAAACTGTCAGTTAATAACTTTCCAAAGTTCCAACTCTCAGCTGTTACAACTTTTATGCTAGCTCCAATTATATCTGAGAAACTATCGAAACATAATTTGTCAGTATCTAACCAGTTATCCTTACTTAGCTGTGAGGCCCTATAATTTATTTTATTCATGTCGCCTGTAAATGTTATTTTATCATCAGGCAATTTTCTTTTTGAAGTATCTCTTTCATTTGTAGATGTATCATAAGGACCCAAGTATTGATTTAAGAGATATTTTTCTCCCTCTAGTAGAGCTGTTTCTGCAACATAAAAGGTTTGCTGGTATTCATCATTTACATTATTGCTGGTATGATCACCTGCAGATATTACTATAAGAGCTCCTCCCATAAGAGACATTGCAAGTAACAAGACTAAAGATAATACTAGAGCAAAACCTTTTTCGCTATTTTTTTTCATTGTAGACCCAAATTCCTTGCATAAGCAGTTACTATTATTGTATCTCTAAAATATCTATCTTCATCCTTTCTTGTTCTATCACTATTGCTCATTGCCTCTTTAGCTCTTTTAGCCATAGTTCTAAAAAAAGGCTTGGTGGACCTAATAGATATTGCGATATCAACAGTTTTTATTTTGTACAATTTATTTTTATTTGCATTGCTAGGAGACGGTGCAGGATCTATTAATATACCTTTATCATCAATGGGATTAAAAACCATATCCTCTATATAATCAGCTACCTTTTGTTTTTCAAAAGTAAAATCATCACCATCAGTATTTGGGTTATCCCAGCCCGAACCTTTCCAAACTTTCACAGTTTTGAAAATTGCAAATCCATCAACTGTATCATAACCACCTGACTTATTTTTACCTTTAGCTCTATCCTCTATTTTTGATCGTTCACAATGATAAGAAACTTTATATTTTTTATAAATAAAATTTTGTTTACTGTCATAGTAACCTCCACCATAAACTATATCTAAAGAGTCACATTCTTTACCAAATTTACTTTTATTTGGTTTTGTAATCACTATAGGCGCATGCTCAGTAGTATTGGTTTGAATGTTATCTCCAAAGTATCTAAATCCTGCGTTACGAATATCTCTTACTATCATTGATACAAGATCTCTTCCTTGAGATGAAATCTTAGCTCTATCAGTTACTTTGGAATAAGAATTATTTACAGCATTATAAGCCGTATACATTGCTCCCATCATTAAAACTGATATTACAATACCAATGAGTATTTCAATTAATGTTACACCAGAGTTATTTTGTAATTTCTTTTGCATTAATCAATTTGAAAATACAGAACTTTAGTTTTTGAAACAGGCTCTTTATTTTGTCCTATAGTTTGCGATTTTCCTGTTGCAATCCCAACTTCTAGTCGTCCAAAATACCTCTCTAAATATATTCCAACTTGGGGACTATTCTGTTGATGACCTTTAAATTTTTTTGTGATGTTAAATTTACATGGTCTATTACGTTTAGATAAATTTGATTTGGAAACAACACTATTATTACATAAGGTAAAAACATTTAATATTTTTTTATCATAAGTTTCACCTTTACTATTTGTGGCACATTTTAATCTTTTTTGCGAAAATCTATGTTCCCATTTATGTTTTTTATTACCTAAAGCAAAATCATCTGGTTTTGTTCTTGATGGACCAGTTTTTGCACAGGAATTTATATTAAATGTTGGTTTTTTTGATCCACTTACATGCTCATCATTATACAATTTATCCTTAAAATTTATTGACTTATCACCAGATGAATTTTTCTCTGAAATAAAATCTTCTGCCACCATCGTCATAAGCAAGTTTGCCTTAGATCTATCGCTTGATACTCCAATTGAAGACACAGAATATTGAACCATTTGAAATACAGATACAAATCCTATTCCTACAATAACAGTTGCAACGAGGGCCTCTACTAATGTTAGACCCTTCTCCGATTTTCTCTTAATTCCTAATCCATTCATCGCCATTAAATTTATATTTTTGTATTTGACCAAATCTACTCCATTCAATCAAGTACGCAGGTTTTGTCAAACCAGCACTCTTTTTTAGAGGACACTTACCCCCACTAGTTTTAGCAAGATCCGAATTACAAACAATAATAAACCTGTTATGATCATTTTTTTCAAAAATTAAATTTCTTTGTGAAAGTCCAGAACTAGTTGAGTAATGTGCCGCATTCTTTGAAAAACAAACCGAACTAGTTGAAGCAAGATGTGTTACTACTCCTTTAACAGTTATCTTTTGAATTTCAGGGTTACCTCCTAAATTTGATTTCCAGTCATCATTTTTTAAACTACAAATAATTTGAGTGTTTTGTGAATTTCTTTTTTTTAATAATCTGGTGTAACCCTTTCTCTGCAAGCCTCTTGTATGAAATGTCGTTTCATTACTACCTTGTGGAATAATCATAAATTGAACAAACGAATAGTTTCCTCTTTGAACCGATGCAGTTATAGTTGATAGCATTGTTGAAACTCGCTCAGCACCTTTTCTAACATCTCTATCTTTGCTCCAGCTGCTAAAATTTGGATAAGCAACGGCAGATACAATCATTACTATTGCCACAACAACTAGTAATTCTAAAATTGTAAAACCTTTAATGCTCTGATCTTGCTGCACCTGGATCTATCTTTCCTGATTTAGCTAATTCTTCGAGAGATTTTTCCATAGTAATCATACCATCTCTGACTGCAGTTTGCATGATACTTGGTATCTGGTGTATTTTTGCTTCTCTAATTAAATTTTGAATTGGTGCGGTACATTTCATAATTTCAAAAGCGCCAACTCTTCCAGCTCCATCTCTTGTTTTTAGTAATCTTTGAGTAACCACCATTTTGAGTGAAGTAGATATTTGTGCTCTAATTTGTTCTTGTTGTTCAGGAGGAAAAACATCTATTATACGATTAATTGTACTTGGTGCACCGCTTGTATGCAAAGTTCCAAAAACTAGGTGACCAGTCTCAGCAGCAGTTAATGCAAGACTTATCGTTTCAAGATCTCTCATTTCTCCAACTAAAATAACATCAGGATCCTCTCTTAAAGCAGCTTTTAATGCTGCCGCAAATGTCTCAGTTTGTTTTCCTACCTCTCTATGCGAAATTATACTTCTATTATCTTGGTGTATAAATTCAACAGGATCTTCTACAGTTATAATATTTGCTGTTCTAGTTTTATTTATTTCATTTACAATTGCTGCAAGAGTTGTAGACTTTCCAGAACCTGTTGGACCAGTAACTAAAACGAGCCCTTTATGAAAATCTACAATATCATAAAGCGCTTGTGGTAAACTAAATTGATCCATATCTGGAATTTTACTTTCCACTCTCCTACAAACACATGCAGGGCCTTTTATTGTTTTATAAAAATTTGCTCTAAATCTTAAACCGCTTAAAGTCACTGACGTGTCAAGCTCATGTGTTTTATCAAATTTGTTTAATTCTTGCTCACTGCAATTCATACTTAATAGATCTTTTAAATCTTGAGCTGTAACCATTACATCAGGAACTTTTATTATTTCTCCAGTTTGTCTATACGCTAATGGAGCACCAGATCTTATGTGAAAATCTGATATTTTTTTGTTATCTTTTGCTAATTCTTCTAATTTTTCAAACATTCAATATAGATACTATAAAAATTACTTATTAAAGACTCTATTTTTTTTTAAATTAATAATGTATAACACTATTTTATTCTAGTAAAAGTTGAGTATTTAGTTAAAGTTTACATTATAAATTTATGAAAAATCCTTTTGCTAACTTAAGCCTGTTCAAAAAAAAAGATAAAGATAAAGAAGCATCCAGCGCACCTATTCCAAAGTCAGACAAGCCCAAAAAAGACAACTTTTTTAGCAAGCTTTTAAAAAATAGGCTTGGAAAAGCATCAGTTCAGGGAGAAGAAATTTTGGGAGTTGAATTAACAACAAATGAGATAAGATTGGCACAAGTTTCAAGCAACAAATCAAATCAATGGGTTTTAGATAAATTTTACGTTCATAAATTTGAAGGTATCGATGAAAATGGAACAGTATTAGAAAATCAAGATAAGATTGCAGACGAATTAAAATTAGCAATTCAAAAATCTAAAGTCTCTACTACTAATGCAGCTATAGCTATACCAGTTACAAGTGCAATTATAAGAGTAGTAACCGCTCCTTTAATGACTGACGAAGAATTAAAAAAAGCTATAGACACAGATTCACTGTGGGAAAATCTTGTTCAGCTAACTGATAATTTAAACGATTATTCAATATTTCATCAGGTGATTAATAAAGATGAAAAGGGAAATACGATGGATATATTATTCGTTGCATCAAAATTATCAGATATTAATAGCTATACAGCAATTATTAAAAAATCTGGACTTAACGCAGTAATAATTGATGTTAAATGTTTTGCATTAAAATCAGCAGTGGACCAAATAAATCAAATTGCAGGATCAATTGAGGACTCTAATTTAACAGCGGTATTAGAATTTGGTTTAGATGAAAATTATGTAATGATACTTTATGATAATAATCCAATCATTACAGATATATTTATAAGATCTCAAGATCGTAAAACACTCCAGGACAGTAATAATCAAGATGAGATGGATGCACTCGTTAGAAGATATATGACACAAGTAAAGCAAGCAGTCCAAGATTTTGAGACAAAATATGAGAAAAGAATTAGAAACTTGAAAGTAACTTCCAATCTATCAAATGTTGATGATTACTTAGCAAGCTTTAGAAAAAATATGGTCAATACGGGATATAATTTATTCGATCCTTTTGATGGAATTAAAATACCAGCGCAGTTAGAGAATGATGTAAAATTTAGTAATCCATCTTACTTTTCAACAGTAATGGGATTAGCATTCAGAAAGCTTGATGTATTCGGTTATTACAAGTTTGTAACAGCAGTAAAAAATATTAACCTTTTGCCTAATAGAGACAACATGATTGCTCAAAAAAAAGCTAAGGCTTTCTCAAATTTTGCATTTAAAGGTGTTGTAGGTATTGTTGCTGTTATATATATAATTTTATTTGGATTTTCTTTTTGGCAAATCACAGATCTCAATAAAAAAATTCAGGGTTACGAACAGGTTGTTCAAACTCATCAGGAAAGAACAGAACTAAGAGATAAATTTTTGAAAGAAAAAAGAATGATGGATAAATCTCTTCAACTTAGTAATTCAATAAAGTCTAATAAAACTGTAAGTTTTAGAGTTCTGGCACAGATAGCTTCAGCAGTGCCAAAAAGAGTAAAATTTAGTTCTATTGAATATAATGGATCAGATTTAATAATGATAGAAGGGACTGCATTTAGTGATCAGGATATTTTAAAATTAATTAGCAATTTAAACAACAAAAAATTAATTGCCCAAGCATCTTTAGCTAGCATGTCTCTTCCCGAACAACAGGATAGTCAGACTAGAAAAGGTTTTGTTGTCGCTTGTGTTTTGGAGGCCGTTTAATGGATTTGAAGAATATAACGATGACAGATCTAAAAGAAAAACTTGCAACAGTTGATAAAAAAATTTTAATAAAATTTGGAGCAGGATTTGGCGCAGTACTCATATTTCTAATTATTTATTATGCAATATTAAATCCTATGGTCAAAGAACGAAAAGCAAAATTTAATGATAAAATTAAAAAACAAAATGAGATAGTTGAATTAGAAGATAACATAATTACTTTAAAGAAAACTATAGAAAAAAATAAACCTCAATTTGAAAAAACTTCTACATTATTTCACACAAAAGCAGAAGTTGAAGGCCTTTACGAAAGTTTGAGTGAACATGCTGCAGTTAACGGTCTTGTAATATCTAAGATTGAGAAAAAAGACCCTAAACCAGTATTGAAGCCTGGTGAAGCTCAGCAATCAGCACAGAATTTACAACAAGAAGCAATTTCTTATTATCAAATTCCTGTAGATTATGAGATTAAAGGTAATTTTCTGGGATACATAAAGTTTAAAAGAGCAGTATCAAAACAACAAAAAATGTTAAATTTTGACAAAGAGACAATAAGTATAGTACAAAACGATTCAACTGGAGCGATTGTTGCGAGAGGAGAATTGACAATTGTGGGAATGCCTGATGAATTTTTTTAGATTATTTATAATCATATTATTTTTTTCTTATAGCGGGATAAGCTATTCAGAAAATCATGACAAAAAACAAGAGGTTTTGGATCAAGTAAAAGATATAGCTAAAGAATTACAAGAAGAAGAAGAGGAAGTACCCCTGAATGATCCTTTTGCTGGAAATGAAGGAACCAGTGGTTCAAATTCAAACATACCAGATGATGAGAGAGATAATCAATTTAGTTTGTACAATTTTAAATTAGCTGGTTTGATTTCAGGAAAAGATTATAGTTATATTTCTTTAGTAAACTCAAGCGGTGAAGTGATGACACTAACTCTTGGACAATATTTGGGAAAAATACAACTGGTAGATTTAAGATTGAATGAAGCAATTTTTAAAAAAGAAGATGATACTTACATAATCATAGATTTTAACAATTTAATAAGAGAGACAAATGAATATTAAGAAAATTTATACTTTAGCTTCATTAATACTTATTGCTTTTATTTTAAATGGATGTGGACCAAATTCAAAATTTGGAAAAAAATATGATAAACCTTTTAAACATAATGTTCCTTTAATTAAAGATAAGGAAGTTGTTAATTCAGGTAAATCTGAGATATCTAAAACTTTGGAGATGGGTCCTAAACCAGTAGAAGGTGACACTAAAAAATTAGGAAAAAGAAAAAAAATCTCTTCAGAAACGCAAAAAAATTATTTAATAATTTCTGATGATTATCCTCAGCTTAAGCAAAGAGTTACTCTAAAATTTAAAAATTTAGATTACAAAGAGACAATGAAATTAATGGGAAAAATCGGAGAAATTAATATTTTAGTAGGCGATGAAGTTGCAGGGGCAATATCTGCAGAGCTTGTTGATGTACCGTGGGATAAGGCATTTCAAGCATTATTAGATATGAAAAATTTTGCCTCTGATGTTGATACAGCAAGTAATTTGATTAGGGTTCATTCACCTGAAACATTAACAAATCAAGAACAATATAAATCTGAAAGAGCGGCAGCAGTTAAGAAGAAAGTTGAGTTAGAGGACAGTGTTGAACCAATATATTCAGAAATTTTTAGATTGTATTACATAACACCTTCTCAAGCTAAAAAAACAATTGAAGAGTTATTTACCCAATCATCTGGAGGAAACGCTGTCAGCCCAGTTACAATAACAGAAGAAACAACTACAAGATCAATCATAGTTAGAGGTAAGGAAAAAGATCTTGATGTTGTCGACAAAGTTATAAGAGAAATTGATATTAGAACAAAACAAGTTTTAATTGAAGCATTTATTGTTGAGGCAAATTCAGATTTTGAAAGAGCTCTAGGAACAAGACTTGGCGGTAAATATATGAGAGGTGGAAAAACTATTGGAGGTATGGGAGGAGGTTCAAGTGGTAATGATGAGGTATCCGAACCTGCTTTGGGAGATGCAAGCGACTCATTCGGAAACTTTCCAATTTCTGGACCAACAAGTGGTATTGGAATATTAAAAAGAACTGGATCTGCAATTTTGAAAGCAGAAATAACAGCATTAGAAAGTATGGGAATGGGTAAAACAATTTCAAATCCAAAAGTTTTTACATTGGATAATCAACTAGCCACAGTTACTCAAGGAGAAGAAATTCCCTATCAAACTCAGGCGGATGGTTCTGTTTCAACTTCATTTAAAGAAGCTGCATTAAAATTAGAGGTAACTCCAAGTATTATTGGAGATGGTAACGTATTACTTACTATTAAAGTAAATAATGACACCCCAAATAGATCTGCAAGCTCAGAGGAACCTCCGATCAATAAAATGGAGATTGTTACAAGATTATTAGTTGCAGATGGTGATATTGTTGTGATTGGTGGAATTAAGAAAAATATTTTAGCTAATAGTAAAGACCAATTACCAGGAATAGGCAATGTTCCTGTTATAGGCAACCTCTTTAAGAATAATCAAAAATCTGATAATCTTGATGAATTATTAGTGTTTATAGCACCAAGAATTTTGTAATGATAAATATTAGTAGAGAGTCAGAAATCAATTTGATTAATATACTTATTGATCAAGATATAATATCAGGGAAAGATCTTGCTGAAATTAAAAAGGTTTCAAGTGATGGAAATAAATCACAATTAGATGCAGTTTTTGAATTAAATCTAACCGATGAGCAAAAGATTTTAGATCTTTTAGTCCAAGATCAATCCTTAGATGTAGTCGATTTAAAATCTATTCCCATCACAGAAGAATTAAAAGCAGTTCTACCTTCAAACTATATAAATATGAATTTTATAGCACCTTTCAAAATTGAGGGAAAAGTTTTACATATTGCAATTTCTGATATTTCAAAATTAAGCTTAATGAGAAATCTACGAACCATAACAAAAATGGATATTGAATTACACGCTGCAAAGGTAACTGATATTTCAAATTTTGTTGATCAATTATTAGCTGGTGGGGAAAATACAATTTCAGATATGAGGCAAACAAATGCTGAAAAAACTAAAACATTTGATTATGATGTTGATGAACAAGCTGAAGTTTTAGAAAAACCTCCAGAAGAAGACATTGAGGCAATAGAGAACGAGTCTGAAGTTATCAAATTTAGTACTGCAGTTGTTGCAGAAGCTATAAAGTCAGGTGTATCTGACATTCATATTGAACCCTATAGATTTACTTCTAGGGTGAGATATAGGCTTGATGGAATTTTACAAGAACAAGAACAGTTTAAAAAATTCTTACATTCAAATTATGGTGCAGTTGTAACTAGATTTAAAATTATGGGAAAATTGGATATTGCAGAGAGACGACTTCCTCAAGATGGAGCGATACCTTTCAAAATTGATGGAAAAGTTGTAGATCTTCGACTTTCAATATTACCAACTGCAACTAATGAAAGAATAGTAATGAGGGTTTTAAATAAAGATGCAGGAGATATTAGTTTAGAGCAATTAAATTTTGAAGAGACCGACTTAAAAAATTTAAGAAAAGCAATTCATGGTACTCAGGGTTTAGTTTTAGTTACTGGACCAACTGGATCAGGAAAAACAACGACACTTTACAGTATTTTGAAAGAAGTTTCTAAACCTCATTTAAATATTTTAACCGCCGAGGATCCAGTAGAATATGAACTTGATGGAGTAGGCCAAGTTCAGATAAAAGATGATATTGGTTTTAATTTTTCAACTGCTTTGAGATCATTTCTAAGACAAGATCCAGAGATAATTTTAGTTGGAGAGATGAGAGATAAAGAAACTGTAGATATAGGTTTAAAAGCTGCTCTTACAGGTCACTTAGTTTTTAGTACACTCCACACTAATGACGCTCCAAGTACTATCACAAGATTGCAGAATATGGGTACTCCTGATTATTTAATAAGTGCAGCAGTAAGTTTAGTATTAGCACAAAGACTAGCAAGAAAAACCTGCTCGGAGTGCAGAGTTCCTGATGATGATATTACACCTAAAGCATTAGCAGACTTTGGATTTACTGTGGAACAAGCCTCAAGAGCAAAAGTTCAGAAGGGTAAAGGATGTCCAAAGTGCAAAGATACAGGATATAAAGGTAGAATGGGTATTTATGAAATATTAAATGTTACTAAACCTATTAAAGAAGCAATTTTAAGAAAAGCAACAACTCCTGAGCTAAAAGAAATTGCAAGCAACGAGGGATTTAGAACCATGCAAGATATGGGTAGAGAATTAATTCTCACAGGAGATTTAAACTTTAGAGAATTCGACAGAGTTTTATCTGGAGAGTAATATGTCATCTGAAACATTTACTTATAAAGGGATATCAGGTGGAAAATACATCGAGGGTGAAATAGAAGCACTTAATCAAGAAGAAGCATCCTTTAAATTAAAAGAGCAAAAAATAATAATAACTAATTTAATCAAGACAAAAAAAAAGAAAGTAGCTAAGGAAAAAGGGAAAAAGAAGGGTTTTTCTTTTGGAAAAAAGAAAGTAACTCCACAAGATGTAATGCTATTTTCCAAGCAATTTGCAACTATGGTAAAGGCTGGCTTGCCTATTTTAAATGTCTTAACAATGTTGAGAGATCAAATAGAACATCCAACAATGAAGGAAATTATTGAAGAAATTAGAAAAAGCTTAGAAGGTGGAATTACTTTATCTAAATGTTTTGAAAAATACCCAAAGATATTTGACAATATATATATAAATTTAATCAAA
>MDTD01068891.1_pt1 | contig 11390 bp, 8 predicted proteins | sample 811221 | NCBI WGS metagenome assembly MDTD01 (sample SAMN05326646, study PRJNA326480) | marine metagenome | isolation source: seawater | place: Pacific Ocean: South West | collected 2011
CTTCAATTATCACGGGAAAATGTTTGATTTAAATCGAAATATTTTATTTGCCATTGTCCTTGTCATCACAGTTAAGATGATTTACCTGACCTTTAAGGCCATGAGAGAGGGCAAGAAAGGTGGTACGATATTTTTCTTTGGAGAAACTTTTTTAGTCTTAACTGTTTTAAATGATTTGATGAATTCCAAAGGTCTCCTTCCAACTGTCGGTACAGTGTATTTGGGTATGGGAGTATCCACTTTTGCCATTGTAATAATCGCAATAAATAACTACACAAACACGTACATACAAAACCAAAATCTTCTAGTTGATTTAAAAGCGTTAAATGATGGCTTGGAGGAAAAGGTTAAAGAAAGGACAAGAGAGTTAGCTGAAAAAAATGAAGATATAAATACGATGCTCCATAATTTACCGCAAGGGGTTCTTACTGTAATTAAAGGTAATATTATTCACAAAGAATACTCATCTTATTTAGAAGAAATTTTTGAAACTAAGGATATTGCTGATAAAAATGCTATTGAGTTTCTTTTTGGAAACTCAACTTTAAGCAGTGATCAAATATCCCAAGTTAGAACGACAGTAGAAAACTTTATTGGTGAAGACATGCTTAACTATGAGGTTAACGAAGAGCTTCTTATAAAGGAAATCTGTATTAAGAATCCTAATTCTGATTCAGAGAAATATTTAGAGCTGTTGTGGTCCCCGATCCACTCTGTTGACGATGAAGATACATTAGAAAAAATACTAGTGTGTATCAGGGATATAACAAAAATTAAGGCCCTTACCGCTGAAAGTGAGGAGCAAAAGAAAAAGATAGAAATGATTGGACAAATTCTTAAAGTGTTACCAGATGACTTTGGCGAATTTATAGGTTCTGCAAATAAATACATAAAAGAGAATACAGAGTTAATAAAAGAGAAAGGTGAGTTGCCTCCTATTGGAGTTATGGAGCAATTATTTAGAAATATGCATACGATAAAAGGAAATGCTAGAACTCATGACTTCGTTTATGTATCTAATGCAGCTCATGAAGCAGAGCAAGAGTATGATCAGCTTAGAAAAGGTCTTAAGAAGGAGTGGGACCCTAGTTTACTGATTTTACACCTAGAAGACTTGGAAGATGCGTTAAAAATATATGAGGATGTTCATGATAACGTGTTAGGCAGAGGAAAAGGAGATGGGGGTAGCGCATCAGAAGGGAGTGGAAAAATTAAAGAAGATATTAATGAAATCTTAAACTTAGTTAATGCTGCAAATCCAGACAACCCTAATAAAATTCGACAAGATTTACAGGTGGTTTCTCAAAGACTATTTAATTTATCGGCAGTCAATTTAGAACAAATATTGTCCAATTTAATCAAGTCACTAGAGTCACTTGCAGAGGATTTAGAAAAAGAAGTACCAGAAGTTGTATTAGATGACGGTGGAATCCTATTCAATTATGAGAAATCTTCAGCGATGAAAGATATTTTTACTCATATTGTTAGGAATTCGATAGATCATGGCATAGAAACTCCTGAGGAAAGGAAGAAAAAAGGAAAGAATTCAAAAGGGAAAATAACAATCACAGGATCTGAAGAGGAAAACTTTAACAAAATCATTGTTAAAGATGACGGTCAAGGCCTTAATATACAAAAAATTAAAGAAAAGGCTATTGAATCAGGTCAACTTAAAGAGAGTGGTAATGAAGACCCTCAAACCCTAGCAAATATGGTTTTCTTGTCCGGTGTTTCAACGGCAAAAGAGGTTACGGATGTATCTGGTCGTGGTGTTGGTATGGACGCAGTGAAATCATTTTTAAAAGGGATGGGCGGAGATATTGAAATTGAGTTTTTAAACGATGATAGAAATAATGGTGACATGATTTCTTTCTGCTGGATCATTAAGATTCCACGAGATTCTACAACTCAAGGTGTTCTTAGTTCAAAACCTGCTTGATTTTAGTGGTTATTTTTAGTAGTTATAAACACTAGAGTCTAAGAGTTCTTACTATCAAATATTTACCTTACTAGGCGATTGAAATGTATGATTTTATAGTCATAGGTGCTGGATACGGTGGATTGACAGCTGCATCTCTATTAGCAAAATCAAATAAAAAAGTCTTAGTTTTAGAATCACATTATTCTATAGGAGGATGTGCCGGTTTCTATAAGCGAGAGGGCTTATTATATGATGTAGGTGCCACGACACTATCTGGATTCGATTACAATGGACCTCTTGATAGAATTGAAAAAGAGTTAAATTTTCAGCTTAAAAAAAAGAGAGTCGATCCAGGGATGGTGATCCATTTTAAAGGGAAAAAAATACTTCGGTATAGAAACTTTAACAAATGGATTGATGAGCTAAATAAACACTTTCCGGGTATAAATCATGAAAAAATATGGAAGAAAATCGAAAAAGTAAGCAAATTGGCTTGGGGGTTATTATCTGAAGTTCCACTTTTTCCTCCAGCAGAGATTAAAGACCTTTTTTCTTTTATCGGTAAGAATACAGGCAATTATCTAGCACTTCTACCAAGTCTTCTTAAGAGCTTTAAAAGTTGTCTTCCAAAGGATGCTTCCAACAATGAGGACTATATTAACTTCCTAGATGAAATTTTAATGATTACAGCTCAGGAAAAATCAGACAAAGTACCTTATTTGTTGGCTGCATTAGGATTGAATTACCCAAAGGATACTTTTTATTCATATGGAGGAATAACCTCTATGGGTCATGAAATAGAAAAAAAAATCAAGGAATTTAAAGGTGATGTCAAAAAAAGAAGAAAAGTTTTTTCTATAGAAAAAAAAGAGTCAAATATTTTTAGTGTTAAAGCTGAATTCAATAAGAAAACTGAAGTTTATGAAAGTAAAAATATAATTAGTAATATTCCAATTTGGAATTTTGCTAATATATGTGGTGGTGCATTTAAAAATAAAATGAATATAGTCTCAAAAAAATATAGTAAAAGCTGGGGAGCAATGACTTACTATTTCTCAGTTAAATTTAACAAAGATTTAGGCTCACTCTATCACCAAGTTCATTCAAATGAATTGAAAAACTTCATTCAATCTGAGTCTTTATTTTTTAGCTTTTCTGAAAAAGATGACTTAAGTAGAAGTAAAAATGGATTTCAAACTGTAACTGTTTCTACCCATATTTCAATCGACTTGTTTAAAGAACAAGACTTTTACGGAGATAATAAAGCCAAAATAAAAAGATTTGAAAACATTGTGTTAAATACTTTTAAAGAAAATTTTAAAAAATTTGAAATTTTGGAAATAGGTAAAGGTGAAGTGGGCACTCCAGCAACCTTCGAAAAGTATACGAATAGATTTGAAGGAAGAGTTGGTGGAATACCACATATTTTGGATTATTATCCCTTTTCATACCCAAAAAATGCTACACCTGATCCGAATATTTTTCTTGTGGGAGATACTGTTTTTCCTGGGCAAGGGGTTGTCGGAGTCATTTCAGGGGCTTTTTCTGTTGTCTATAGAATTTTGAAAAATGAAAAATCTTAATCAATACAAGCTCTACCCTAAGGGAACTTAGTCTCTAAAGCTTCTAATTAAATTGTCTTTTTCTTTCCATTTTTGATAAATCCAACTTTTAATTTCGTGAGGAGGAGTTTCTTTCTCCAAAGTTAACTGTCTTACATAAACATAGATATGAGAAATATTACCACTTAATAAGTCCCAAAAATTGATTTTAGTTTTGGGATATAAAAGTGTTATATCGACGATCTTTTCGTACTCAATATTAGTTTTAAGGAGTGTCGTTAAAGCGCCTATTTTAGGCTTTAAAAGATACTTGAATGGTGATTCTTGCCTCCTTCTTTTTGTGTTCGAAAAACGAGTTCCCTCTGGATAAATAAAAAAAGAAATAGGCCTATCTCCTAAGGTTTTAGCGTTTTCAAGGATTTTTTTCTTATCTTTGTCCAACTTATTTCTACTTAATAAAGGAAAATTATATGCCCAGCTTATGATTCCTACGAAAGGTATGTACTTTACTTCCTTTTTTGATAAAAAACGGAAGGGTGGGATAACATCGTTCATTACACCTTGGTTGATGAAGCTATCAGACCAAGACGCATGATTTGAGACAACTAAGTAATTTTTTGAGTACTCGAGCCTAGTATCGCCTTGAATTATAATATAGATATTTAGAATTTTTTTAAAGACCCCCGTATTTACTGCAACTGCTAGTTGATAAATTCTGTCAAGTTTTTTTTCCAATGCTTCACTTTTATGAATAGCTTTAAAAGTGGCCAAAAAAACTAGGAGAGTTGTCCAGAAAAACATATTAATAAAAATTAATAATGCAACGGGTGGTCCTATAATTATTCTTCTGATTACTCTGAGCATTTTGTTCTTTTGATTAAATTTTTAAAGTTTTGTTAAACAGTTTTTCAAAGGATACCGAAAATTTGTCATAGGGGAAACTGATTAAATGAACTTTAGGTCTTACCTTATATTTATAATCACTTTTTGTTTATTTTCCAGCAATTTACTCGCTGAGCAAAAAGTAATTCTTTTAGATGGAAAAGATGTTTATGATGTAGGTTATGAAATTTCAATTTTTGAGGATTCTTCTAATAAACTGACAATTAATGATGTTACAAAAAAGAAATTTCGCTCCAAGTACATTTCTAGTAAAACAAAAATACCAAATATTGGAATTTCAAGATCATCTTTTTGGATCAGGCTCAAAATAGAAAATAAAAATCATCCTTCTAATGTCTGGTTACTGGCATTTGAACAAGTTTGGTGCGATTACGTTGAGCTCTATAAAAAAATTTCAGGAAATTGGAAAGCCGTTACTAAGACAGGAGATCGAAGGGCCTTTTCAACAAGAGATGTTAAAAACAGAAATTTTGTTTTTAATATTAGACCTGAAAAGGGAACAACTTATTATCTTAAAATTAAATCTGATGATGGTATTCAAATCCCACTTAAGCTTTACTCGCCGATAGCATTTTCAGAGAAAGAGAATTTTAAGATGGCCGGATTTGGATTCTTTTACGGAATTATGTTTGTTATGATTTTTTATAACCTTTTTGTTTACTTATCTACAAAAAGTGTAAGCTACCTTTATTATATCTTATATATATCTTCATACACATTACTAAATATGGCATCTAATGGTTTGGGATTTCAATTTCTATACCCAGATTGGATTTGGTTTCAAAATGAAGGTTTTCTTTTGAGAGCTTCTCTAACTGCTCTTTTTCTTATCTTTTTTACTATAAATTATTTAGGGGTTAATAAGTCCACACCAGTAATACATAAGTTTTTTATAATTTTAACTTATTTAGCCATTGGCTTTTTAGTAGGATCCTTTTTTCCTTTTTATAAATATCTATTAACCCCATTTTATTTTTTCTTAGTTTTGGGTTTCACCTTTTTTATTCTAGTGGGAGCTTATAAATTAAAGTTAGAATATCGGCCTGCTAAGTATTATCTTTTGGCATTTATTTTTATAACTGGAGGAGGGATCCTTCAAATAGGACAAATGAATGGATTTTTGCCTCCTTGGTTTATTTTTTTAAATGCTTTTCAAATAGGAGGTGTTTTTGAAGTTATTCTTCTTTCCTTAGGTCTTGCTGATATTATTAATAGTCTTCTAGAAGAAAATCTAAAGGCCAATAAGCTACTTGAAGATGCAAATATTAATTTAGAGGATGAAGTAAAAGAAAGAACGAAAGAACTTTCGATGGCCCTAGATGATATTTCAAATCTTTTAGATAATATGAGACAAGCCGTGTTTACAATATCGAATGAAGGTATAGTTCAAAAACCTGTTTCTAAATATTCAGAAATCATTTTTGGGAACGATATAGTTGGAGATGATTTATTTAATAATGTGTTTATTGGTATTGACAAAGACTCAGAAGTTTATTCTACGATCAAATTTTCTCTAAGCATATTATTTGGATCTGATGATCTACAGTGGGAAATGGTTAAGGACCACTTTCCAAACCGAGTCATTTATAATTCAGAAACACTAGAGCATCAAAAAATACTAAAAATAGCTTATAATCCTTTGTTTGATAAATCTAATTTAATTCAAAGTATAATGTTTGTCGTTGAAGATATAACTGAAATTGAAAAACTTGAAAAAGAGGTTGAAGAGCAGAGAAAAAATTCGATGAAAAATATCCAAATCCTTCAGGAACTTGCTTTAAATAAAAAAGAAGATTTAAGTGAATTCTTTAGTACCACAAATAAAATGACCATGGACTCGATATTTATGGCCAAAAAAATTAGAAGTCAGGTCGAAAGCTCAGAAAAAGTTTCAGATTTACCTATTTTGTTTAGGCAACTCCACACAATTAAGGGTAATGCTAGAGTTTATGGTTTAAGTTATATTTCGTCTAGTGCTCATCAAATTGAAACGATTCTTTCTAAATTTATTACTGATAATTATAATGAAAACCTAGGTTATAAAAAGAATCATGATTATGAAGGAACAAATTCTTTAGTTCAGGAACTGTATGCTCTTCAAGGTCAAGTTAGCCAATATATTAATTCCGCCAAAGAAGTCTTTTCTTTAGAGTTTAAAGAAGATCTCAAATTTAAATCCCAGTTGCACGAATTACTAAAAAGTCTTGAGTATTTGGTTTCTAAGTTATCAAAACGCGAAAACTCAAATATAGGAAACTATGATGATTTTCAGATCGAAACTATTGATTCTATTAAAAATAATAGCGATCGAACTGAAATTATAGAAGAAATCGAAAATATAAGCCATTCAATGAAAGGTCTTGCAAGAGGAATTGATGAAAAGGAGCTATCTCAGAAAATTCACCATTTAGAAAGTGGTATTTCTTACTTTAAAGATAATGAAGATTATTCTAAGGAACAATATCAAGAATATTTTATTGACCCCATAGGTGAAATAAGAAAAATATGTAAAAATATTTTTGTAAAGTCATCGCAATTTCACAATTTAGAATTAAATACTGATTTCTGGTCTATCTTAATTAAGGATATCACAATTATTTCAGAAAAGTTAATTAATAAAAGTTATATTAATAGCAATGATATTATTCAAAATGTTTACCATATTCACTCAAATACCTTAAGTATTAAATTAGATTTTTTTCCTGCTTTATTTAGATATCTCTATGATTTGATAGAATCGAAAACTTTAGATAACGAATTAAAGCATCAAAAGATTATTTTTACTCTTAATGAGATCTGGAAATTTATTATTATTCTATTTCAGCTTGACCTTTATAAAAATATTTCACCTGGGAAGAGGGTCTTTTTTATTGAATCATTTTTAAATAACGAACCTATAGATCCTAATGTTTCGAGATTTGAAAAGACTTTTATATGGCAAACACTTAATATTTTGGAAAAAAATGGATTAGATAGAAATGACTTGTTTGGTATTATATCTAAAACTTTGAAAATAGATATTGAGTCTGTGATAAATTTAATTTTTGGTGACCAAGAATTTAAAAACTTTATTAATGAAATTTATTATGAATTATTTCGTTTCGACCTTCTTGAAGCATTTGATAAAATTGAAAGGCTTTTTTCATTAGGAAATTATTCTTTTGTAAATAATCTGAAAGAATTCATGTTGAAAAAAGATTTCTCTTGGCATTTTTATTCTAAAAATATTGATCTTCTGAAGCTATTTAAAAACTATATAGATATAGAAGATTATAATGCCTCAGATCTTAAACCGAAAGTACATGAAATATTAGTAGAAAATTATGATTACGTAAAAAAAACGATTATAAGTATCCCTTCTATTAAAAATGAAGAAAATATATTAAATGAAATGTTTGATAAATTACTTTATCTTCCAGTCAAATTTTCTTTATTTCGATACCAGAAAGTTATTAAAGAAATTTCTGAAAACTTAGGAAAAAAAATTAAGTTTTCTTTAGTCGGTGAAGAATGTTCTTTAGATAGAGATTCTTTAAACATTTTACAGGAAGCTATCGTCCACCTTATTAGAAATGCTGTAGATCATGGGATTGAAAAACCGAATGATAGATTAATCAAAGGAAAAAATGAAGTAGGTCTTATAGAGATCTTATGCCAACAATTAGATGGTGATAATATTTCGATTACGATTAAAGATGATGGAGTCGGTATAGACATCAATAAGCTTACTGAAAAAGGTGTAAAGTTAGGTCTTGTTGAAAAAGATAAAATAGAAGTAATGAGTACGAAAGAAAAGATTAATCTCATTTTTCTTCCAAGCGTTAGTACAAAAGAAAATGTAACTGAGATTTCAGGAAGAGGTATCGGGATGGATGTTGTGCAAAAATCATTAAATTTATTAGGAGCAGATTTAAATATTGAGACGACCATGAATGAGGGAACATCTTTTTGCTTAACCTTTAGTTCCAATGCTAAGGTGAAGCCGCTCTAGATTTAATTTATATTATGGTGCTAGTCTGGATATTTCCCACGATTCCGATTCTTTTTTTTCAAATAGAAATCTATCATTTAGCCGATGTTCTCCATAAATAAAAAACTCTATCTCATGTGGTATTACTGAGTACCCTGTCCAATGGTTTGGTGTAGGAATGGTTTTACCTTCAAATGATTCTAAGCACTGGTTGAAGCTTTCTATAAGCTCGTTTTTACTTTTAAGTTTTTGACCTTGTTTAGAAACATAAGTTGCGACTTGGCTTAATCTTGGTCTTTTGGAACAGTAATCTTCAACCATTTCTCTATTCATCTCCTCAACTTTTCCAGAGATGCGAACTTGGCGTCCAGTCTTGTGCCAGTAAAAAGCCATTGCGGCATAGGGGTTTTTAGACAAGTCTTGTGATTTGGGGCTTGTCTTGTTGGTAAAAAAGTTAAACTTATAATTTTGTAACCCTTTAAAGAGGAGGAACCTAACTGAGGGAACTGCATTATTTGTTGCGGTTGCTAAGGAGAATGCTGAAGGGTTTTCTTCTTTGGTCAATGCTTCTTCAAACCATTTTTCGAAGCTTTCAAAAGGGCATTTATTGATAGAATAAAGTTGAAGTTCCTCAAGTATTGGCATAGTTAATGACATAATATGATCCCAGTTTCATCACGATTACTAAATATATGAATATTCAACACCTAGACCTTCTTCATTAATTTTACAAAGAATTGGTTTTCCTGTGGGAATTTCTAATTCTAAGATCTTCTCTTCAGAAATTGAAAAAAGGTGCTTTAAGAGGGCCCTAAGGCTATTTCCATGAGCGCTTATCAGTATTTTCTTACCCCTTCTAATGTCTTTTAAAATACTGTCTTTCCAAAAAGGGACAACTCTTTTACAGGTATCTTCCAAACTTTCACCAAGTACCTTTGGAATGTTTTCTCCCCAGCTTTCAGGTATTTGAATGTCTTCTTCATTCAATTGTGGAGGTTTTGTAGAAAAGGATCTCCTCCATATTTTTACTTGCTCGGCTCCATGAAGCTCAGCTGTTTCTTTTTTATTTTTCCCTTGTAGCGCTCCATAATGCCTTTCATTCAGTTGCCAACTTTTTGTTAATGAAAGTTCATTTTTCTCTAATGTATCAAGTATTAGTTCTGCGGTTTGAATACTTCTCTTAAGTACCGAAGTATAGACGTAGTCAATTTCTATAGCATTCTCTTTTAAAACTTTCGCAGCTTCTTTTGCTTCCAAAATTCCATTTTCAGATAAATCAACGTCGACCCATCCGGTGAAACGATTCTCAAGGTTCCAACGACTCTGACCGTGTCTTATTAAAATAAGGTTATCCATATTAGACTCCTCTTTTATTTGAAGTTTTATCTCGATTTTTAAAGTGCTTTAGTTGAAAAGTTATCGTTTTTAAAATGATCTTCATTGCCTCGGTCTTTTAATGCTTTTTCTCTTTTCGTTTTAGCTTTGGCAATAAGGTTTTTTACTTCCTCTTGTAAAAGCTCCATTTGTTTTTCCGTATTTTCCAAGTTCCACATATCTGTAGAAATAGGTTCTCCTATTTCAAAATAAATAGGACTACCTTTTTTTATAACGAGGCTTTTTCCGCTGGCAAGAGTTCTTGCTCCACTTTGGCCTATAGGGACAATTGGAATACCAGCCGCCATTGCAATATGCATGCAGCCTTTCTTAAAAGGTTTAAGTCCTTGCTCTGCGTTAGAGCGTGTTCCTTCTGGAAAGACAATAATTGAATAATTTTCTCTTCTTTCTTCAACACCCTCTTTGATACTTTCAATAGCAGACCTCGTATTGGAGCGGTCTATAAATATGCAGCCTCCCATTCGCATTATTATTCCAACAAAAGGAAAACGAGCGACCTCTTTTTTTGATACAAATGTGGTTTTTTTGGGAGTAATGGCAGCAATGGTAAAAATGTCTATTACACTTTCATGATTCATTATGAAAACGGCAGGACCCTTAAGGTTTTCCATGCCATTAATTTTCATTTTAACGCCTAAAAAGAAGAGAATTGTTTTTCCCCAAGCTTCTCTCCAGAACTCCCAAGCTCTTTGGCCGCCAATGAATAAACCAGAAATAGATGCAAAAAGTGCTATAAAAAATGTCAGAATCATGCAAAGCGCAGTTCTAAATGTTCCTAGTATATTCTCGATCATTCAACTTCCCTAAAAAATAGTACTATTTAAATTTAGAGTTTAAGAGGTACCACAATAGGGGACACATTTCAAAAATTACACGCAGCATCCTAATCAAGAAAACTTTTGACATAGAGAAAAAAAGTGCAATTAATTGTTTATTCTTTATAATAGAAGATGAAATTTTGTTCTTTCTTGAGTTCTGAGGGGGAGAAGTCTGATGGTAACGGATAAAAAATTTAAAGTCTTGATTGTAGATGATGAGCCCGAAATTTTAGACATAGTGAGTGACGAGTTTCGTGAAGGTGGGATGGAAGCTGAAGTAGCGAAATCAAGTGCTGACGCCATAAAGAAAATAGAGTCTGCAAAATATAATGCCGTTATTTCTGATTACAAGATGGAAGGGGGAAGCGGCTTTGAAATTTTGGATCATATAGAGAAAATGGGAGATAATGCCCCACTATTTTTTTTCATGTCAGGTTTTTATAGACTTCAAGATGGAGAAACAGTTCGGTTGGGAGTAGAAAAAATGTATTCCAAGCCTTTCAGTGTGAAAGAGCTTGTATCTGATGTGAAAGATGTTCTTGAAATGAAAGAAATGGTCTAAGAGCTTTTACATTTATATAAATAGAAGTTGATTAATATCATATAAGAATTGCAAAATTTAAGATCTGACTTTTCAAATAATACCTTCTCTAAGTGACAATTAAGTAGGTATTTGGAGGAATAGATGGTAGGGCATGAAGAAATTTCAAAAGACGAAATTTTGGAAGCGATCGCAAGGGCCACTATAGAACATGACTGGGAAGAAGTTGAAAGGCTCTATAAAAAGCTTTTTATATCTAATGATAATCCACAATAAATTA